>Ga0114999_10001366_pt1 | contig 34022 bp, 34 predicted proteins | sample ArcticOcean_MG_C_3_FD_89820 | JGI IMG/M metagenome (GOLD analysis project Ga0114999, IMG submission 89820) | Marine microbial communities from western Arctic Ocean - ArcticOcean_MG_CB8_126 | ecosystem: Environmental > Aquatic > Marine > Oceanic | place: Arctic Ocean: Canada Basin | collected...
CTGGCTGCGGGCGGCGATGACGGAGACCGGTGGTCTCTACGTGTGACCTGAGCAGGCGGGACACACGGTGAGGTCATACTGGAACACACGGGCCAAGAGCTTGGCCCAGGAGACGCGATGGAGGCGGCGCCCACCTCTGGCGTCGTGAGGGTTGGGCCTTTGGGCTGGACCTTAGCTGCGCTTCTTGCCCTTGCTGTCCAGACCCTGCTCGGCGAAGTGAGCGAGGCGCTCTGCCTTCTTGCGCCGGCGAATGCTCTTCTGCAGGTCGAGCTTCTTCTGCACGGAGGGCTTGGTGTAGAAGCGCTTGCGCTTGATGTCGCGCATCAGTCCAGTGCGCTTAGTCTTGGACGAGAAGCGCCGGAGGGCGCGCTCGAAGGGCTCGTCGTTGGAGAGTTCAACGCTGAAATTGACGGACATGCTTGCTGCAGACTCCTGAAATTCGGTGGGCAGCGCTTCGACAGCGCCACTTATCATTGCGCTTGATCAAGTTAGCTGTCCGCCCGAGAAGGGGCAAGGGCTGGAGAGGCCCTTCAGTACCAGACGAAGACGTGAGTTCAAGCCGCACTCGCCCAATCCCTGCACACCGCCTCCGCCTGCTCGATTGCGTGGGGGTCGATGATTGCACCTGGTAGGCGCCGAACTATGGTCTCCTGAAGGGGGCCGTCTGCGTATAGCGGATAGGCAGTACGAGAGGCCTTATGGAAGAGTCTGGTGGTCCTTGTGCAAGCGTTTTTTCCTTGCCATGACTGCCATCCTGTCGATGCACGGCCGTTTTCTGTTGGGTCGGAGTGTGTTGGACGGCGCTATGGTCGGCGGCGTTGCGCGGGTGGTACACCGATGTCCTCTGGCACCGGCGATGACGGCGGCGATGACGGAGACCGGTGGTCTCTACATGTGACCTGAGCAGGGGGGATACACGGTGACATCGTATTGAAAAACTCTCGCCAACAGCTTGGCCCAGGAGACGCGATGCGCACGGCGCCCACCTCTGGCGTCGTGCGCACAGTCTTCGGTCTGCGTCAATGGACTCGGCCCCGGCACGATCTGGGCCCTGTCCGGGCACGCCGGTCTCAGCACACCGTGATATCGCGCCAGGTTGAGGCGAGGCGGTGGTACCAGGGCGGCGAGTTTTTCGAGCAATTCCTGTGGCGACAGCAGCAGCTGCAGGTACCATCGGCCCAGTGCGTCTTCAACGTGAACACCAACGTTTCGGCATCCACGAAGCGCAGCCTGCCGCTGGCAATGGGTGGCCGGATCACGTAGCGGCAAAGCCGTTCGAGTCGGCGCCGGTCAGCGTGTTGGGATACAGGTGTTTCCACACGCTCCAGGTGGTCTCCACAACCGCCAGCAGGGGCAGCGTCTGCCCCAGGTCGACGCCAAGTACTCCGGAGCCGTAGATCTGTGGATAAAGGGAGTTGTTGGCCCGATCGAACATCACCAGGTTGGAGTTGTAGAGCAGGCCGGAAACGCCCAGCTCCAAACGGCCCCCGCGGGCTGTTGTGCGTCAAAAACCAGGCCCGTACCCGTAAGCGGGCAGAACGTGACCGACACGGCGTGACCGGCGACTGTGTCGTTCACGATCTCGTGCCACCAACCGATGTTGAGCGGATAGGCGCGGTCTTCGCCGTCGATCACGACACCCAGAATGAGGTCACTGTCTGCCAGGTAGTCGACCCGGTCCCGACGTACCATCACCGGATCGGTGAGGGCCGGGATCGCGTCAGCAGGCAACACCGACCGTAGGTCTCCGAGAGGGAAAGTGGACGTGTTGTAGGGGGAGCCCACGAGCCCTAGTACGGTGCTGACGGGCAGACCGAGATCTGCTGTGCCGATTGTGTCCGAGAGGCCAGCCGTGATCGTGTCGACAGGGGGCGTATCCGCGTCGGCTGCGATGTCCCCCGTCACGTCAGACGGCTGCGTCGGAGAACCGGCCCCGTCGCTGCAGGCTGCCAGGCCCGCTAGCAGGGTCGCCGCCAGCAGTAGACGTGTCGTTGAAGTCAACAGGTGAATTGCCATCGCTCACAACCTCCAGAAAGGCACCACCCTAAACATCAGAGCAGGAGGTCGCTCATTCGGTACGAAAATCACATTCATCTAACCTCTTTTCCCCTGAGCGGCGCTTGACCCAGGCCCCCAAAGGCGCCTGATTGCCGCCCATGGATACTTCATTTACTAACAGTCGCCAGGACCTGGCTACGGCGGTTCGCGTGGACACGGACTGGGAAAGTTTGACCCCTGGGCAACGGATCCAGTCGTTGGAACTGGAGGGGTACGTCGTCCTGCCCGACGTGTTAAGTGCCGACCGTCTGGCGGCGATCCGCGAAGAACTGGATCGGCTACCCACGAAGGCCGCCGACTACAGCCCGCACCAACGCGGTTGTACCGACGTGCAGTGGACGGATTCTCCGGCGGCGATCGAGACGATCGTGAATCCTCCCATCATCGAGTTTTTCCAGACCCTCTTCGGAGACGAATTGGTCTGTACCTCTTGTGCGTACGCGCTGTCCGAACCCGGGCATCCCGGCATCGCCATCCACACCGATGCCCAGCCCTATGGATCGAAGATCTTCGGCCTGCAGGCCAGTTCGCCTGTGCTGGCCCGCGTGCTCTACTATCTCGACGACCTGACGCCGGAGTGCTCCCCCTTCAAAGTGGTGCCGCGCTCCCATCTGTCCCTGCATCGCGACGCCCATCCCTACAACAGGTACCTGAGCCATCCAGAGGAACGCATGGTCACTTGTCGCGCCGGCTCGGCGGCGATCATCAACCAGAAAGTGTTCCACGGCAATTACCCGAATCACAGCAACACCCGCCGCCGCATGTTCGCCATCGCCTACAGACCGGCATGGGCAGGTCCCATCGAGGACATCGAGGACCGCGATACATCCCGCGTCGCCGGGCTGCCAGCACACATCCAACCCTTGTTCCGCAGCCTCAACACCAGGAACATTGAATTCGACCTTCCCAATCGCCCCGATGACATGGCGCGCGACGCGGAAGGTCTTCGGCCTCAGCGTTGGGGACCCGCGTGACAGGTGCCCAACCCGGGAGCCGACGCCCCCGGATCGCGGCGGTGGTCACCGAGTATCGTCGCTATTCCCACGCGCAACATATCCTCGACCGCTTTCTGTATGGATATGGCTGGGGAACCAGACACCATCAACCTGACTTGGATCTGGTGTCTCTATACACAGATCAGCAGCCCCAGAACGATCTGAGCCGGGCCCGGGCGCAGGAGTTTCCGCAGTTACAGATCTACTCTTCCATCGAGGCAGCTCTCTGCGAGGGTGGTGACGGTCTTGCGGTAGACGGTGTGCTGTTGATCGCCGAGCACGGCGATTACCCGAAGAACGAGCGTGGCCAAACGTTGTATCCGCGCTACGAGTTCTTCCGTGAGATCGTTGAGGTTTTCGAGCGTGCCGGTCGGAGCGTGCCGGTCTTCGTCGACAAACACCTGTCGTGGAACTGGGACTGGGCGACAGAGATGGTCGACACGTCACGGCAGATGGACTTTGCGTTGATGGCCGGTTCCACAGTGCCGATCACGTCACGTCTACCCTCGATCGATCTGCCCTATGGTGCTCACGTCGAAGAGGCAATGTGCGTCGGCACCGGTGGGCCAGACGCCTACGACATCCACTGCCTCGAGGGCGTGCAGGCAATGGTCGAGCGTCGTCGGGGAGGTGAAACCGGCGTTGTCGCCATGGAGGCTGTTCGGGGAGAGGCGTTCTGGGAGGCCATGCACGCCGGATCCTGGGAGGACGGAGGCTGGGATGCGGAACTGTTCCAAGCCTGCCTGTGTCGCAGCCTGCTTCTGGGTCAGGCGCGCGAGAACTTCAATCATTATCTGCCGACGATCGATGAACTACCAGAGCTCGCCAAGGATCCCATCGCCTATCGCTACGAATACGCCGACGGGCTCAAGGCGAGTATCCTGCTTGTGGACGGTATCGTCGGGGACATGAGTTTTGCGGCCCGGTTGCAGGGTGTCGAAAGGCCCTTGTCGACCCTCTTCTATCTGCACCCACGCGAGGTGTGCAACTTCTTCAGTCCGCAGGTCAACCACATCGAGACGCTCATGACGACGGGCAAGTCGCCGGTCCCCATCGAGCGTACGCTGCTGACGACGGGTCTCACCGCGGCGGCCGTCCAGTCTCTGCATATGGGAGGCGCCCGCCAGCAGACGCCACATCTCGACATCCGCTACGAAGTAGGGGAAGAGGCTACGTTCCGGCAGGGGCCGATGCAGGACAGCCTCACCGTTGTGCCTCCCGTCACCGCCGAGACTGGCAAGCCGCGCTTGCGGGTGGCCGTCATCGGTACAATCTGGAGCTTCAACAGCCACGTCCATCACATCACGGATCGCTTCCAGGTGGGATACCCACTCAACGGGGAGTGGCACAACCCCAACATGGAGGTTGTGTCGCTGTGGCTGGATCAACATCCCGAAGACGACTTGAGTGAGGTCCGTGCCCAGCAGTTCGACTTCGAGAACTATCCTTCCATCGCTGCCGCCTTGCGCTGCGGTGGAGACAAGCTCGCCGTCGATGCCGTGCTGTTCATCGCTGAACACGGAGACTATCCGTCGAACGACCGAGGTCAGAAGCTCTACCCGCGATTTGAGTGGTTCGAGGAAATCGTCGATGTCTTCGAGCAGGATGGGCGTGCCGTGCCGGTCTATGTCGACAAGCATCTCTCGTACGACTTCGATAAGGCGCGGCGGATGGTGGACAGGTCCCAGCGCGTCGGTTTTCCCATACTCGCCGGGTCCGCGTTGCCCGTCACCTGGCGGATCCCCGAACTCGAGCTGCCGCTCCACTGCGAGATCGAAGAGGTCGTTATGTCCGGCGGCGGCGACCGGGACGCTCACGCTTTCCATGCCCTCGAAGCGCTGCAGGCCATGGTCGAACGTCGCCGCGGTGGCGAGACGGGAGTTCGGGCGGTTGAACTGCTGCGCGGCGATGACGTCTGGGAGGCCATGGAAGCCGGACGCTGGTCGAACCGACTGCTCGAGGCCGCCCTCGCACGCAGCGACGAAATGCAGGGCATCACCCTGGAAGATGCGAGGACGCAGGATCTGTTGGGCAGTGGTGTGCTGCCACAGATTGTGCCTGATCCGCATGCCTGGATCATCGAATACAATGATGGCCTGCAGGCGACTCTGCTGCTACTCAACGGGGCGGCAGGGGATATGCTCTTCGCGGCGAAGCTCGCAGCTCCTGAGGATATCGTGTCAACGCAGTTCCTGCGCAGTCCGGGACCGAACGTCCACTACTCCGCCTGTCTGGCGGCGAATATTCAGACCATGTTCGAGACAGGTCAGGCACCCTATCCCGTGCAACGGACGCTGTTGATCAGCGGCATTATGGACAAAGCCTTCGAAGCCCTGGCTCGGGGCAGCGTGCGCCTGGAGACGCCGGAGCTGGATGTCTGTTATCAGGTTGGACCGGAGTCCTATCACGCCAGGGCCTAGGCCTTTGAATCACTGCCACCGAGAGCAACAATGGACCGTCCCAATATCGTCTACATCATGTCGGATGATCATGCCTCCCATGCGATGAGTTGCTACGGAAGTCGGATCAACCGTACGCCGAACCTCGATCGCATCGCCGATGAAGGCATGCGCTTCGACAATTGTTTCTGCACGAACGGCATCTGCTCCCACAGCGGATCGGTGGCTCCTTCCTCGAACAGGCCGCGTCGCTGGCAGAGACGGACGCGTTGGGCCGTGGTCTCGACGATGGTGCGTACATCATCATCGGTCAGCCGCGTTGCCGTGTCGGCCATGCGCAGTCCCATGCAACTGGGACAGAAGCCGCGTTTCTTGCACGAAGCACTGACCGTGTAGGTGCCATCAGACAGTCTGAGACCAAAGGTGCCGTCCTTTCTGGTGATCGAACGATTGTAGATGAATTGTTCGTTACTGCTGACACTGGCAAGCAGCGACAACCCGGAGACTGGTTCGCCAGCGATGTCGATGACGCGACCCTCGACGACGTCGTTGTCCAATAACTGCCAGGCAATCGTCGCCCTGGATTTCGATCGGTCGAAGAGACTGAGAGGGTGGAGGGAAGTCATCGCAGCAGTAGGAGACATTCACCGAATATTCATCTGGCACGAGTCTGACCACGAAAGTCCCCTCTGAGGCAACGGATGCAGAGGTGCTACTTTGAGGCGAATTGAAGAAGACCGTTGAATTCGAGCCCCCAGAAAACCCGATGAGTCTGCCAGTGAGTGCTACACCCGACTGCACGGTGAATGTGAGTGTCGTATCACCGCTGATTTCTACGGTTCCCAATCCCTGTGGAGGGAAGCCCAGATCTGTGCCAGCGCTCGAATAGACATCGACCCGGGCCGAGTGTGATCCCGGAGGAAGCCCCAACGCTACAGCCGATGTCCCCGGTTGAAAGCTCTCGGACGCATGGCCAAGCTCGCCATTGAATTCTATCTGAACGAAGAATCGACTGGAGGGAATCTGAAACTCCTGCCCGGATTCGTCGACCAATCGTGCCGTGACGTATGCGCCGCGAGGTATTGTGACGGTGAGGGACGTATCAGACACAACGGTGACCGCTGTTTCTTCACGAGGTTGGACGAAGGGGGCAGGAACATCCACGACCGTCACAACAATGTCACCCGGTTGCACTTCGAGGCGGGCACCCCGATCGCGTGCAGTGAATGCCCAAACAGTTGAGATCGATTCTGTGGCCGGACGGGCTGAGACTTGGGCTCCAACTACCGGATTGCCCTCTTCGTCTACGACGTGAACCGTCAGGTTCAGTCCTGGTTTCAGTTGGATATCGAGGGTCGTATCACCGTCAATCTCAATGTCACCATGATTCTGTGGAGCGGCCCTTCCGCCCACGGGCTGTGATGTGACCTGGTACGAGCCGGCGGCGACTCTGGTTGAATAGGCGCCCTGGTCATCCGAGCGGGCGAACACACTCTGAACGTTATCTGCGGCACGCAACACGACGTGAGTTTCTGCACTGAAGACACCGATAGCAAAAATCCGCTCCGATCCCCAGGAACTCTGCGCATCAGCTGCTGCCTGGATTCCGTCGGATCCAGCAGGCACGTGAAATTCGGCGATTCCGAGACTGTCGGTTGAGGCAAACTTGTCAAAGAACACCTCATCCGCCGCTGTGTCGTTGAAGAGACTTACTCGTACTCCTGCGAGGGGAACCGACTCTTCTGTGCTGACACTCATAACAAGCTGATGTGCAGGTACCCCGGTCACGCTGAAGGAAGCACGCAAGATCTCCGTCGTTTCCGCGAATATGACCAGCCGCAAGGAGACCGTGTGTTCCTCCTCCAGGTCAGAGGGAAAGCGAATCTGCGGAAAACCATCTGGCCCGACAGGACCAAGAGTGCGACGCCCAGCAGCGAGAGGAAACAGCTCCAAGTCCGGGTGGAGAATCTCGACGATTTCGTCATCAGTCATCAGAGCCGCCCGCAGACCATTCGCCGGCGTACCACCGACGTTCGTCAGGTGGAAGATGATCGCCATCGGTGTGCCTGCTGTGACGCGCGGACCGAGGGGCGTTACGTCCGACAGTTCGACATCCGGCGGATTGTTGCGAACGACAAAGGACATGCGATCTGCATTGCCTGAGATCTGCTCGATGGTGACATCATTGACGTCGTCACTGCTCACGGCGGCGGGGTGCGTGACCGACGAGAATCGACGAAAGCGGCCACCATCAAAGGGGTCTGTCGCGTCTCCGTGGTTGCCCGCATGCGGCTCGAGGTAATCAGAATCGTGGGCCCAGAAATCGAGAGTGTCCCCGCCTCCTTGCGAATCAGACACTGTGCCCATGGGGAAACCGGCATCTGACCACAGGCCGTCGGCGCACTCGAGATCGACATCCCATCAGGCCCCAACGACCAATGCCAGCCGCGTCTCTCTCCGGTTCGCCCGGGTTGTCAGTCCACTGGGTGTCGAATAGATCGGGTAGGCCCAACAGATGGCCGAATTCGTGCGCCATGACGCCTGTCGCATGATGCACGTCGGGTGTCGCCTGCAGGGTACCACTGGTCGGATCAATACGAATGGCGCTGCCGTCGACGCCGAGATCGTTGGTTACAAAGGGGGAATTGAAGCCAAGATTTGAAATTCCCGTCGCATTGCGAAGGATGAACCCAGCAGGCGCTGTGGCGGTGTTGATGAAGAGAACATCGACGAAACCGTCATCGTCACCGGCGTTTGGTTCACCATCCGGACCGTCATTGTCGAAGCGGGAGAAATCGATGTCCGCATCCGCCTGGCGGATGATCTGCTGCGCGAAGGCGCCATAGCCGCCGAGTGCGGTGCGTTCCGAGGATGTGTCGAGGTCTGTTTCACAGAGAGCCTACCTCATATTAACCACACGTTGTTGGCCGTAAATCCACCACTGGCGAGGATCTCAGCGACGGTCGTGTTCTCAGCGTAATACTCCCCACCGCCAGGGTATTCGTTGGTGCCATCGAAGTAGAGCACCTGTGGCAGGCGACCTGCCGGGATCGAATTGTGTCCCACGGGTCTTTCAAGGCTCGGGCAGTTGTATGCCTCTCCAGGTTCGAGGAAGGAATCCACCGACCATTCCTCCCCACCATCGTGGGACGTCAGCCACACGAGACGCTGGTCATCGCGTTCCCGCAGATTCATCGATCGGAGGGGACGCCCCCTCAGCCATTCCTGAGGGTAGGGCGTGAGCAATACGAGGGCGTAGATGGCGTCGTCTTCTCGAATCGTCGACCAGCAGCCGACAGCACGCATGTCCGGCCACATTTCTCCCAGATGGTTGGACACGTTTTGCTTCTGAATGATCCCATCCTTGACGGTGCCGAAGACCAATCGCCCCGGTGCCAGTGAATGGTGCAGGTAGAAGAAGAACGGCTGTCCCTGCGAGCTGACAACGAGTCCTCCGTGTTTGATCTCAGGTGGTGGCGTCTGCTCGTGGCGTGAAAAAGCGTTCTGTGCGAGGGTGTCCATGTCTTCGGGGCGGGCAGGTAGTCGTACGGTAGAGCCATCTGCCTTCTGCCAAGTGGTGCCCTGATCATGACTGCTCATGTAACACGTCGCCTGGTGTAAGCCGCGGCAGTGTTCGTCCTCGCCCTCGTAGAAGTCGATGATCGCATGGATCGCGCCATCCGCAGCGATGGCCAGCTGGTTGTGAAACCCCGCATAGGCCTGGCCGTATCTTGTCGCGAGGTGGACGATCTGATGTGCCGCTTGCCAATCGCCATTGGGGGGGCGTCGGTAAAGGTCGACGCCACGCTGGTGGCGTTCTTTGCCTTGGCCGCGCAGTGTCAGAAAAAGGGTTCCATCCGGTGCGCAGAGAAAGATCGGATACGTGCCCACGCCGATCGGTTGCGGTTCGGTCCAGGCTGACGTGTCGTGGGGCTTGATAGACCGTCGCCACGTAACGGCTGACGCATGACCACCGAGCACGACATGCAGATATCCACTCGGATCGATCGTCATCACGCCGCGAGCATGGTTGTCGATGCCCTGGTCCAGCGTGAAGGGCTCTGTCCAGGTATCGGAAGCATGATCGTGTGAGCGGAGGCGATTGAAATAGCCTTCACGGGACACATCCTGCCAGATCACGTGGGTGTGATCCTGCGTGGTGATGATCTTGCCACTGTCATTGGTAGCGCGTTCGCTGCCCGTGTCGGAGATCAATTGCCGCGAGTCACTCATGCTGCAAGCTCATTTCGATAGGTGCGTCCCGCTTTGACGACGGTCACCGGCTCCAGACGCTGGGTCCCGGTGCGCGACTGGCCCTGCGAATCGGTGAGTGTACATGTCTCTTCACGCAGTTCGAAGATGACGGCGTCACCCCAGGCGCCGGGTGCCAGTGTGCCGATCTGATCCTGCAATAACACCGACTCAGCCGGGATCGATGTGACGCGAGAAAACACCTCGTCCAGGGTCAAGCCCAGATGCAGGAACTTGGTCAATACATTGGCCAGGTCGAAGACGGGGCCATCAACATTGTAGATGTGCAGATCAGAAGAGATCGTTTTCGGCAGAATGCCCTCGGCCATGGCTGTTTCCACGACATCCCAGGCGAAGGAACCCGCTCCATGGCCGACATCGAAGATGACACCGCGCTCAATGGCATCATGTACGCTCTGTCGCACCTTGCCACCCTCGTCTATAATGCCGCATGCCATGCCGTGAAAACAATGCGTCAGAATGTCGCCCTGCTTCATCACCTTGAGTATATCGTCGAGGGACTCACACCAGGCAGCTTGCGGATGAATCATGATCGGCAGACCCGCAGCATCTGCCGCCTCTCGTGCCCGGTGTAGTGGGATCATCCCGGAACTCTCGGAGACGATGCTGTCCTTTGTGAGACGCACCTTGACGCCCAGAATCAGATCTCGATGCTGCTCGATCATGCGGCAACAGGCATCGACATCGGCATACTCCGGCAAGGCGAATTCACCTATGTCGCGGGTCACCATGCCCTGGCTGGCGATATTCAGTTGCGCCAGGATACGTGTCTGCGAGACCTCGATGACATACTTGCGGAAGCCGGGGAAGGTATCGGCACCGGCTGATCCGGCATCGACGACGGTCGTCGCCCCACGAGCAAGGCACGTAGGATCTGGCTCGATACCGAAGTGTGAAACACCAGGAAAGACATGTACGTGAACATCGATCAATCCAGGCGTGACATAGCGGCCGTCGGCGTCGATGACCTCGCGGGCCTGGGCCACGGGCAATGTCTCAGCGACCTCCACCACCTTGCCATCGGCAAAGGCCACATCGAGTGGCGCATGAATTGAGCGTGCCGGATCGATCAACGTGCCATTGCGGATCAGTAGATCGTATTTCATGTCCAAACCGACGTCCTTCTTAAAGGTCACTCTTCTTAAAGGTCACTGTCGCGTGATGCTGTCCCGGTTACTTGAGGTAAAGAGTGTACTTGAGGCAACAGTGCCTGTCAGGCAAGTCGCTGGGAGATTTTCTTATAGTCTCCTCAGCGCGTGCATCCTTGCATTGGAAGGAGCCTGAGCCCCGGTTTGGACGATCTGCCCCGGGCCAGACTTTTCTGATAGCTGATCTCCAGTTGACAAATTTCCAGGATACTCATGCTGGCCGATCCCTGTCAGCGGCGGTGCAAGCGTCCTGCGGCTACGTCCATCGCTACTTGCTCTAGCACCGCCGACGCTGCTCAATCGCTGCGAGCAGCTTGGAGTAGATCGGCGGCTCACGGTCCTCGATCCCCGGACCGTCGTCGGCTTTGTAGGCGTCGCGAGCGACGCCACGTTCCAACGCATCGAGACCGTGGCAGATTCCTGTGCCGGCGGCGCGGGTTGTTGCTTGGGTGATGGTGTGAATCTTCGCCGTCGCCATGCCGACCCGATACGTGATTTGTTCTTTCTCAATGGGTGTCGTACCGCGATAGTGCGGGTGGGTCAGGTAGCGACGATCCTCACCGATCATGTAGTCCATGACAATGTAGCCCGTTGCCACGAGTTCGTGACTCACGTCCATCTGGTGGATCGTCGGTGTCGGCACATCTGTGTGGGCGGCGATGGGCGCATTGTTCTTAAGTTTCCTGGACGATCGCCTTGTCATCCCTGCCATAGCGCTGCCGATTGAAGCGGAAGACATACTTCGTCTCGTGTCCGGAGAGGTCGACGATGTAGGAGAGATTCCAGTTGCAACCGGTGATTCTGGGCACACCTCCACCGGAGGACGGGCGAATTTCCTCGATCGAATCGACGCTGGCAGAAGAGCCGAAGACACTGCGGGCGATCCGGGCAATATCCGTCTCGGGAATCTGCTTGATTCCTTCGATAGCCTCACTCATCAGGACGCGCCTTGGGTTTTATCGATTTCGAGAGGGCGCCCATGGGGAATTTCTGGTGCTGTCCCAGGCATTTGGGTGGATTCCTTCCAGGAAGTTCTCATGGACTGAGGCAGGTTGTCCCCACGAAAACAAGGGCACGATCCGAACATTGAACAGTATTCAGTTCGCGGTGTGGGGCCGACCTATCGTAGCTTGACGTGAGTCCATCGATCTGCCCTCGAAGAGGAACGAATGACGCAGCGTTTGTTGAACCGTTATCCATCGATCGCCGACCTGCGACGTCAGGCACATAAACGGATCCCGCACTTTGCCTGGGAATATCTCGACAGCGGCACAGGTGCTGGTGAATGCATGCGGCGCAATCGCGAGGCACTCGAGGCGGTGCAGATGGTTCCACAATTCATGAAGGGTGCCATTGACCCTGACGTTGAGACGCGGCTGTTCGGTGTGGACTATGCTATGCCCTTCGGCGTGTCGCCTGTGGGACTCACTGGACTCATGTGGCCCCGAGCCGAACGCATTCTCGCCCGTGCAGCTGCTACGCAACGCTTTCCATACACACTGAGTACGGCGGCAACGGAAGCGCCTGAGATCATCGGCCCACTGACCAACGGCATGGGTTGGTTTCAGTTGTATCCCCCGCGCAGTCCTGACATCCGGCGAGACTTGCTACAACGCGCTCGGGATTCTGGTTTCACGACGATGCTGGTCACCGCCGATGTGCCCATCGCCAGTCGCCGCGAGCGCCAGGTGCGCGCCGGTGTGGTTGTGCCCCCAAAGATCACACCTCTCATGTTGTATCGATGTGCGATCCGTCCCGCATGGAGTCTGGCGACGCTGATCGCCGGCAGGCCACGCTTTCGGGGTCTGGAGAAGTATCTGGACGGTGGTGACATGCGCGACATGCTGACATTTATCGGCAAGGAGTTGGGCGGCTCCCTCGACTGGGAATACTTGCAGGCTGTACGGGACGAATGGGATGGGCCGCTGGTGCTCAAAGGCGTTCTCAATACGGCAGAGGCAGAGCGAGCAGTGTCGATGGGTTACGAAGGCATCATGGTATCGAACCATGGAGGCCGGCAGTTTGACGGTGCCCCTGCGGCGATTTCGTTGCTGCCAACGATCGCAGCTGCTGTCGGCGACCGAGCAAAGATCCTCTTCGACAGCGGCGTACGCGGTGGACTTGATATCGTTCGTGCCCTGGCACTGGGTGCGGACTTTGTACTGCTCGGTCGCGCCTTTATGTATGGTGTGTCAGCCCTCGGTCGCCGGGGGGGCGATCACGTCGCACAGATTCTGCTGGCGGATCTTCAGAACAACATGATTCAACTTGGATGCAAAACGATTGGCGAGTTGCGGGCACGCGAAATCGTGATGTGAGTCGGATCAGTGATCGTTGTCGGCTATGACTTCGCAGACAGCTTCGGCTCGTCAATGGCAAGCGTCCGATCATGCTTCCCTTGCCAACTTCGATCCGGATCGACGAGGATATCCAGTGGGTGATCGCGATGATCAAAACCGAGGCGCGGTCGCTGCATCGAACTCTGCATATTGACATGCCAGCCGCGGAATTCTCGACAGAACGCTGAAATCCGCATCATCCTGCACGACGCGAATTGGCTTGACGTCGGTGACACGCTCCTCGTCCTGGACCTTACCCACGTGTAATGCTGAATTGTCTCCCCCCAACCGCCGGCGCCACCCTCCGCCTCGACGCGGGTGATTTCCAATTCTGACCAGGTATTGATCCCGCCCCGTTCCATCGCCGGTCGAACCCGTTCGATGATGGGAACCTGAATCGTGAATCGCTCTACCTCGTAACCTTGGGGAGCATTGTTTCTCTGGATGGCAGTTCGTGATGGGACAGTGCGAGACCAACGCCTTCGTCTACTTCTGCGGCTCCTTCGCGAACGTTATAGCAAAGGACTCGGCTCCTATGCCACCGAGTCGCTCGGCCATAGTCTCGAATGCGTTGCGACGATAGTCCCAGCTCTCCGAGCGCTCAACCTGCTCGAGCCAGTCGCACAGATGCACACTGACGAGATCGTCAAAGGTCTTCTCGTCCTGTTCGATGTGCTCTGAAGTGAATCGATCAAGGATCGCATAGGGTGCCTCTCGGCGGGGGACCTGCGCATCGAAGCTGTCACGATCCATGGCACAGTTTACGTAGACGAGGTGTTCGGGATACTCGCCGATCATGTCTCGGATCTCGCCACGCTTTTCCAGAGGTAGCGTAAATCCCTGGAACAGTTGGGTTCCGTAGATGGAGTGAAAGAGACCGATTCGGGCAAAGTCCTCGTCGAAGCCCCACTCCTTCAGATCGGTGTAAACGCCGATGGCATGGGCGACGTAGGACTTCTCCGTGTGGCTGACCTGATCAGCACCAACTTTTGTGAAGTAGGCGGTGAGTTCCTTGAATGTTGGCGCCATAGCTGCGATCCTTGTCGGCAGGTGGTGAATCATCCGCATCGTTGATGTAAGTTGACCGGGCCGAGTCGAACAAGGTCTCGGCTGAATGACGACCCTCTTTCTCGCGAAAGAAATCAACATGGCACCTGATCACGCTGTGCCGGGCAAGTTTGACCTACTACTCACTGGGGCCACTGTTCTTGATCCGTCCCAAGACCTGCATGACTCGGTCGATGTCGGTGTCGTCGGTGGCCGTATCGCTGCAGTTGGTCGCGATCTGCAAGGCACGGCCAGTCAACGGATCGACTTGAGCGGTTGCCTGCTGACGCCTGGATGGATCGACATCCATGCACATGTATATGCGGGGGCGACCACGTGGGGTGTGAGTGCCGACGCGTTGTGTCTGGCGACAGGTGTGACGACGATCGTTGATGCAGGTAGCCCTGGTTGGGCGAGTCTGCCCGGATTTGTCGACTACATCGTGGCTCCCTCACGAACTCGTGTGCTGGCTTTCGTTCATGTGTCGGGCCTAGGGCTGATCTATGGGCCCATCGGCGAGTGTGAGGATATTCGCTACGTAGACCCCGAGCGGACGGCGGCTGCTATTGAGCAATGGCGTGAAGTCTGCGTCGGTGTCAAAGTGCGCCAGGGCGGTCATCAGGTCGGCGACCACGGTATCGAACCCCTACGTCGAGCGATGCAGGCGGGTCGCTACACCAACACCCCTGTCATGGTTCACATTGCAGTGGGTGTGCCCCTCAATGATGTCCTCGGCGAGATGCGAGCGGGAGACATTGTCACCCACTGCTATCAGGGGACTGGCGATGGTATTGTGGCAGCCGACGGAGGCGTGGAACCGGCTGCGAGGCAGGCGAGGGTGAAGGGGGTGCTCTTCGACGTGGGACACGGCGGCGGATCTTTTCGTTTCGACGTGGCGCGTGCGGCGCTATCCCACGATTTCGTCGCCGATGTCATCAGCACCGACTTACACGCCCACAATGTGGACGGCCCCGTGTTCAGCCTCGCTGAGACGGCGTCGAAACTGCTCAATATGGGGGTGTCCCTCGAGCAGGTCGTACGTCAGTGTACGACGGCACCAGCGAAGGCGATCGGACGGCCTGAGCTGGGCACGCTGGCACTGGGGGCTGTGGCGGATCTGGCCGCTTTCCACGTGCGCGAGGGGGGCCAGTTCGAGTTCCGGGATGTGACCGGCGAAGTGATGATCGGCGAGCGCCGCATTGAGCCGCATCTCACGGTGCGCGATGGAACGGTCTATCGGCCTCAAGAATTGGCTGCCGAGTGCGAGGAGGCCGTCGCGAGAGCTCGGACGATGCGGGCCTTTACGGGTCGTAACTTCGCGGCGCTGGGCTGGGCACCGCCCACTTCCTGATTCAACGAAGTATCAGGCGACCTGGTTGGTGGGGAGTCGGCTCAGGGCGTCTCGGGGATTGTTTCTGTGTGCTTTTCGCAGAAGCGATCCTTGCGAACCTTATTGACGCAACCTCCAAAGGAACATGTCCCAAATCCTGGGGCGACGAGCTTGGCGTAGTGGTCGAAGCAGTAACCCTGGGAAATAGCCTTTGAGGGGCAGGATTTGATTGTGCACATGTTCGTTTGGCGATTCATCGATTCTCCGTCTTTCTATGAGTTCGCTGACGTCTTCTTCTCAGGAGCTCGCTGAGTCTTCTTCTCAGAAAGTTCAAGTAATAGCACCAATTGTCAACAGATAGATGGCAGCGAGCGAGGGCAGATCAATCGTGGCGAAGGTTATCCGCTGATACAGCTGTTGATCGCCATACACCTGCAGGGGACGGAAACCGCGAAAGCGGGGCGACCACGTCGGTTCGTAGTCAGCGCTGCCATCACTTTGTGTCAGGTTCGTGATATCGCTCCCATCAGGCCGCATGACAAAGATGTCCTGGCTGCGGCTGCTCTGCGTCGACGCGAAGGTGATCCACCCACCGTCCGGTGAGGGTCACGTCAAAGTGGGATGCTGCATCGGCAGGGTCCGATGGAAACAACGGCAGCCGGACAGGCTCGTCACCAGTGGTTGCATCGCTCGAGTACATGAAGCGCTCGCCCTCTTGTGCCCAGTTGAAGAAAACTCTGCGCCGACAGACTTCGCGTAAAGGACTTCCCAAGCTAAGTGATGGGGCAATGCAGGCCCCCATTGCATACGTGTCACTGCCATGTGCGAGATCGTAGTTGAGCAACCCAAGCACCGCTTCATAGAAGGGCTTGGACGTCTCGATGTTACTAACGCTGATCATTAGGTGTCTCAGTGACCTCAGCATTCGTACTCTCCTCTGCGTCAGCAACCCTTGGCGTGTTCCTCAGCTGTTTCTGTGGGGAGCAATGATCAAGTCGTAGGCGTAACGCCAGTCTTCGAGGTGGTTGAGCAGCACGCCGTTGGCAATCCCCAGATCACAACCTGTGCGTTGATGGATGTCTGCCAGTTTGGGCCCCTTATGCTCGCGGTTCACCAAATGGCTCTGGAATTCTTCGACCTTTGTGTGGTTGATGTCGCCGACTCTGCCCTGAATCCAGCGCTCGAAATCCATGTAGGTGGGCAGCTCGTTACGCAGAAATTCGAGGGTCTCTTCCTGGTCCAATCCAAGTGCGTCTATGACACTGTTGTCGAGGCCGCCGCCAAAGGCCGGGTAATCGTCATGGAGCAGTCCCTTCGCGTCGAGCAATACCTTCTGCCACGTACGGGCCAACTGCATGATTCCCATGGGGCCCACATCGAGGGAGCTGACTAACGGGGCGATGCTGCCGACGCCGACGCCCTCAAGGTCCCTGGCGTGGAATAGCTGCCAGTCCTGCAACGTATTGAGCAGGAGAGCGGAGGTGTGCGTATCCACATCCGGATCAAAGCCGATGTCGGCATAGGTTTCGGCGATCTTCTGCGGCCGAATGTGCTGACGGTGGAGGATGATTTGATTGAATCGTGCGATCTTTGCGGCATGGAGCTTGCCGCCCTTCTGATCGAGAACCCAGGATTCAAAAGTGACGTAGTCGGGAAGCTCTGATCTGAGATAATCGTAGGTCTTGTCGATATCGAGCTCGAGGTGGTCTATACACCAGGTGTCCAGACCACCACTTCTGTCAGGGTATTCAGAATCGAGAATGTCGACGGCACGAGTGACGGCCTTCCACCAGGTGCGGGGTAGCTGGCTGATGCCAATAGGGCCCTTGCAGATGCTGCCTATGAGAGGAATCAACGTGATGCTCCTTTTTTTACGTTTTCGCTAACATTGGGTACTGAGGTGACCATCAGCAAGGATCGGCGATCGCCCTCTGGTTGCGCCACTGCGACTGGACGCCGGCAAACGTCTCACACGAAGAGAAGGAAGAAAGTGAATCTCGAGTTTGACGAGCAGAAGTATCCGGGCCTGAGTGCCTTTCGCAAGGCATGCCTTGCCGATCGCTACGCCGAGATGATATCGATCGCGGCAAAGAAACACAGGTGGTATGAGAACGAGAACCCGAATGCCACACCGATGGAGAGACTCGCCAAGACTTTCCAGGCCCAGTATCACGCCAGTTGCGGAAGGATCGACGAACTGCACGACCTCATTGCCCTAGAGCCGTGGGTTGTGAATGAACCCTGGACGGCGCAAGGCTGGCTGCCGATCACGCAGGCGGCATCGGCCCATGGAGATCGGTCTGTCATCAATCTACTGATTGAGGCAGGGGCGGATCTGTCGTTGATGGTGGGGGATGCGAGTGACCGCGCCTCTGTGCCGGAGATGGCAAGAATTAGTGGTCGAGGCGAACTCGCAGACTATCTGGATGGGCTAAGGGCCAAATAGCAAGGGGCCGTCGCTTCGCAGCAGATGCGGATGCTAGCCACGAAGGATCTCACACCTCACGCCAGATCTTGCGCAGATCGGCTGCGGCGACGCAGGTATCTACCCACACATCAGGAAAACAGGACAGTCCGTAGGAGGGGTTGGCGTTGCCGGTCTTCAGGCACCGGAATCTGGCAGTGATTTCGAAGCACAGGGGCAGACGGTGTCCTTCAGCCTCTTGATAGGCATCGGTCCTGTTCCAGGTGCGCTCGGGTGTTTCGGTAAAGGTATTGCGATGGGTTTCGATGCCAGTAGACAGGCCCGTCTCACGCGCGATCTTCTGAATGCGCTACACTACGAGTAGTGCGGCTGGCGTGATGCACGTGGTATCCGGATTGTCACCAACCTTTGAGGGTCAAAAAAACCAATGGGCCAACGTGAAGGCGATGTCATCAAGCGGACGACGGTCCCAGCGACGGTCGAATCGATGGGCGCGGAACTCCGCGGCCTTGGCATAGAGCCTGGGGGAGTTCTATTGGTCCACTCTTCCCTCAGTGAGATCGGTTGGGTCAGTGGGGGAACCGTTGCCGTCATTCTGGCACTTCAAGCTGCCGTCGGGGTGGATGAGGGTACGCTAGTTATGCCCACGCACTCCACAGACCTGACGGAACCGAGGAATTGGTCTGCGCCACCCGTGCCGGCATCGTGGTGCGAGATCATCAGGGACACGGCCCCCGCCTACGACCCTGATCTCACACCCACGAGGGGAATGGGCAAGATTCCGGAGACCTTCCGCAAACACAAACACGCCATTCGCAGCGCCCATCCGCATTCATCCTTTGCTGCCCTTGGACCCATGGCAACGGCCATCGTAGGTGAGCATCCGCCGCCATTCGGACTCGGTGAATCTTCACCGCTTGCACGCGTGTATGAGCTGGATGGCCAAGTGCTTCTGCTTGGCGTGGGTTATTCGAACCACACCTCCTTGCACCTGGCAGAATACCGAGCGACGTACCCGAGAAAACGCACGACGCGTGATGGGGCTCCGGTCAAAGTCAACGGCAAAAGAGCGTGGATCACCTTTGAAGACCTGGACAACGACGCAGGTGACTTCGAACAGATCGGCAAAGACTTTGCCGCAGCCCATCCCAAGGTCGTCAAGCGTGGAAACGTCGGAATCGCTGATTGCATGCTCATGTCGCAGCGCGCGATCGTTGATTTTGGTGCCGAGTGGATGACTTCCCAGCGCTCTTAGATGCGGAAGAGTTCAGACCCACTTGCCAAGAGGGCTGTAGAAGTCGAGCTCACCGCGAAGGAGCAAGTGGTCGGCAACGGATCCATCTGTTCCACAACCCCCTCGAGATTCACGCGTCGCAGTCCACCTGAGGCATCCACTACCAGCACGCCATCTCCAAGTGGTGTCACGTGTGCAACGCCCTGCTCAAGTAGTCGATGCCAGATGAGATGGCCATCCAAATCGTAACAAAGCACGAAGCCCTGACTGGTCCCGACCAACACACGCTCGTGGGCACCGGCGATGTGGATCCCGGTCACGCTCCCACCGAGTCGCTGCATCCACTGCCGTTCCCAGCTGTTGTCAACGACACTCTGGCCATCTGGACTCTGGCCACCTGCACCCATCTCAGCAAGGCGGAATAGATGCAGATTGGCACCGCGGCTGGCGCCGCACGCGATCAATCGATTTCCACCAGCCGTACCGAAGGCGAGGGCCGTCTGCATGCTGGTCCAACCTTCGACGAGCAACTCTGCAAGCAGCTCTCCATCCGGCTGCAAGATGCGGCACGTGGACTGATCGCTCAGAATGTCTCCGCCGACGATGATTCGTGGTTCACCTGAATTGTCCACTTCGGTGATCGCGACCCGCCCGGGAACGCCTTCGTTGTAGCGCCAGCGCCATCGTTCGCTGCCACTGCCGTCAAAGCAGCGCAGTTGAATATCGCCGCAGCCCACCGCGAAGAAGGGCTCGTCGTTGCTGACGCCTCCGGCCACTTGGACCGCCGCGGGTGTGGGCAACTCCCACCATGGCCAGGGGCAGGGCTCCCGTTCAATGACCGTCGACCAAAGGCTGTCGCCGGCGAGATCAAAACCCGTCAGACTTGCCAAGCCATGCCCGGCGGCCAACAAGGGAGTTGATCCTTGGGCCACACCGATATCGCGCACGGGACCTTCGAGCTGTGCCGTCCACCGATTGCTACCGTCTTGAGCAACGAGGCTCAATGTCCCACCCTTGGTACCCACGACGATGGACCCATCATCCAGTGCACACAGTGCCGTGATCTGATCCTGGGCATCGAAGAGGGAAGTGGGGGCTGCCCCGCTTGCACGGACGGGTGCATCAGGTGCTCGGGCGGTCGGGTGCTGGATGTCGAAGGACCTCAGATTCGGTGCAATGTCGGCAAGGTGAATCATCTGCTCTCCCGGGGCGCATCCCTGAACCAGATGCACGAGACGCACGGACTCCCCCGGCGCCAGGTGTGTCGCTTCCCGCGCCGAGAAGGCGGTGAGGATCATCTCGTCTGTGTGATATCGATCGCGCCAACGTGCCTTGTCGGAGGTCTTTTGATAACGCAGGTCTACCGGCTCTTCCTGCGTGCTCAACTGCGTCGGATCGCACAAGCTTTCTATTCGCACATCGACGAAATCGACACACGGACTTTTTCGACATCCTGTTGCTTGTCGACCCTGAAGCTCAAGGCGAGTCGGCGTGCGGAAGTGCGCCTCCACGGCGAAATCGCCTGCCTTATTCGCCGTCACTGTATCCACAATGGCCACACACTGACCGGGGTAGAGGTGGACCTCGCGCACCCAATCGGCCCCGGCGTAGTCCTTCAGCCGAGTGCGCAGATAGACGACGCCTGCAGCGTCCGTTTCATTGCCTTCGAGGATGGCAAACCCCGGGATGACACCTGCTTCGCCATTGCGCACGACGGTCACCACAGAATGATGCGCCGGGGCGGAGAGGACGAAGTTGTCCTCCTGCACGATCAGCGACACACCGAGCCGCGCGTATTCCACGATCCCCGCCGCATCATCGTAGGAATGGCTGCCACCGCCGAGGCCATCCATCAGGAAGTAGTCGTCGGTTAGTTCCCATCCTGTCCGTACCGACAGCTTGTCGAAACACCGCTCGATCGGTGCAGCGGGAGGGCACGTGACTGCGACGGGAGCCATTTCCGGATCGCGATCCCATACGTGATAGATCAGCGGATCCATCGGCACGACGGTCACACCCATCATCTCATCAGGGCGTTGGGGAGCCAAGCCGGTGTCGAAGGCCCTGGGCAACGTGGTCAGAGCTGCCAATCGGCGGTTGGGAGACGCCAGGTCATGGGCAAAACGAAAGCGCCCGTCGCCATAGTACGCGGCGGCGACGCGCAGGCTCGGCCCCGGAAACTGACGCCGCAGATCACAGTCTCCGGCCGTGGGTAGCCAGCCGCTGTTGTTGATGATTGCCATGGCACACTCTGCCGCCCGACGGGCACCGCCAGCCTCGAAATATCGATGGGATCGATCGAGCAATGCGTACTCCAGCATCACGGGCTGTGACATCCACCAGCCGTGGCACAATCCATCGCAGAGGGGTTTCCAGGACGGCCCATAGGGCTCGAAGACTCGATGCCCGATACTGCGCCAATGATCGGGACCCGGCACGTCCGGATAGTGAGCTTCGTAGTAGTCCGCCGTATACATCAACGTCAACGCGGGTATCAGCTCGTGGTTCTGCCGTGGAAACTTCGGGCTCTGCACGCGACGGCAGTTTGCCACATGCTGCCATCCTTCCTCGCTCTCGGCCCATCCATAGAAGAATCGGGTGATCGCAAGACGCTCTTCGTCGCTGAACAGGTCCATGTGTTCAACCAGCTGCCACGGCTGATAACGCGCCAGGCTGTACAGGTGCGACTGCACGATCTTGTCGTTCTTGCCATACCCCGAGGCGATGATCGCGCGCCAGGCGTCCCGGTATGCGGCGCCCAGTTCTGGCTCCCCGGTCAGGTAGTAGAGATAGCCCTTGAGATCGCCCTGCGTCGTATTGGCGACCTCCCAGATGGATGTCGGTAGAGGTTCGTCGCGGCATTCTGCGACCTCGTCGACGGACATGGGCAGACGTGTGACTCTCAGATCCTTCAGATGTAGGAGTGGGTCATCCAGTCGGGAAATCAGCTTTTCACCAGCGGCGGTGGCACCCTCCGCATCACTAAAGCCCACAAGAATCACATTGTGCCCCGAGCCGAAGGGATCACATAGGGTTCGTAACTCATACCCCGAGGGACCGGGATACCAGAGATCCGTCGCACACAGTGTATTGAAGTACAGCATCCGCACAGAGCGACTATCTGCCAGGTTGCCGACGACGACGATCGGGCTGGTGGCCTCGCGCAAGAGTTGGCTATCTGGATCTTCGAGGATCCGGGCCAGAAGACCCATGTCTTGAAGCGCACCGTGGATCGACTTCGCCGCCCGCTGGCCATGGGCTGAGCGCGGTGAGGCAATCAGGACCGGCGTGTTTCTCTGGAGTGGGGTCTGCGTCTCAAGTGGTCGAGGAACTCTGATGACCGTAGAGACTTCGGGTGCGTTCTCAGATGTCATGGCTGCATTTCAAGTAATGGCGAGGCAGGACGCGATAGAATTTTAGATATCTGACTCTACGACATCTCTGCATCTATCTCGATGGCGCTTTTACGGGTGACCTCTCCGAGTCTCTGCTCAAACTTCTCCGAGTCTCTGTGGCGCGGCGCACAGATCACCTTCCCGTTCCCTGTCTGGCTCTGCGTTGGATGACGTGTCCAAGGCTGACGATAGGGCCCAGAGAAAGGCCGGGCCAGAAGAACTGGCATTTGACGGTTAGCAGACAGCCGACCTCTTTTCACCCCCTCATGTGAAGATTCGGATTGGAGAAAGTCATTTGTACGTTGGAATAGATGCCGGTGGAACCCGAACCCGTCTAGTGCTGGCCGATGCCGAGGGCGCACTGCTGGGTGCCACCGAGGCGGGGCCGGGAAACTATCAAGTGATCGGTGCCGAAGGGCTTAGTCAGTTGATCGGCGAAATGTTGGAAGAGGTGAGACCCGCGAATGGGGCGATGCCGAAAGTCCTGTGTGCCGGTGTTGCCGGAGCCGGGCGCTTGCCAGAGCAGGAAAAACTTCGTGGCGCGTTGGAAGAAAAAGGGATAGCAAAGATCGTTCGGATTGTCACTGATGGCCGCGCCGCTTTGGAGGGGGCACATCGAGGTGAACCCGGTATCGTCTGTATCGCGGGTACTGGATCGATCGTCATCGGTAGAGATGCAGAAGGACATGAGATCCGCGCCGGGGGCTGGGGGCCGATTCTGGGTGACGAAGGCAGCGCTCATGGCCTGGTCATGCAGGCGATCCGCAGTGCCCTTCGTGCAGTCGATGGCTCAGGCACCGATACGAGTCTGCAGGCAGACCTACTGTCGGCGCTGGGGCTGGGCGACTGGCACGAGATCGTCCAGGCTATTTACGGTGGCGACCTTACGAGGGATCGAATCGCTGATGCCTGCCCCGTCGTGTTTACGGCGGCGCGAAACAACGACGAAGTAGCCCTCCACGTTGTGCAGAAGGGCCTCCGCGCCCTTGGGGCGCAGATAGGTGCCGTTGCGCGTCGCCTGGAGTTGGCATCACCTGTGACCGTCGCCTGTACAGGAGGCGTGTTTGAGGAGCCGGACCTTCTCGAGGAGCCGCTGCTCGCTGGAGCGGGTGACATAGAGCTGAAGTTCGCGGCGCCACAATTCGAGGCTCGCTTTGGCGCCTTGTTGCTAGCCATGTCCTCGGCCTGTGCCGAGCCATCCGAATCTGCGATGTCCACCTGGGCATAGAGAGCACGATGCCGATACACGTTCTGCCAGGACTGCGTATCGGTGACTGGGAATGTCGAGCGCTCCTAGTTGCTGGGGTCTACACAACCCTCAGCCTATGAATTCACCCAGTCGCGAAATTGTCGTACGAGATCTACCGTCCTCAGGTCTACCCGTTGCACAGTCGCTGTGCCGCGGGCACGTCGGCCGGCGCCAAGTCGAGGGCCAGAAGGATTTTGGTCAAGGCTGCTGGCAAGGCGGTCTTGCCAGCCAGGTAGTTGCCGACCGTGTTGCGATGGATGCCGACAGAATCGGCGAAATCCTAGACCGACCTATTCCGGTTCCGGGTAATTTGACCTGATTTCGGCCTTGATGAGGTCCGCCAGCGGACGCTGACCGAATGTTTCGAGGGGTTTGCCGTTGACGAAGAATCCGGGTGTCTTGCGCACGCCAAGTGCGGCAGCATCGGCCTTGTCTTGCTCAATGATTGCCGTGATCTCCGGATCGTTCATATCAACTCGCAGGCGTTCGAGATCCATGCCCAATTCAGGTAGCAGAGGCCAGATCTCATGTACGAGGACCTGGTGATTTTTCGTCCACACATCCTGATGACGATAGAGCAGATCTAAGGTCTCCCAGAATTTTCCTTGCCTCTTGGCCGCTTCAAGAATTCTGACGGCACCGCCTGCGCCCATGTGGAAAGGGGCATATCGAATCACGAGTTTGAGGCGCCCTGGAAATGCTGCCAACGCATCCTTCGTGAACTTCGAGAAGTTGGCGCAGGTCTCGCAGGCGGGATCCGTGAATTTCACCAGGTAAACCTTGGCATCGTCAGCACCCAATGTGGGCGAATGGGGTCGCACGAACATCTCCGCATTTGCCTCGGCGATGAAGCCGAGTTCGGACACGCGCCACGCTCGGTAGGCCGACGTGCCGGCGAAGAAGCCCACAACCAACAAGACGCTGACGCCAATGAATAGATTGCGCTTCAATGCAAATTCCTCTTTCTGACAACGATCAGAATGGCAAGTACTGAAGTGAATGCTAACAGAGACAGCAGGGGGATCGAGAGGAATCCAAACAAAACGATGTATTCTTCCGTGCACGACACACCCTGACTACAGGGCTGCATACTGGCGGGGATGAAACCGTGGTAGAGAAGATTGTGATACGCAGCCAGCAGCCAGCCCGCCGCCGCCAATGGTATGGCGTATTTGACGACGTCGCGATCGATGGGAAACAGCCCGCGTCCGAGTACGATGACCATTGGAAACAGGAAGATCCGTTGATACCAACACAGGATGCAGGGAGCAAACTCCATGACAGAGCTGAAGAACAGACTTCCGAGGGTCGAAATCGTCACCACGAGCCATGCGACAAAGAGGAGCATCCAGTCAGTGTCGACATCGCCGGGCGAGAGCTGCTCTTGATCAGTCACGAATCCACATGTCGGTTTTGCGATGCGTCGAAGGCTACATCATGGAAATATCAGTCTACGTCTCAAGAGCTCTCGAAGCCACAAAAGACCTGCCATCAAGTGGATCTGCTGGGCGTATTGCCATGACCCGATATCACCTTGCCATCTGTCCTGCGCCTCGAGTCCTCTGAGCAGTTTTATCCGACTCAGATCGATTCGTGACGATCCGTCGCGAGGTTGGCCAATGGTGCCGGGCGTTGACGATCATGCCGGCGGCGCCATCGCGAACATAGGCCATGTGTGTGTGACCGCAGAGCACAGCGTCGGTGCCGGTGTCGACGGCCTACGCTGTCGCCACGATGATCAATAGGGCGATGGCTGTGATGGCCAGTCTATAGACGATCGTCATGGAGGATTACTCGTACTTATCTAGGCGGCTGCTGCCAGCGCGACTCCGTGATGACGATTCGCTCCCCGTGTGTCTACCCATAGCTCACTTCGCTCCGTGACGATGCAGCAGGTCGATGACGGCAGGATGTGGCGCAGTGTCGAGGGTGCCCACCTGCTTCCAACTTCTATTTCCAACGTCCTTCCAGTATTTATTGGGAAACCCTTCGATATAGCCCAGCGGCGTGACGCCCCGCATCTCGTGTGAGCCGATGCAGATGTCTGCCACTGCGTTCACGTCGGCACCTGCTTCCACCAGCAGCTGGAGGACATCCCAACTGGCGTTGGCGTTGGTCGTGAGGGTATTGAAGATCGGCGTGTGCGTGTCGAAGCCGTCCTCGGCTGGCTCGGCCCGTTGGTTTGGATCGGCGCCTTTCGCCAGCAGGAGACGCGCCTCGTCGACCCAACCGTACTCGGCGCAGTGGTGCAGCAGACTGGTGTTCGACACCGGTGCGCCGCCATAGTCACCACGCCGTTCGATCTCGATGTCACGACCACCGCGCAGGTCGAAGGCGGTGTGCACGATGGTGGGATCGGCGGCGATCCGGGTCACAAGGCTTTCGCTACGGCCTGTGATCAGATCATAGACCGCGTTGCTGTCATGATCGGCACCGGCTTCGACGAGCAGTCGACAGATCTCCTGACGTTCCTTCAGCAGGGCGGGATATGTATGGAGGGCGTTGTGCAGGGGCGTCCAACGGATTCCGGCGCGGCGGTAGTCTGGATTGGCGCCCTGCTGCAGAAGCCAGCGAACCCCCTCGACATTGAGATCCTCTGTCAGTTGATAGAGATGCTCCTGCAGGTGATGGATCTCGACGGCGCAGTGCTCGAAAAGCCGGTCGGCGATGGCCAGCTGTCCTGATTGCAGACACGAGTAGAACACAGAGGGTATGTTGACTTGGCTCTGTACTTCGTGGGCAAGGAGTACGTCCACCAGGTCCGTGACCCCTAAGGAAGCGACGTGGGTTAATAGATCCGTCTCCCGGCGTGAGCCCTTCCACTTTGCTTGCCGGGATCGCCATGTGGGATCGTCAGACAGAAAGCGATCCAGCGCATCTGCGTCACTGGTCTCGACAATGCTGTCGATGGTCGAAATGGCGGACTCAACGGAGCCCCGCTGGTTGTCTACGGGCATGTATGATCCTCGCTCATGGTAGGGCCCATCAGATGAACTCTTCTCCAGCCACGACGCCGTCTGCTCGCGACCGTTGTGCCGTGCCCACTGGACGACTGTTGGGTCATGGACCGCATTGACGATGGACGGATCCGCCCCCCGCTCCAGGAGCCACTCAATCATTGGGCGGCGTGCTGCTTCCACCTGCTCCACCGTTGCAGTGGCACCGAAGTGTCCGCTGACCAGACGATGCAGGACGGTGGCGTCCACATCGGTGCCACGCACGACGGCGTTTACATCGGCGCCGCGCTGCAGAAGCCAGTCGGCAGCGTCGAAGCGGCCGTGCAGGCAGGCGTAGAGAAGGGCCTGGCCAAGCACGACATCGTCCGTGCGCTCGGCGCGCACACTTGGACCACCTTGTTCCACGGAGTATCGCACGTATGGATCAGCCAAGCCCGGGTCTGAGGTCAGCCCGGTCTCTGTGACAAACTCTGCCATGCGGTCCAACTGACCGAGACCGGCGGCGAAGCGAAGATCTATCTGCGCACCGGCATTGGCGAGTAACTCACAGCACTCGGTGAAGCCGAACAACATGCCGTAAGCCATCATGACACCAGGTGCCGGCGCGTCGACGTCGACACCCCCCTCGATCAGTGCCTCTACAACACGGGGGCAGTTGTAGCTCATCGCGCCCTCCAGTGGCTGGCCAATCAGGTTGGGGTCGGCCCCTGCCTGCAACAGGTCGCGGGCAAGGTCTCCTTCATTGCCGAGGCGATTCGAGCCGCTAAACACACCGTCAGACACGGTGAATAGGGGAATCGAATCATTCGGGATCTCAGGTCTTTCGGCCGATTCCTGCGGCTGATAGTCAGCAACCCAGGAGGGATTGGCTGCTTCAGGGTGTTTATCCAGCAGCGCACGAAGTCGATCACGATCGCCGACTAGGCAGGCATCGACGACGTCTTTCACGTTCGGGTCGAGATGTAGGAAACTCTCATACTTCGTCCACAGGGCATAGCCGCGCCCGTTGGCGATCACGAGACGTGCATCAACCTCCGACAGTGACGTGTCGCCATCGCGATAGTCGACGAACCGAGCGCGGTCGTGCACGCCTTCGAGCAGGACCTGTCTCGCATCGGCGTTGGCTTGGGCAAACTGGGCCTGCAGGACCACCACTTCGTTGGCGACGACTTCGAGGTCTGCCAGTGATCTCTGCAGCTGGGGCCAACTGGAGAATCCGTGTTCTCGTGCGATGACGAGCTGCGCATCGGCGAGTTTGGCGTCCGCTGGTTCGGCAGCCGCTGCGGTGTCGTCGGGATGGGTGTCATGCAGGTGCTGCGCTGCGGCGGTATCGTGCCGAGCACAAGCCCGGTGTAGATCCTTGGCTTGCTTGCGTAGCTGCTCGTAACTGGGACGGGATGGTAGTGAGGCCATGATACAACTCTCCTTCGAATCGTACCCGGGCGCTCGCTCGCAACGAGCGCTCGCGCCGATGATAGCCGACGTGACAGGGAAATGCAACCTTCTCAGATCTTGCGGAACAACGCCCACCGGATACAGTGTCAAGAATCAGTACGACCGGTGTCTGACCCTACAACTACGGAGATGGCCGGTGACAAATACGGCGATCGCTGTTCTTGTCTCACACGCGGACGCCTCGGCATCCCCCTCGAACACCAAGTCTTGCTGAAGGAGATCAGCCGATGAATGTCATGGTCGATGTTGCGCCGGCGAAGCCGCATGATGGTACGACCCTCGCATCGTCAACTGAGTCCACTGATGCAGACCGTGGGTGAGCCCGAGTGGTCGATGGTAAGCCTGCAGGGAGTCATGGGACACGCCTTCCAGTGCCAAATGGTCGTTGGTGGGGGTGGTGTCATGCACGACAATCTCGCATTGGAGCCACGCTAAGAACATCATCCCCGAACTCGGTCAGTTTCAGGCCTTTGACGCCTCAAACAGCAACCCAGTCGATGACCTGCCGTCGCTGAAGAAAGAAGCCCGAGATGCCGTGCTGGGTCGTCTGCAACGGGGTGTTCCGGTATTGGCCTTGCCGCCAATGAGTTTGGAGCAGAAGACAGGGCAAGCAGCCGGCGAACCACGCGTATTGCTGGGGGTTGATTGTGGGCTACAATGATGCGGAGGAGACCTATACGATCCGCCATCCTTTTGTGCCGGTGGACTACACCGTGCGCTATGACGCCCTGGGTCCAGCGGACCCGGGCGGCTGGTTTGGCTTGAGGATCTGGCAGCAAGCGAGGACAAAGGACACGCGAGAGCTGCATGTGATGGCGCTGCAGAATGCTCGGGGTTTTGCCCACGGAACGATGTTCACAGATGAGAACTTCGTGCGTGCCGAGGGCAAACAAGCAGCCTCTTATGGTTTCGTCGCCTACGAAACCTGGCGCGATGCGTTCGAATCGGAACAGGTGCCCCTGGGCCAGGCTATCATCATGCTGAGGTGTTGCTGGATCGGCGCACAGCGGCAGCTGCCTATATGCGTGAACTCGTCGAGATCTTTCCCGAGGCGACACAGGCGCTGGCGGCGGATCGGAATGCAGTGGCCCAGATCGAGGTGGTGCTCAAGATCCTGGGTTGGTGAAACCAGGCATCAACAGCAGGTCAATATCTGCGAATGTCATACTGGATATGTCAGATTGATACGGCATCCGTCGGCTTTCGTGCTTCGTCGACTAGGGGAGAATCTTCACCAGGCTACCGGGCCGGATGAACAAGGGCAAGTCATGCTGTCAGGATGTGGGTGAACTAGCTACCATGCGTGCAAGAATCAGAAATCTGGCTGCGAGATAGGGAATAACCCATGGCTCAATCAGTTGTTCTGAAGCACAGAGAGACGGGTCTCCTCCAGATAGCCTACATCGGCTGGAGTTGGACGACACTCGTGTTTGGCTTCTTTGTGCCTCTTTTCAGAGGGGATTTTAAGTGGGCGATCCTCATGGTGATTCTCCACTTCCTCGCTGGAATGATCACATCTGGATTCGGTACGATACTCACTTGGTTGATCTTCCCACTCTTCTACAACAAGTGGCATTCGAAGAGTCTGCGCGAGCGAGGCTACGCGCCGTTCGATGCAGATTCTGCGGAGATTTTCACCAGGAGGGGTCTGCCAGTCGATTACGTTGAGGGGAATGCGGATGAATCGGAGTAGCCAGCGGTAGGACCGCTTGCTCACAGAGTCACGGTACGCTGTTCCCGTGCCGACAAGGAGATGGCTTCGGCGATCTGCAGGTCGAGCAGGGCGTCAGCGGGCGGGTTGCGAGCCGCCGTGCGCGACTCGACGGCGTCCAGGAAAGCATGCGCCTGGCGCACGAAGGCAGATGGCTCCGAATCGAAGGATTGCGTCTCGCTCTGTGCGCCCCGAAACACGGTGAGGATGTTGTCGTCGGCCTGGATGCCACCGGCGGTACAGATGAAGCGAGGCTGGGCGTCGGTCATCTTCTCGGGACGGATGTAAGAAGCAGTGGCTGAAAGGAAGGCACCATTTTCGAAGCCGACGAGCGCAGCACAGGTCTCCTCCTGAACACGCTCGGCTTCACCCAAGACACCGGCGCTGGCCAGCGCCGAGACAATGGTGGGTGTTCCCAGAATCCAGCGGATGGCATTCAGATAACAGTAGCTCATGTGTGTCAGAGGCATGCCGCCGCTCACGTGCTGGTCTGCGTACCAACTGCCTGCTGGCGCCAGCCACAGGGCCATGGTGACAGCCATGATGGGGTCACCAAGCTCACGGCTCTGCACGAGGCGATGAATCTCTTCCCAGGCGGCATCGTAGCGACGCTGGAAACCTGCTTCAACGAGGCACCCATTGTCGGCTGCCAGTTCGACGATTTTGGCACCTATCTGACTGTTCACGGCCAGACTGCCACCGACGAACACGTCGTAACCAGAAGTCAGAGCCCATAGAGTGATCTCATCCTGTGGCAGATGCGGGACCTCAATGAGCACCGCATCCGGCTTCGTTTGAGCTATCTGGCGGTAGTCGTCGAAGGCGGTGTCGCAGCCCAAGCGTTCTGCGCAGTCAAGCGCCGGACCAAAGCGTCGGGACGCGACAGCGCAGACCTGTGCCCGTCCGGTATCGAGCAGGGCCTGGCCCCGATGGCGAGCCATGCTGCCGGCGCCGATGATGGCGATTCGATGGGTGGCCATGGATTTCACCTGGGTAGCATCATGTGCGGCGCACAGGGAAGGCGTTCTCTCGCCGTGCCATCAACGCCGTCGTTGTGTGACTCAGCAGGTGCTGACCTACGCGTGACCCCAAGACCCTCTTGCCATCACCGGCGAATGCGTGTCATCTAGCCCAAGCCTATGCCGACAGTGGTAAGCGCACCTGTGGTAAGAGTGTGGCACGGAGTGCAAGAAAGGTAGCACTGAAGGCCCTTGGTAGCGGCACTCGCTTCTACTGGACCATTGGTCTCATCGTCACGCTGCTTGGCGTCCAGAATGGGATCATGCTGGCCCTGTTCAAGCTCTGAACAAAATCTTCAGGCACACAACAAAACAGGGAACCCGAGTTCAACAACTCAGGTTCCCTGTTTTTTTGTGGTAGCCCAGGCGATGGGGCCTACGGTGCCTAAGGCTTGCGAGGATTGTCCTGGCCCATGCCACGCACCAAGCTGAAGGAGAGCAGCAGGAGCACCAAGGCAAAGGGTAGCCCCGTCGTTACCACGGCCGTCTGCAGCGCCAGCAGCCCACCGCCCAGCAGTAGCACGGCGGCGATGACCCCCTCCATCGTAGCCCAGAAGACGCGCTGGATCTTGGGAGGGTCCGGGTGGCCACCGGAGGTGATGATGTCCACCACCAGGGACGCCGAATCAGACGATGTCACGAAGAAGGTGATGACGATGCACACGGCCAGGGACACGGTGATCGACGTGAGCGGGAAGTTTTCCAGCAACTGAAAGGTGGCCACGGCGACGTCTGCCTTCACGGCCTCGACGATGCCGCCACCGCCGAAGAGCTCGACGTGCAGGGCGGCGTTGCCGAACACTGTCAGCCATACGAAGGTCGCCAGTGTCGGCACGACCACGATGGCGCCGATGAATTCGCGCACGGTGCGCCCGCGCGACACGCGGGCCACGAAGATGCCGACGAAGGGCGACCAGGCGATCCACCAGGCCCAATAGAATAGGGTCCAGCCGTGCTGCCACTCCGTTCCCGTGTAGGCCTCAGTCCGGAACATGAGACGTGGCAACGTCTGAATATAGATGCCGAGATTCTGCACGAGTGCATCGAGCAGATAACGTGTCGGCCCGGCGAGGAGCACGAAGAATAGCAGCAGCCCGGCGATGATGACATTAACCTGGCTCAGCCGTCGGATGCCCTTGTCGACGCCCAGCACGACGGAGATCGTCGCCATGCCGGTGATGATGGCGATCAGGATCACCTGTACCGTCGCCGACTGCGGGATGAAGTCGAAGAGATGGGCAAAACCGGCATTCACCTGCTGTGCGCCCAACCCCAGGGACGTGGCTAAACCGAAAAGCGTGGCCACGGCGGCGAGCGTGTCGATCACATCCCCGGCCCGGCCGTGGATGCGCTCGCCGAGGAGCGGGTAGAAGGTAGAACGCACCGTCAGCGGCAACCCGCGGTTGTAGGCAAAGTAGGCCAGGGCCAGCCCCATCAGAGCGTAGAGCCCCCAGGCGTGCAGTCCCCAGTGGAAAAAGGTGATTCCCATGGCGAGCTTCGCCGCCTCGGCGGACAGAGGCTCGCCCCACGGCGGGCTCGAATAGTGATAGATCGGTTCCGCGACACTCCAGAACATGAGGCCGATACCCATGCCGGCGCTGAACAGCATCGATAACCAGCCCCAGGTGGTGAAGTCGGGGCGGGCGTCGTCGCCGCCCAGGCGTACGTTGGCGTGCCGGCTGAACAGCAGGAGCAGGACGACAGCGAGATAGACGTTGATGCTGAGGACGAAGAACCACCCCATGCTCGCCGTGATGAAACGCAGGATGTCGTCGAAAGCCACCGTTATGCGGTCGAGATACAGTAGGCTGGTGGCGACGAACAGCACCACCAGACCGGCCGATGCCCAGAATACGAATTTGTTGATCTGTAGGCCGCTGCCGCCGTTGCCGTGGGAGAGGTCGCTCATGAGGTGGCCGGCTTGCGGAAGTTGAAGATGCCCCAGACCAGGTAGCCCAGCTGGCCGCCTTCGATCCAGTGCGACAGCCCCGCCTTCATGTGCTGCAGGTAGTCGGCGCTGATCTTTCCACGTAGTGCCGCTTCGCCATGCTCGGTCTCGGCCAGGACGCGTCCATAGTGGGTCACAAGCTGCGGCGTCAGGTCAGTGAATACCGCTTTCTCCAAGCCCTGGGCCGCCGCTGCTGCGCGGTAAGAACTCGGCGAAGCGAGGCTGCTCAGGTGGATGCGCGCCAGAATCGGGTCGAGGACGCCGTCGGGGCAGTCGTCGGCCTGCATGATATCGGTGAAGGCGAAGACGCCACCGGGCTTGAGCACGCGCGCTGCCTCGGCGACGACGCGGGCTCGCTCGCCCGAATGCAGGAAAGCGTCCTGCGAGCATACGGCGTCGAAGGTTTCGTCGGCTGCGTCTACTGCCTCGAAGCTGCCGTCGACAATGTCGATACGGTCCGCCAGGCCCTGCTCCCGGTTGAGACGCCGGGCCCGCTCGTTCTCTACATCGCTGAGGTTCAGGCCGACGACGTGACAGCCGTAGGTGCGCGTCAGGTAGCGCGTCGAGCCACCGTATCCTGAGCCCATGTCCAAAACGCGGCTGGCGGCGTCGAGGGGTTCCAGGCGACGTGCCAGGTTCTCAACGGAGCGCCGACTTGCGGCAGCGATGGTGTCCTGGTCCCCTTCGTAGAGGCCGATATGGATGTCTTCGCCGCCCCAGATCGTCGAGTAGAATGCCTCGGCGTCATCGCTGTTGTAATAGTCCCGTGCTGTGCTCACTACCTCGGAGTAGGTCTCAGTCACTGGCGCCTTCCTCAATCGCGTAGTACTTCTCGCAGATGTGTACCAGAAAATCGGGGTCGCTGTCTTCGAAGTCGATCTCGAAGTCGCCGAAGGTATGGACCTTCTGGAACCCAACCTCGCGCATCAGCCGGCGTGTGTAGTCGCGTCGCAAGGGGAACATGTTGAGGTGATACTTGGAGCCATCTGCGAAGGCGTATTCGAAGCGCGCCAGACCATCGTCGACGTGCTCGGGCTGCAC
>Ga0114999_10001368_pt1 | contig 34003 bp, 28 predicted proteins | sample ArcticOcean_MG_C_3_FD_89820 | JGI IMG/M metagenome (GOLD analysis project Ga0114999, IMG submission 89820) | Marine microbial communities from western Arctic Ocean - ArcticOcean_MG_CB8_126 | ecosystem: Environmental > Aquatic > Marine > Oceanic | place: Arctic Ocean: Canada Basin | collected...
AACTTTCAGGTTATTCCAAAATTCTTCGCGCAGTTCAGGCAGTAGTCGCAACGCTTCTTTAAGGCTCTCACTACTGCGAGACATCCCGCAATGTTCCCACATTATTTTACCTAAATCCCGGTGAAAAGAGCGCGCTGTGCGTTTACCATTAATTGAAAGAAGACGGTTTAGCTTATTATTCACCTCATCTTCAGTCGTTGCAAAAGCGGGAGAATAGATTGATGGAGCTTGGGGTCCCACGCTGGCCAGATAGTCGGCAATCGTAGAGGGAATGATAAAATAGCCGTCAGCCAATCCTTGCATCAATGCACTGGCCCCAAGACGATTCGCGCCGTGGTCAGAAAAATTCGCCTCCCCAAGAACAAATAACCCGGGGACGTTACTCATCAAGTTATAATCGACCCACAAACCTCCCATCGTGTAATGGAGCGCGGGATAAATACGCATGGGGCGCTCATAGGCATTTTCTCCAGTAATGCGTTCATACATTTGAAATAAATTGTCATACCATTCTTTCAACGTATCGACTCCTAACCGTTCAATAGCATCGACAAAATCGAGGTATACGCCGCGTCCTCCGGGACCCACACCCCGTCCTTCGTCACATACTTCTTTCGCGGATCGGGAGGATATATCGCGAGGAGCAAGATTGCCAAAACTTGGGTATTTACGTTCGAGATAATAGTCACGATCCCCCTCGGCTATTTCGCATGGATCTTTGTCACAATCCTCCTTTTTTTTGGGCACCCACACACGCCCGTCATTGCGAAGTGATTCAGACATAAGGGTAAGTTTGCTCTGATGCTCACCTGACTGGGGAATACAGGTAGGATGGATTTGGGTAAAACAAGGGTTGGAAAAACCGGCGCCACGACGGTAAGCGCGGTAGACTGCGGTTACGTTACATCCCGCTGCGCCAGTAGATAGATTATAAACGTTACTGTATCCACCCGTTGCCAGAATTACAGCATCCGCCGAAAAACGCTGAATTTTACCACTCGTCAGATTACGGACAATAATTCCTTTCGCGTGTCCGTTGACAATCACCAGATCGAGCATCTCATGGCGATTATACATCTTTACTTGCCCGAGACTAATCTGCCGATTAAGTGTCGAGTAGGCCCCGAGCAGCAGTTGTTGACCGGTTTGCCCGCGCGCGTAAAAAGTGCGCGAAACCTGGGCGCCGCCAAAAGAACGATTGGCGAGAAGCCCGCCATACTCTCGGGCAAAGGGCACACCCTGCGCGACACACTGGTCGATAATATTTACGCTTAACTGAGCAAGGCGATAAACATTTGCCTCCCGCGATCGAAAGTCTCCTCCCTTTATCGTATCATAAAACAGACGATAAACACTGTCCCCGTCATTCTGATAATTTTTTGCCGCGTTTATCCCACCCTGCGCCGCAATGCTGTGAGCGCGGCGTGGACTGTCCTGGTAACAAAAGCAGGAAACATTATATCCGAGTTCACCCAGAGTCGCTGACGCAGAGGCTCCAGCGAGGCCAGCCCCGACAACAATAATATGGAATTTCCGTTTATTTGCCGGATTTACCAGCTTGATATTAAACTGGTGGCGATCCCATTTTTCCTCAATCGGACCATCTGATATTTTGGCGTCTAGATTCATTTATAAGCGGTGATTTCCGCAGCCTGTTGAAGGACTTCATTAACCGGTAGTAAATTTAATCCGGTATATTTTGAAGCAAGCACACTTAAGGGTATAGAAATAAAACCGAGAAATACTATCCATGCGAAAATGACGGCAATTCGATTTAATCGTAATTCCCAATGCCTATTGCGCAATCCCATTGATTGAAACATACTGGATACTCCATGCGAAAGATGCATGCAGAGTAAGCCAATGGAAAAGATATAAAACAAAGAAATATACCAGTGATTATAACCCGAGATCACCATAGCATAAACGTCGTTTACCTTCTCGCCATGCAAGTCGTAGGTTAGATTACTGTAGTCAAAAACCACGCGCACGGTAAAATTCAGCAGGTGGAAAATAATAAAAGCAACGAGAATATATCCCGACCAACGCATGGTACGGGAGGCGAAACTCGCCTGCACCACCACCTCGGTAACATTATTCTGAGGTCGCGCTTTACGGTTTTCAACCGTCAAGAGGGTGGCCATCCAGATATGAACAATTACGGTAAAAAGAAGAAATAATCGAGAGCCCCATTTTAAAGGAAGTGGAAGAGACTGCAGTTTGTGTGCATAGGTGTTTAATGCATCCGGCCCAATAAAGATCTGCAGATTGCCAACCATGTGAAGTAAAACAAATAGCACCAAGACCAAACCTGTCAGCGCCATTAGATATTTTTTACCGAGTGAGGAAGCTATCAATTGGCGTGTGGATTTCATGGAAATATCTGCTCGCTCTATCTACACCCTCTTGAGATCAATCTTTTTTATAGTTCGCTATTAACAAGCACGATAACAAATATAAATTTAATCATTTCTTAAACCACTTGCCGAAATTGTCTAGTGAGTAGGAAAGTGAAAATCGCACGTTAACGAGAGAATCATTTTCCGGAGTAGAATTCCCCTGTCTTAAAACATCGAGCGGAGCATAAAATACCTGCACGCCTAATTCTATTTTATCTGTTAAGGGATAAAGCAGCCCACCACTGAGACTAAATACGTTTCCATCCGATTTCTGGGTGCGGATATCAGGCTCTCCAAACAAGGTGGAATTTATATCGAACTCATTGAGCTGATGGTTCACACCCACTGCAAAAAAAGTTGTCAATCCATTGAATTTTTCCATTTGGTATGCGCCACTGAATTCGACACCATAATAATTTAAATGCGCGGTGTCATTGGAAACGGCGGCACAACCGAAAGGATTGAGTTGGGGATCATCCCCACCGGCAACATCCTCCGGTGGGCAGGTGAATGCTCCTTCTACAGTACCGACTTGTCCATAAAAGCGCAGCCCAAACCGCCAGGGATCAGAATTGATAAAGGTCCAATTGATTGACCCCGAAAAAATATGAGGGGTGACATCCGAGAACTCTATCGGAGGGGCATAACTGAGAGTGAGCGAGATTTTTGGTTTAAAATAATAGGTAAAGAGGCCGTACAAAGATCGGTGATTTATTCAAATCCTCCAGCTTGGTCCCATTAAAACCGACGCGACGGTAGGAATCACCCAGTTTTGGAATATCGACGATTTCAAGATCTAAATCAAGTGCACCACTTTCTTTAATCGCCGGCGGGCTGTAACTGCTTAGGATGGATGTAGAGGTGAAGTATTTCGAAGCCCATGCTTCGGGTCGGTCAAAATCAAGAAATTCAGGATTGGGTCGCTGGCCCCAAACCCCAACTACCGGCCACAATCCGCTGAGACACAGACAAATAATAAGATGTCTTTTTTTCATACGTATAAAAATCACTTATGTTTAAAAACGAAACTGTATTTAACAACTAGTTGCGAATTTAGGAAACACAAAAAAACAAAATATTTAATCTGTATATTTATGGAGAAAGAAAAGTTTCTAAAATTTACATGTAGCATATCCATAACTCGTTATCAATTTATTAGTGAGTGCGGAGTCGTTGTTCAGCCTTAAGGATAAAGAAAGCCTCTATTGATGATTAATGCTTGCCTTTTAAAGGATTGCCTTCACCAGTGATTGACCGGAAAACAGGCTACCCATATTGAATGGTAAATCTTACATACTATGCATAAAACAGATGTAGCAATTATTGGGAGCGGTATCGTTGGATTGGCGACTGCTTATCAATTAATGCAACGATTTCCGAAATTGCGCTGCGTTATTCTGGAAAAAGAAAATCAGCCCGCGCTTCATCAAACCGGACATAATTCAGGTGTGTTGCACTCTGGCATTTATTATAAACCGGGATCACTTAAAGCAATCAATTGTCGAGAAGGCAAAAAAGCAATGGAAGCTTTTTGTAGCAAAGAGGGTATTGATTATGACATGTGTGGAAAGGTCATTGTTGCCATTACTGAGAACGAACTGCCCGCACTTGAAAACATATATAAACGTGGTCAGGATAACGGTATTAAATGCGAAGTTATCGATCGCGAACAGCTTCATGAACTCGAGCCACACGCTGCCGGGATCAAAGCTATTCACGTCAAAGAAGCAGGAATCGTTAATTATAAGCAAGTTTGCCAACGATTGGTAGAACTGATAACGGAAAAAGATGAAAATGAGATTTTATACTCTGCTAAAGTGTTGGCTATGCGTCGCGATAACGGACGCGTTATTCTTAAGAGCAAAGCGGGTGATGTCGATGCGCGCTTTGTCGTTAACTGTGCGGGTTTGCATTCCGATCGCGTCACTGGACTAAGCGGACAGAAACCGGAAGTGAAAATTATTCCATTCCGCGGAGAATATTATGAATTGAAACCCAGCGCTCACAATCTCTGCCGCAACCTGGTCTACCCGGTACCTGATCCGTCATTCCCTTTTTTGGGTGTCCACTTTACGCGAATGATAGACGGTTCCGTCGAGTGCGGCCCCAACGCAGTGCTTGCTTTCTCTCGCGAAGGTTACAAAAAATATCAGGTAAACGTAGCCGATTTATTCGAATCGCTTACCTACTCCGGCTTTATCAAACTATCGGCTAAATATTGGCGTATTGGCGCGGGAGAAATGTGGCGCTCCGTCAGTAAAGCAGCCTTTGTTAAAGCGTTACAGCGACTGATTCCTCAGATTGAGAGTGCGGATTTAATATCGGCCCCGGCCGGTGTTCGGGCACAAGCGATATCTCCAAAGGGTATAATGGTTGATGATTTTCTAATTCAGGAGACTGAATGCGTAGTGAATGTTTGCAATGCGCCCTCCCCCGCCGCCACCGCATCCCTTAATATTGGTAAGCATATCGTGGAATTACTCAGCAAACGTTTTTGACCTCAACTGAAAATCCTGAAGTTAATAATCATTTTATAGAGATTACTAATTATGAGTGACGTTGAGACTATCACCTATCCCATTGAGCAATTAAAAGAATTTGTCGTCCGTGTACTTGAGTACCTCGATATTCCAAAAGACGATGCCCATTTAGCGTCAGAAGTGCTCGCTACCAGTGATCTTCGTGGGATCGATTCACATGGAGTTGCGCGCCTTCATTCCTATTTTGGTTTGCTGAGAAAAGGGAGGATTAATCCCAAGCCCAATTTAAAAATTTTACGGGAATCAGCCAGTACCGCGACCGTGGATGGTGACAATGGTCTCGGCCTGGTGGTTGGACCTAAAAGCAATCTTATCGCACTTAGTAAAGCTGAGGATGCTGGCACGGGCTGGGTAAGTGTAAGTAATACGAATCATTACGGTATAGCGGGTTACTACCCGTTAATAGCGCTGGAACGTGATATGATCGGGTGGTCGATGACAAACTCGAGTAGCCTTGTCACGCCATTATGGGGTGCCGAACGCATGCTCGGGACTAATCCTTTATCCATCGCCTTCCCTGGACACGAAGAACCACCCATCGTTATTGACATGGCAACCTGCGTCGCGCCACTCGGTAAAGTTGAAATAGCGATGCGCAAAAATCTTCCCCTTCCACAAGGCTGGGCAATCGATCGTGAGGGTAACCCGGCCATTCAACCGTCAGAAATGCTGAATGGTGGAGCGCTCTTGCCCTTAGGTTCCGATCGTGACCACGGGGGGCATAAAGGGTATTGTCTCGCTGTTATGGTAGATGTACTCTCCTGTGTTCTCAGCGGCGCAAACTGGGGTCCATTCGGTATACCTTTCGTCATCGATCAAGAAATGCCGAAGCGTAGTGTGGGAAAAGGAATCGGACATTTTTTTGGAGCGATGCGTATTGACGCGTTTATTGATCCTCTCGAATTCAAGAAACAGATCGATGACTATATCCGTGTTTTTCGCGCCACTAAACCAGCACCTGGCACCCAGGGCCCCTTGATCCCTGGAGACCCCGAACGTGAACAGGAGCAAATCCGAAGCAGGGACGGTATTCCTCTCGTTCTACCAGTCGTCGAAGATTTAAGAGATATAGCTAAGAATAGCGGTATTCCATTCGATCAATAAAATATACGACATACCTTTATAATATTAATCCTAAGTCCTCGTCTTTAAATTATGTTAGATAAAGTTAAATCGCACGTTATTATATTTTCCCTTCCTTTTTTAACCATTCTTTTCATTTTCGGCTGTAGTAACAGCAACCCAGGATCCGAGATTGAGATTGTCAGCACGTCACGGCCCGCACAATTAAAACTCACTTGCTTTTACGGCACAAACGTACCGATCCTCGGAGATAATGTCGTCTATCTGGCGAAACGCGTCGAACTGGCGAGCGCAGGAAATATTAAATTTAAACTATTTGACCCGGGGAAACTCGTCGGACCCATGGAAGTCCTCGATGCGGTCTCTTCGGGTAAAATTGAAGCGGGATATTCCACACCGGGTTTCTGGATGGGCATGATGCCAGCCGCCCCGCTCTTTTCCGCTGTCCCCTTCGGTCCCGATGCAAGCGAATACCTCGCCTGGTTTCTCGCTGGAAATGGAATGAAACTATACCAGGAAATGTATGACCGCTCTGAATTCAACGTGAAAGTTCTTTTAATGGCGATCATTCCTCCCGAGTCATCCGGCTGGTTCTTGGAAAAAATTGAATCGGTAGAAGATCTGGATGGATTGAAAATGCGTTTTTTTGGCCTCGGTGGTCGGGTTATGCAAAAACTGGGGGTTTCGGTAAATATCCTTCCGGGCGGTGAGATTTTCCCCGCATTAGAAAAGAAAGTGATCGATGCAACCGAATTTTCCATGCCCGTGATCGATGAAAATATGGGATTTCACAAACTGGCTAAATATAATTATTTTCCCGGCTGGCATCAACAGGCGACTGCATTCGAGCTGCTTATCAATAAGGATGTATGGAACAATTTATCGTCCACTCAGCAAGTGATCATCGAAATGGCATGCCGTGACACTATTGTTCACTCTATTGCAACCGGTGAAGCTAGTCAGGCGGCAGTGCTTCAACGTAATGAGTTGGAACACGGAGTAGAAATCCTCGACTGGCAACCTGAGATAATGGAGGCGTATAGAGAAAAATGGCTTGAAGTGGTCGATGAACAATCGGCCGCTGATCCTTTCTTTAAAAAAGTCTGGGATGATTTTTCTGATTTCAGAAAGCAATATGCAACGTGGGGATCCAAAGCTTATCTCCCTCGCAGTCGATAAAAACATCGCCCATGCTTAAGTTAATCGATTCCTTAGCCGCGACTATTGGAAGTATTGTATTTCGGATTGGCCGCATTTTCTCCTGGGCGTTGGTATTACTTCTCCTCGCGATTATTGTGAACGTCGTCCTTCGTTACGTCTTCAGCCGTGACATGATTGCTCTCGCGGAACTTCAATGGCACTTTTACGCGGTATTGGTAATGATCAGCCTCGCTTACGCGCAAAAGGAAGATGCGCATGTCCGGGTTGACCTCATCCATCGGCATTTTTCGCCTGGAATTAAACGCTTCGTCGAAATATTTTCTCTCCTCTTTCTTCTCATCCCGCTGATGGTTTTCGTTTTTATAGAAGGCCTGGAATTTACACAGGAAGCGTTTCGCCTGGGAGAAAAATCACCGGCACCCGGAGGCCTTCCCATGCGCTGGATAATTAAAGCTTTTATCCCTATCGGGGCCGCGCTCCTGATTATAAACTCAGTGGCCAGAATTATTCGGTTATCTACAGGAAGCGAATCTGTCGATTCCGAAAGTAACCCTGCGGACTAGCTGACCATTGATTAGACTCCCATGGATCTCACTACGCTCCTGATCATTGCTCTCTTTGTATCATTTATCGCACTCCTGCTTCTTGGTGTGCAGGTAGCCTATGCATTGGGCGGTTTATCCGTTATCTTTACCGTGATAGCCATAAGCCTTGATCATTTTGCCGGCACATTTATCGGATTAGACTTCAACGTGCTCTCACTCATCGTTAACCGCATTTTTCAGTTGCTTGATAACTGGGTCCTCGTCGCACTGCCGATGTTTATTTTTATGGGTCACATGCTCGATCGATCGGGAGTTGCAGAAAAATTAATGCACGCACTGCAAAATTTGTTTGGACGCGTACACGGTGGGCTCGCACTAAGCGTTACCCTGATCGGTGTCTTACTCGCCGCTTCAACGGGAATTATCGGCGCATCGGTCGTGCTCCTGGGAATTCTTTCACTACCTGCCATGCTCAAACAAGGGTACCGCAAAGAACTGGCTGTAGGTACGGTTTGCGGAGCGGGAACCCTGGGGATCCTTCTTCCGCCCAGCATCATGCTTATTATTATGGCAGATCAGATACAACTCTCGGTTGGCGCCCTATTTATGGGTGCGGTCATTCCGGGCCTAATCCTCGCCACTTTATATGGAACCTATATTTTAATCTATGCGTTGCTTAAACCTGAAGCGGCACCCTTGCCGGCTAACCGCAGAGAACTGAGTTGGGCTGTGCTAGGGGAACTGGCTCTCGCAATTATCCCCGCCATGATGCTCATTTTGCTCGTTCTGAGCTCCATCTTCTTTGGGATCGCTACACCGACCGAGGCGAGTGGCTTAGGCGCTTTCGGAGCACTTCTTCTCGCTGCCTTTAACCGTAAACTCGGCAGCGATGTTCTTCCATCAGTCTTGGCTGAAACGATGAAAACAATGGGGTTTCTTTTCGCGATTTTTATCGGAGCAACATGCTTTTCACTCGTTCTTCGACTACTCGGTGGAGACGATCTCATCTCCGGTCTTTTATTAGGCGCGGACATCGCGCCTTACTCACTCATTGTGCTCATTCTTTTTATCATTTTTCTACTCGGATTTTTCCTTGATTGGATCGAAATCACACTCATTATTCTCCCGCTCATCGCTCCAGTTGTCGCTGCGCTGAATCTCGAAAGTGTCACCACGAACTTGGAGAACGCCCAACTTGTCTGGTTTGCCATCCTCTGCGCCGTTACACTGCAAACATCTTTTCTTACGCCGCCTGTTGGATTCGCTTTATTTTATGTCAAAGGGGTATGCCCTAAAGGAATAGAACTGGTCCATATCTATCGCGGAGCGATCCCATTTATTCTCTTGCAACTATTGACCCTCATTCTTGTTCTTCTATTTCCCTCTCTAGTCACCTGGTTGCCCGAGTTAACTTATTAAACGGAAACTGCGCACCATTGTCACCCAGGGATCTTCGTCTTCGCTTGCCACGGCGTAGCCTAATGGCGAAGACGGGTCTGCCTTCACGTCTTCGTCGCTCTGTGATTATTTCTTCAATTACGATATAAATAAACGCGCTAGGGACACCTTTAAATTTATAATCAATTACTGGAAAGACGAAGGCGAAGCTTTATTGTAAATCAGTCATTATTAATCTGGCCCTGAATTTTCATCTGGACAGAAGTAAAAAAATAATGCTTTTATGGAACCATTTTGAACCGCTTATTTCATAGCTATAGATCAGACCTCTTGTATCACCTCTTAAACATCCTATGATAGAAGCCGAAAATCTTGTAAAAGATTATGGAAGTATTCGTGCAGTTGATGATATCAGCTTCCAGGTCAACAAAGGGGACATCCTCGGATTTTTAGGGCCCAACGGGGCGGGTAAATCGACGACGATGAAGATGTTGACGGGCTTTCTCCCCTCCACATCCGGAACCGCTCGTATTGGCAATAAGGATATTCACGAGGAACCGCTCGCGGCAAAAAAACTGTTCGGCTATTTACCGGAAAACGGGCCCCTCTACCAGGAAATGACCGTTCTTGAAATTCTCGGCTTCATCGCAGAAATACGCGATGCTTATTCACCCGCGGAAAAAAGTGAAAAAATAGAACGCGCAGTTGATATCTGTAAACTCAAGGAAGTTAGCAACCAGTCTATAGAAACCCTGAGTAAGGGTTTTCGCCAACGTGTAAGTTTTGCCCAAGCCATACTCCATGACCCGCCCTGCCTCATCATGGATGAACCTACTGATGGGCTCGATCCCAATCAAAAAAAACAGGTTCGCAACTTAATCGCGTCAATGGCGACGGAAAAGGCAATTATTCTCTCAACGCACATTCTGGAAGAAGTGGAATCAATTTGTAATAGGGTGATCATTATTGATAAGGGAAAAATCCTGATCGACGAAAAACCGGAGGAGATGCGCCAACGCCACCCCCATTACAATGCTGTAGAAATTAAGCTAAGAAGTACAGAATCCGCAGAGATAAAAAAAGTGATACAAGCCATCCCCGAAGTAAAAGAAATAAAGATCAAGGGTGAGGATATCCTCGTAATCCCCAAGGGGGGGAAGGAAATAATAAATATAATTTTTGATACTACGCTAAAAAACAATTGGCCGCTTGCGAGCATCGAGAAAGCACCCATCTTGATGGATGAAATTTTCTGGAACCTGACACAAAAATAATTATTACCAGGCTCATTCCTTATGCGAACGATCAATGCTATTTTTAAACGTGAATTCTTCGGTTATTTCCGCTCTCCGGTAGCCTATGTTTTCCTCATCGTTTTTCTCATTGCGTCCATCGGGCTCACCTGGTTTGTGGGGCAGTTTTTTGCAGCCAATGATGCGAGCCTGAATCGATTCTTTCTTTTCATGCCCTGGGTCTTTCTCTTTCTAATTCCCGCCGTAGGTATGCGCCTATGGGCGGAAGAAAAAAGATCGGGAACCTGGGAATTACTACTAACCCTGCCGGTGACAACGGTGCAGGCAGTATTAGGAAAATTTCTTGCCGGTTGGGCATTTATCACCCTCGCCATATTATTAACGCTGACGATGCCGATAACCGTTGCCTATCTCGGTAATCCTGACTGGGGACCCATTTTCAGCGGCTATATCGGGACCATCCTTATGGCTGGAGCATTCCTGAGTATATGTTCCCTAACCTCCGCGCTTACGAAAAACCAGGTTATCAGTTTTGTCCTCAGTGTAATAATCTGCCTCATTCTGGTTTTTCTCGGCTGGAGTGTATTCAACAACCTGCTCACATCAATTCATGTTCCCGTTTGGATTATCGATGCGCTTTCCAACTTCAGTTTTATAACGCATTTCGATCCGATGACGAAAGGTCTGATTACGATCGCAGATCTTATTTTCTATCTCTCATTGATGGGATTTAGCCTCTTATTAAATGTGTTCGTTTTGGAGCGCTCGCATTAAAAAGTGTAGAAACAATATCACGCCTTCATTTATTTCCTCATGAATCGACCAACTCAATTGATAGCTTTAATCCTTCTCATTGTCGGATTGGTCTTAGTCAATTTTATCGCCTCCTTTCTCCCTGGCCAAATTGATTTCACTTCATCCAAGCTCTACACACTCTCCCCCGGGACACAGGCTCTATTAGATAAGATCGAGGAACCTATTACCCTCGAATTTTATTTCAGCCGCGACGCAGAAGGGATACCCATCCTATTCAAAAATTACGCCACGAGAATCGAAGAATTACTGAAGCAATATGAAGGTGCCGCGAGCGGAGGGATTGAACTTAGGATTGTCGATCCCAGACCTGACACCAAAGAGGAGGAGGCGGCTATCCGTGTGGGGATTTCAGGGCAGACTCTTGGTAACGGTGATACTTTGTTCTTCGGACTCGTCGCTATCCAGGCGGATCAGGAAAAAGCTATTCCCGTCTTTAATCTTCAGCGTGAACCTTTTCTAGAATATGATATTTCACGCGCGATTTATCGCGTGCAACAGTATCGATTACCGCGGCTGGGTATCCTCTCTTCCCTACCCCTGATCCGGCCTGTCGATCCCGGATATATGATGCCCAGTCAGCAATTACCCGAAGATTGGGTCGTCATTCAGGAACTGCGTAACTTTTTTGAAATCTCGGGAATAGATAAGGAGGCAGAATCAATTGAAGAAAGTATCGATGTGCTTGCTGTAATTCATCCGCAACAGCTGCCGGATAAGATGGCATACGCAATTGACCAGTTTTTACTTTCCGGCAGACCCGTTCTCCTCGCCGTTGATCCGTCATCAACTTTTCAAAAAGGTCAGATCGGTCAACAGGCAATGATGATGGGTGGAGGTGCCAATACTTCCAGCAACTTACCCCGTCTTTTCGAAACCTGGGGTATCGAATATGATCCCAGTAATTTTGTCGCCGATCTCTCCTACGCCTCGATGGTACAATCCGGCATGGGAAATCAACCGATACGTTACCCAGCCTGGCTTTCGATCGACAAATTAAACACCGAGTCACCCCCAACTGCCCAACTGGATAATATGCTGCTGATTGAAACGGGCAGTTTCAGCTTGAAGGAAGAAAGCGATCTCGCTCTTACCCCGCTTATTAAAAGCTCTACACAGAGCGATGCGTTAAACGCCAGTCTTCTCAACTTTACACCGCCGGATGCCTTAATAAGACAAATAACCCCAACGCAGGAAGAAAAAATTATAGCCGCGATAATCAGTGGAAAATTTCACACCGCCTTTCCAGGAGGTAAACCCATTGAAGAAGAGGAACCGAAGGATGAGAATAGTGCTGACATTGATTTTCTCAATGACATTAAGGTTACCGCTGAGCCAGGATTAAAAGAAAGTGGATCTTCCAGCACCTTGATGCTCATTGCGGACTCCGATTTTATGGCCGATCAATTCAGTGTAGAAAAGTTAAACTTTCTTGGGTTTCAATCTATCCGTCCACTCAATGACAACCTTAATTTCGTCAGCAATATCCTTGAATTTCTTTCCGGTAGCGAAGACCTGATTTCTCTTCGTGGAAAAGGTACTGCCGTGCGTCCCTTTATTGTCGTTCGTGAACTGGAGACTAAAGCTCAGGAGCGATACCAGATGCGATATGATGAATTGCAGAATAAGCTGGGGGATGTGCAAAGTAAGTTAAACGGCCTTCTTGAACAGCAGCAAGACCAGCAGAATCTTATAGCCAGCCCTGAAGTTCGCAAAGCGATAGAGAACTTTCGCAACCAGGAGGCGGAAACGCGGGGTGAATTACGTGAAATCCGCAAGCGATTGCGTGAAGATATAGAGAAGCTCAACCGGACTTTAGCCTTATTCAATTTAATCACGGTGCCGGTTCTGATCGGATTTTTAAGCCTCTACTTTTTCAGGAAACGGAGTAAACGCCAAAAAACAATAGAGTGATGAAAATTAAAACGCTTATTTTCTCACTTCTTATCCTCACGGTAATAGCAGCAGTCGGCTATTGGCTGTCGAATCGAGATTCGGATAAATCTGAAATGGGCAGCAAAGTTGGTGAAAAACTAGTTGATGCTGCATTCTTGACGGACATTACAGAAATTGTCCTGCAAGATATTACGGACGAAAAAACAGTCCACATGGTGAAGGACGATAAAGGGACTTGGATTCTACCTGACTATTACTTTCTACCGATTGAATTCTCAAAATTAGACAGCTTTATTAGCAGTTTGCTCAAAGCTGACATACTACGCTTGGTTACGCGCAAGAAAGAACGTATGGAAAGGCTCGAATTCAGTAAGCATAAAATCGTGTTGAAAGCGAATGAGCAAACGGTCTGGTCTATGGACACGGGAAAGCGAGGGCAATCAGGTGGTCTCTTTGTCCGCTTTAATGATGAGGCAGAAGCTTACCTCGCAGATCTTACGTCATACTTCGATAACAATGTAGATAATTGGCCGGAGAAGCGCATGTTGACCTTTCAATCGAGTGAAGTTGCTGCCCTGTATTTTGATTTTCCAAATAGTGAACCTGACTTTAAGATTAAACGCGAAACAGCAGAAAGTGAATTTACAGCTGACGGTCTGGCGGAAAATGAAAAATTAGATGATAGCGCAATTACCAGCTTTATAAGCACTCTAACGAGTGCGCGTTTTACAAAAGTACACGAATTGAATGATCCTGATGCCATTGCCGCGAGAGATCATACAAGTGCGATCACGTTCGAGCTTTTTAACGGTAAAACATATAGTTTACATGTCGGGCGACGTCCCGCCGAAATATTGGATGCGGTTAAAAGCGAAATTTCTGAATTGAGTGATAATGAATCAGTGGATGAAGTGGAACCTGAAGAGCCAGAACCCGGTCCTGTATTTATATTCTTTGAGAATTCAGATCCCAAAGATCGTCTGAATACAATAATGCAAACTGTATCTCTCTCCTACTCAAACTATGTTTTTAACCAAGTCCCTGAATCACGCGAAAAATTTATTGAGTCACCACCCCTATCTCAGTAGATTACTGTTCATTGCAATAGCGGGAATACAAGGGGTATTCATTATTTCCTGAAAATGTTCGGTAAAACAGAGCAATTAAAATTTATGCCTATGAAAAATTATATCCTTTATTTTAATTTTAGAAATTCCCGTCTGGGGCCGTCGGCGTTCCTCTTAATGGCGTCACTTGTATTTTCCAATAATTTCAGTCTCGGGCAATCAGAACAGGTTGAACCGGAATTTAATATAAACAACCGGGAGCTTGTTTATAAAGAGGTCAACGAAGAAGAACTGACGCTTAATATTTATTCTTCAGCTGAAGAGGGTGCAGCTTCAAATCTCCCGATAGTCGTTTTTTTTCATGGAGGCGGCTACACCCGTGGCAGCAAAAATGATGTTACGATAATTGATTTCTTTCACCACACCTTATTCACGCTAATCGAAGAGAATAAAATAAATGTTGTATCGATAGATTTTAGAAATGCTGATGAAAACACGGCCATGCCTGACATCATCGCTGACTGCAAAGACGCGTTGCAGTGGTTGGGAAGCAACGCCGGTGATCAGGAAATTGACGCCCAAAACATGGGTCTCATCGGCCATTCCTCTGGCGCGCAACTGGCGCTTATGACCGGTTTATCGCAAGCGTCAGATATACCTGAGGATGATTCTTTGCAAAACAATCCCTACCGCGTTACATTCATAATTAGCTTATCTGCCCCTACTGACTTTTTTCGCCAGGTAAATGATTCACAAAAAGCGGGAGATAAAGTTTCACAGAAAATGAAAAAAACCTTAGATTATCTTTTTAGAGGTAAAGTTGATGAAGTACCCGACCGCTATACCGAGGCGAGCCCGGTAAACTATCTTAATGATAAATCACCGCCGACTCTCATCCTGACGGGAACAAAAGATAAACGATTGCAAAATAATTCCCAATGGTTAAAAGAGGCAGCAGACGAGGTGGGCGCCAAAGCTGACCTTATCATCGTGGAAAATGCCGGTCATCGTATCTATCGTGGAGGGCCTGATGCTTCTCCCTCCTTACCCGAACTGACCGATCGCATACAGCAATACATTGTTAATACTTTTTATCCCAGCGACACAAAGGTTACGTTGTAGTTGCATCAACGTAATATTCATAAATGACTATTTATGAATAGTCGCCAAGGCTACGGATGGCAGGCAGCCCATCCCTCCATTGATTGCACAATATATAATGTACATATTGTCTGAAATTGGTTATTACGAAAACGAATCTTCACTGTTCACTGTTCACTTTCTACCCCCGTTAGAATCAAAAAAGAATTGTTCGGGTCGGGCAATCCCCGGAGATTGCAATGTTGCACTATTGGGCGCGACATCGGGAACATTACGGAAATTATTTTTTACCACCACTATACCGTTTATGGCTGGAGATTCTCCGACCGTGCCAATTACATACAGATTGTCTGAATGGATTCTCCATAACTCTTTACCCAGTTCCGTGCGCATTATTTTGGGTAAACTATTACCCTCCTCATAGATTTCCACTAACCGTTTAAGATTGCCGGAAGGCGCTTCACCCTTTCTACCTTCAGATAAATACCAGGTGGTGATGAGCGGGGCAAAAGCATTCCCAATAACGGGTATGGTCATACTAGGCCAAGTCCATGGGTTTTCAGAACCGCCAGCAATTCCCATGCTAAGTTGGTGTTCGTTATTTGTCGAACGTACGCCATGGTAAGTATCCCCTTCAATATTTAATCTTATATTCAGCCCGACATCTTTCCAGTGATTCACGAGAAGTTCAGCTATATCATCAAAATTTATAAACGACTGACTGGCCACCGAGATTGTTATAGTCAAACGTCCCCTGTTGTCAGTGCGCAAGCGATAGCCTTCACTATCCCTCTTATCCAAACCGAGCGCATCGAGGATCGTGTTGGATCGTTCCAGGTTGCGAACCGCATTTTTTTTCTCATATTCTGGCCCGGGATAATACGGGTTATTCGGCAATGGCAGAAAGGCTCTTGCCTTCCCGATACCCAGAAAAATTGATTCGTTTATCTCCTCCCTATCTATGGCAAGCGAGAGGGCAGTTCGGAAATCGCGGCTTCTCAGCCACTTTTTTATTTCGGGATCTCCCACCCAGGTTTGGTTGACATAAATAATGGCGTCCGAACCGCCCAGATTAGGCCATAAGAGGACGCGGTGGTCACCTTTGTCTGACTCACGTTTGAGCAGAGGGACTTTGTCTAGCAGGATATGACGATGTTGCATATCCACCTCACCGGCTATGGCACGTGCATTGAACACCTCCACGTCCTCAAAGAGAAGCATTGCAATCTTGTCGATATAGGGAAGCTGATTCCCTTCGGGATCGATGGCATAGTAGTAGGGATTACGTTCCAAAGAGTATATTTCACTTGTCAGTGGAGTAACCATCTTCCAGGGACCCACAACCGGCAAATCGCGGTTCCTATGGGGTGAAGCTACGCGTTTGAAGTATGACGTCCAACTTTCATCACCCGCGGCTTTCGCCCTCTTTTTTACTTCTTCCAAAGGGGTATACTTCGGGAGAAACTGCTTTAAATAATGCCGAGGTGCGTAGAGAGGAGCAGCCCCTCCCTGGGTAAACTGACCGCCAACAAATAAACCACCAACTTTCTCGATGAACACAAAATTAGGTTTTTGAAAGGTATAACGAATCGTCGTCTCATCTATTTTTTCACATTTGAACAGTTCCCCATCCACTAAAACATAGCCGGGTCTTGTTGGGTTTATTTCTTCATTCAATGACACATCTTCGTAGGCAAAGACGAAGTCATCGGCTGTGAATGGGGCACCATCGGACCACTTCATGCCCTTCCGCAGATAGAAAGTGAATATTGTCCCGTCTTCGCTGATATCCCACCCTTTCGCGATATGAGGCACCAGGGTGTAGCCATCGAAGTCAAAGTAAATGACGTGATCATGGATTATCCTGTCCATGTTGTTAGTATCAAGTCCCGTAAAACCACGGCGCCAGGTACCCCCGTATTGGCCAATACGTTCAATGGGCGGTATTATCAATGGCTCTTCCGGTAAACGATCTTCAACCGGAGGCAATTCACCCGCTGCGACACGCTTCGCCAGTTCTGGCGCTTCATTGAAAGTAGTAACCGGCGGACCTTGATAAATAAAACTGAATCCATCCGTATTAACAGCGACTCGTTCAGGAGTATCCGATCCTCCCTTTGATTGGGTCTCTTTATTCCCACCGCAGCCCAATGCCGTAATAATGATGGCCATAATTAATAATGTGATCGGCATCCGACGGCTGCTTAATTTATTTACCTTCATAATGTTTTATGGATCAAATCTGTGTCGTCGCATCAGGGTGTGTCATAAAAAAAATTGATTCCATTGTTTGTAACCGGTATAGATAGCATAAAGCAATAAATCTTCGACTGCGTTCCAATTATTAATTGTAATAATTTTAAGATAGAACGCGTAATTGAAGAAATGTGTTAGATATACAAAACAATATGGAGGGACGCGCTCCGTCGCGTCCTTGTATCGTCTATTTATAGGACTCAAAACGGCCATGACGAAGCATGGCCCTCCAATAGATAGGAATGCCATTATATAGCGGTGGCGGGACTACGCTGTGACAAAAAATACGCCCCCTATTACTAAAAGTTCACCGGATTTCTCTTGGCATAACGGAAATATAGAATTTGAATTTATCTGCTTCTAATTTTATTTGTAATAAAATCTTTGCTATTTAATATATTAATCGAGGTTACCTAATATGCAAATAACTCATCCCTACGAAAACTTAATAGGAGGCTCCTGGTTTCGAGGGAATTTACACACGCACACAACCAACAGTGACGGCTCCTACCCTATGCAGGAGGTGATTAATACCTATGCAGACCACGGTTACGATTTTCTCTCAATATCCGACCATGACATATTCACCGGCCGCACCGAATATGAAAAGATCGACAACAAGGGCCTCGTGCTCATCCCTGGAAATGAAATATCGAAGGATGGACCACATTTATTGCACGTGAATGGGGACCGTCTAATCGAACCCCATGTCAACCGACAGCTAGTATTCGATGAAGCAAAAGCCACCCAGGGTTTCGTCGTCGTTGCCCATCCTAACCTCACGCCTGGTTTTAATTTTTGTCCAATCGAGCTTTTGCAAGAATGGACTGATTACGTAGGCATAGAAATTTTTAATACGATTGTAAGGAGGTTAGCGGGCAGCCCTTACGCAACAAACAAATGGGATATGCTCCTTTCTGAAGGACGGCGCCTATGGGGCTTTGCCAATGATGATGCTCATTTCTGGTGTGAGGGGAATCGCAAGCCAGGTATTTCAGATACAGGTGTTGGATGGAATGTCGTTTATGCTGACTCCTGTAGTTCGGAAAATATTTTGGAATCATTGCAAAATGGACGCTTTTATTGTTCAACAGGTGTTGTCATTAAAACCATTCAAGTAGAAGGACCCGAAATCGTCATAGAATGTGAAAATGCGAGCAGAATCGTAGGAATATCCCGCCATGGACAACGCGTTGCCTCAAGTGATAGTGGTTCGATAAAGGTGGATGTATCCAAAGATGAGAATTGGCCGCCCATGTCTGATTACCTGCGTTTTGAGTGTTGGGGGGAGGGAGAGAGTAATGCCTGGACTCAACCGTTTTTCCTTGAGAAGTAATGCCCTGACATTGGCTTAGGACAATGATTACTTTGACCCATTTACTTCAATGAACTTTAGATATATTGTATCCGTATTATTGATTTCACTTTTTATCCCGCTTCTAACCCTGGCTCTTCCGCAGGACCTCGAGGTATTCACAGATTTTGAGGACATCAGTGGAGAAGGTGAATTTTTTGTCGGCGAAGAGCCAAACCGGATCAAGTTAGTCGGTTTTAAGGTGGAGACTTTAGACGATCCATCGCTCTTACATTCAGGGACCAAAGCCATTACCCTGGGACCCGGTGAGGAAGGTAAGATCTTCACGGAAAAGGGGATTACTCAAATCGAATTCTACGTGGCCGAGAACACGGGTGCCGGTAAGATTGAAGCCGGCGGTCCTGGGAATGTCGGTGAAATCAGTTTAGAAAAGAGATATGAAGAATTTATCTTAATTCCCTTACCGCAATATACAATAATTGGTTTACCGACCAGTATCAACCCCGATAACAACCCTACTGTGCAACGGTTTGTCAACGTCCCTGAAGGTATTCAAAACTTTGATGATATCGGCTACTACTTTGACGGTATAACTGAAATTAAGTTATTTAATGTCACGGGAAAATTAGTCATCGATGATCTTGGTTTTACCCTTTCAGATGTGCCAAGAAATAATACCGTGCATACCCGTTTTGAAGAATTTACCACAGGAATTGATAATTTTACGGTTGGATCATCTCCTTTAACCGCCACCTTTACTAATGGCCTTACAGCATTGCATTCTGGATTCAGCCGCTCATGTTGCGACTACTGGAAAGTGTTTGAAGGTGAAACCGGAACGATCACTTTCGAAACGCCGGCTGCACGGGTTCAATTTTATGCCGCAGCCATCTTTGATCAAGGGATTGGCGAAGATGACGGTACTATTGAGGTATTCGACACGGAAGATAACCTGCTCATTACGATTCAAGATCTACCGGCTTTTCTCAGCCCCAATACCCTTCCTCCTCAGGTTAAATTAATAGCGAGTGAATTGGGAGCGGTAGGCGGTATAGCCAAAATAACCTATACCGATAATATAAGTGCAAATATTAATATCAGTTCAACGAGCATAGACGATTTCGGTTTTACTCCGATCGGTGCCCCGGGATTCGAAGAGACACCTACGGCGCAAGGTCCATCTATAACTACTCAACCCCCCAACCTGGACGTGCAGTCCGGCGCTTCAGTCGTCTTATCCGTTGCGGCCAGCGGTGATGATCTTTCTTACCAGTGGTATGAAGGTAACAGCAGTAACACCACTATCCCTGTCGACGGCAGCACTGGCAGCACTTTAGACACTGGCACACTCAACGCGAGCACTAGCTTTTGGGTCCGGATAACGAACGCCGGTGGCACCGTTGACAGCGATACCGCAGTCATTACCGTAGCCGCTCCCTCCGTACCCCTCGTTCTCGACGGCACGGGTGATATCGCCGGAGAAAACATCCAACATCCCAACGGAAATGTCTTCGACCAGATTTTACTCACCGGTGAATCCATACAACTTCAGGCAAGACCGGGACAAATCACACGGGTATCCTTCATGGATGAAACGGAGGACATCGTACAGGTAGAGTTCTCGGGCGCAGGGACATTTACCGTTACCCTGGATCCAGCCACCTTCCTGCCCCCGGCTATTCCCCCACGCTACAACCAGGCAGTCGAGTACGTGACCGGCAGACCCAGTGTGATTATCGATGGTGCCGACGCGAATACCTTCTTCAGTATCTTCACCGTGGGATCAATCAACGCGGTGAACCAGGCGCTCTTCCCTGAGGGTCAAGTCTATGATGCACAAGCGAACGTCACTCTCGTTGAGGTTGTTAACTCCACAGGCATGGGAGGGATGCAGCTATCGAACACTGTCTTTAGTGGAAGCACCGGCAAGGTCGGTGTCGATGCGCGCGGGGTACCGATCGCGGTACGTTTAACGGTTGGCGACATCGATGCCAGTGGAGATGCTGTAGCACATTTACTTTTTGGGACAGGTTCCTTCACCGTTGCCGCAGGTAATCCCGGTTTGCGCATTACCGGGGGAGACTTAGTGCAAAGCAACGGTGCTTCAATCGTTGTCGCAGAGAGTGATTCAACGACGCGTGGCTTCGATCGATTGATCACGCAGAACAATTTTAAATCAGACAATACCCCTCAACCTACGCGAAGCATCAATGCCACCTTCATTAATGAAGATGATGTGGAGATTACCATCGAGGTTGATGAGGTTACGATAGAATGATCTATCGATCAGTATTAGGTTTTAAGTTTTAAGGGGGAGCGTGAACATTCTCACTTAAAACTTAACACCTAATACTTAACACGCGCGTCAGCGCTCCCCCAATCCCCAATAGACAAGCGAACTGGCTCGGGGCTTTACTTTCAACCTTTGGTTGCCCCTCTATGCCATTCATGACTATACTCGCTCTTAATTTTTATATTTGTAATATGACTTCATTAACTATTACATCCACGGAAATTCGACATGGGCGACTCTCAAGAATTCCTCAAGGATAAGACGATCAGTTGGTATCGCTGCAAGGTTGATCCCGCTGTGATGAAGGAGCTGACCAAGCGGAGCGATCTGCAGGGGCTATCCCATTCCCTGGGGTTTCTGGGATTGTGTTTCCTGACTGGGGCACTGGCTTACTTCGTCTTCCTGCGGATAGATGGAAATAGCTGGATCTGGTCGGTCCCCCTTCTGCTCGTCGCTTTGTTTTTTCATGGCACCTTCTGCCATTTCCTCGGCGGCCCGCCCTGCCATGAACTCATGCATCGAACGCCGTTCAAGACGAAAGCGTTGAACGAGTTTTTCCTTCGTGTTTTTTCATTCCTCGGCTGGTGGGATTTTGTCTGGTTTCGCCCCAGCCACATCAAGCACCATCAGGTTACCGTCCACGAAGACTATGACGGCGAGGTGGTGCTGCCGTCCAAATTCACGTTCAAAGACTGGAAATTCTGGGCTGATTTGTTCGCCTGGAACCCGTTGCAAACCTGGAATCTTTTGAAGCTCTATGCTAAGCGCGCGACCGGTCAAATGGACAGCGAATGGTATGATTTCATCATGCCCGAAAGTGACACCAAACTGCGCCGCGAGCACCGCAACTGGGCGAGGTTCACACTTCTCGGGCACGCGGCCCTGGCGGCGATCTTTATCGCCACCGGACACTGGTTTCTAATCATCCTCGTCAACGGCAGACATTATTGCCATTGGCTGGGTTTTCTCTGCGGCAATCCACAACATTCCGGACTAACACCGAACACCCCGGATCACCGCCTCTGTTGCCGGACTTATACCTGCTCGTGGTTACCGGCCTTCCTCTACTGGAATATGCAGTACCATATCGAGCACCACATGTTCCCGGCGGTGCCCTTTTTCAATTTGCCGAAACTGCGCGCCGCTATCGAGCACGACCTACCACCGGCGCCCCACGGTCTCTGGGCGACATGGAAGGAAATATTGCAGATCCATCGCAAGCGGCTCGAGGACCCCGATTACACCTTCGTTCCCGAACTACCATTGCCTGTCAAAGGCGAAAAATCCGACCGCGCGGCAGATGATGTCCTCGAGCGCGAAGCGGCGCTTATGATCGGATGAAGGGAAGCCGTCGTTGATCCGCTTTTCGCGAGGATTCACATAAACATCCATCGTTAAAGAAATTATGACTTTTTACATCCCATCCAATGTAAGTGATTGAATTTTTTTATATTTGTAATATGACTTCATTAACGATTACATCCACGGAAAATCGATATGAGCGACTCTCAAGAATTCCTCAAGGATAAGACGATCAGTTGGTATCGCTGCAAGGTTGATCCCACTGTGATGAAAGAGCTGACCAAGCGGAGCGATCTGCAGGGGCTGCGCCAGGCCCTGAGTCACCTGGGATTGTGTTTCTTGACAGGGGCACTGGCTTACTTCGTCTTCCTGCGGATAAACGGAGATAGTTGGATCTGGTCTGTCCCCCTTCTACTCGCCGCGTTGTTTGTTCACGGCACCTTCTGCAGTTTCCTCGGGGGCGTAGCGTGCCATGAACTCATGCATCGGACACCGTTTAAGACGAAAGCACTGAACGAGTTTTTCCTTAGAGTATTTGGTTTCCTCGGTTGGTGGGATATTGTCTGGTTTCGACCCAGCCACATCAAGCACCACCAGGTTACAGTCCATAAGGACTATGACGGCGAAGTAGTACTGCCGACAAAATACACGTTTAAAGACTGGCGATTCTGGACTCGTTTGTTTGCTTGGGAACCGATACAAACCTGGGATATTTTAAAACTCTATTTCAAGCGCGCGACCGGAAAAATGGACAACGAATGGTATGAGTTCATCATGCCCGAAAGTGACACCCAGCTGCGCCGCAAGCACCGCAACTGGGCGAGGATCACACTTCTCGGCCACGCGGCCCTGGCGGCGGTCTTTATCGCCACCGGACACTGGTTTCTAATCATCCTCGTCCAGGGCAAACACTATTGCCAATGGCTGGGTTTTCTCTGCGGCAATCCGCAGCATTCCGGACTTAATCCGAACACACCGGATCACCGCCTCTGCTGCCGGACTTATACCTGCTCGTGGTTACCGGGCTTCCTCTACTGGAATATGCAGTACCACATCGAGCACCACATGTTCCCGGCGGTGCCCTTTTTCAATTTGCCGAAACTGCGCGCCGCTATCAAGTACGACCCACCACTGGCTCTCCACGGTCTCTGGGTGACATGGAAGGAAATATTGCAGATCCATTGCAAGCGGCTCGAGGACCCCGATTACACCTTCGTCCCCGAACTGCCATTGCCCGTCGAAGGCGAAGGCACCAACTGCGCGGAGGACGATGTCCTCGAGCGCGAAGCAGCGCTTACCATCGGTTGAGAGAAGAGAGCCAATTTCCGATTTGGGATTTTCTCTGTTCACTGATTTTTCTAATCCCTACTTTCACATTTAATAAGTAGCGCCTATGAATATTTCTCGAAAGATGGAACAAGCTTTGGCTGATCTCGGCGTCACGTCCGACCTCTTAACCGAGGATGAGCGAAAATTCCTCGATGAACAGGGCTATTTAATTATACGCGATGTTCTTTCATCCGATCAGTTAAAAGCATTTTCCGCGCGACTCGATGAGTTGGTAAAACTGGAAGGTAAAGACGCAGGGAGTGAAGTCTCCCAGGAAAAAGGGTCCAATATGTTGGGTAACCTTATCGATAAAGATCCCAGGTTCGAGTTTTGTATTTCTCATCCCAAGGTGCTTGCCGCAATTGCACATGTCTTGCAAAAAGATTTTAAACATTCGTCGTTAAATAGTCGTGAAGCACTGCCGGGAGATGGAAATCAACGTCTTCATGAGGATTATGGTAAAACGGTAAAACCTGGTGAATGGGGAAGAGTGGGCTGTAATTCAATCTGGTTAATTGACGATTTTAATAAAACAAACGGGGCGACAAGAATAGTACCCGGCAGTCACCGGAAAGAAAAAATACCTCAAGACGAAATGGAAGATACCTATGCGATGCACCCCGAGCAGATACAATTGATCGCGCCCGCGGGAACGGTTGTTGTTTTTAACGCCCATCTCTGGCACGGAGGTTCTAAGAATGAAAGTAACACGTCGAGACACGCCATGCACTGCTACTTTTGCCAACGAGAAGATGAGCAGCAGACCAATCAACGCGAGAACCTGAGACCGGAAACCGTTAACCGGCTTTCAATTACCGTCCGTTGGTTACTCGACGTAGATTAAAGTTTTCAAAATCACGACTCTTGGGGAATTGTCGATTGCGGATTGTTCCTGTCGGTTCCCAAACAGCTTTCTAAACGAATATCTCTTGTGCCTCTTTTGTTATGCCACTCAATCGGCTACCGAGGGCGCAGCCCGACATCCCTCATCGTAAATCGGCAATCGCAAATCAAAATGGGGGAATAGGTAATAGGGCCACCACCGCGTAGAGTAATACCATTGACTCTAATTTTTGTGCGCTACTGCTGGCGGTCAGCCTGAATTGCCCGCACTATCCATTTCAATGCCCCGAAGAGCTGTTTACCTATTACATGCAACGTGTGAAGCCACGCGTCGAAGACCTCCCTAAAAATTTCGACTGCCACGATTATTTCAAAATAAAAGTCGGGGAAGATGTCACCTATCGTGAAGCGCATAGAGCGACTGCCGCCTATTACGGAATGATCGAGTGGACGGATATGCAGTTCGGGCGTGTTATCTCCAAGCTCGAAGCGCTGAATGTGCTCGATGATTTCGTAGTAGTTTTTCTGTCCGACCACGGTGAGATGCTTGGCGAAAAAGGACTATGGGAAAAACAGCAGTACTTTGACGCTTCGGTACGTGTACCGTTCTTCATCTCGAGGCCACAAAAGTTTAATCAAGGCAGCGCGATTATTCAGGAAAATGTCTCGCTCGTCGATTTATTCCCGACCCTCTGCGAGTTAGCCCAGGTGCCGATACCAAACGGGTTGGATGGACGCTCCCTCGTTCCGCTCATGGAAGGAAGGGCTGACGATTGGCCGAATGAAGTTTATAGCGAACTATACCATCCATTTAACGGGCCGTCGGTGATGGTCAAACAGGACCACTTAAAGTACTTCCGTTTCGAGGGTAAAGAATGGCCTGAGCAGCTCTTTGATTTAGACGCTGATCCGGGTGAAAATCAAAATCTGATAAATGACGCGGCTCACGCCGACGATCTGAGACGGTTACGTGCCAAAGCTAATGATTTTTTGTCTTAGGGGGAACCACCATGAATGTTATAAGATCCTGGGAAAGCTTAACGAGAATAGGGGAAGCCGACAGCCGGGTCGTTCCCTCAACCTGGTCCAAGGATAGATATCCTGACATGCCCGAGCTCTTCGGAGGCACATCGGTGACGGTAATCGATGTGGATGGTCCGGGAGTTATTACGTGCATCCACGCCTCAGACTACAATGAGCAAAACGGTTCCGCGGATCAGTCGGCCGGATCGGTGATCATGATGAAGGTGTGGTATGACTTCGAAGATACGCCGTCTATTCACATGCCGTTAATGGACTTCCTCGGCGATATTGAAGCATCGTGTGATTACTATGATACGGTCTATTTTTCGCGAGTAAAGGAATCCCACAATTTCCGTTTACCGATGCCTTTTTCTCGTCATGTTAAGATCGAGTTGGAAAATCCATCGGCCGTCGATCTCCGTGGGTATCTGGATATCCAGTGGGATAAGGTAGAGACGATTCCAGAATCCTCGGGCTATCTTTTTGCCGAATATCGACGGGGTCAATTGCACATCCCCCGCGAGAAGCTTGAGCTCTGCAATATTTCCGGCACGGGGGCGATAGTGGCTCATTGGTTACAGATTTCCAGCGACAATCCGAATTGCAAACGCGGAGAACTGCTCTGCGAGGGCAATGACGAATTTTACCTGAACGGGGAAAGGAAACCGTCAGTCGAGTATCTGGGAACCGAGGATTTTTACGGCTTCTCCTATGGATTCCACGAAACGCAGTCGGATCGGTTCAGTGCTATTATCAGGCTGGACGACCTGCCTTCAGGTGGTTCCCGAGTCGGCATGCTCCGCTGTCGGGAAGCGGATAAAATATCATTTACCGGTGGATGTGTGGGAATCCTAAATTATACGCACGAGACGTTCGCCAAGATGAGTGGTAATGATAAGGTTGCGAATAGTAAAAAAGTGGAAGTGAGTGCCGACTACGTGAGCTGTTTTTATTATTATATGGCACGCTAGGTTTGATACAGCAACCAGTTGTTGCTCCGTCAAACCCTCTTCTCGGGTTCACATCTCTCCTAAATAATTTGCGATGAAAATTATTTGGCGGAGAGGGAGGGATTCGAACCCTCGAGACCCGTGAGAGTCTACCTCCTTAGCAGGGAGGCGCTTTCGGCCACTCAGCCACCTCTCCGGTGAATGAAACTGAACTGCACAAAATTTCCCACCAATGCCCTGAAAAATCAATCCCTAATTTAATCGCTAACGATCAGGTCCCGGATCTCAATGCCGTCGCCGAAAACTAACCATTATATACAATTCGATTGTCGATTGATTTCTATTGTCATCGCGAGGCTGCTTGTCAGCCGGGGCGATCCAGGGGAATGTCGAACGCGTAATTTCAGCCCCCTGGATTGCCGCAGTCGGCTATGCCTCCTTAGCAATGACAAGAGAGAATGCACGATGCAGGACACACATTGCCATTTAATCCATACAATTACCGCATCAACCTCACTTAGCGGAGTCGATTAAGTCTTTAAACGTCTCTAAAGACATAGCATTACACATGTTGATTGCTGCTAGACGGTAGGGATTTGTTTCCCGGGTATTAAGTGGCCAGGGCCCCTTATCGACGAGATGCCAGTGGCGGGCAGTGCGATAGACCTCCTTCACGCGAGTCTCAACCTCATTATCCCAACTACCACAGGGATAGGCAAAATTGGGTGCATCAATGCCTAAACGCTCTTCCACTTCCCGCCTCGAATCTACCAGTTCACTCATCAATTCTGCCTCATCGCGGGGCAGATGTTCAGGACCGGCGAGGTATAAATGTTTTACGGTGTGAGGTGAAATGCACCATCCTTTATCTCGCAGCTCTTCAAGGTGTTTCCAATCGAGAGCAGGATGACCAGCCATTCCCGACGGGTTATTACCGCTCGCCAGATCCGTAATGACAAAAACCGTAGCGATGAATCCCAGCTCATCCAAAACTGGCAAAACATTTTCAAGAACATTCAACCGGTTATCATCAAAATCGATAGCCACCGCCCGTTCCGGCAATGCATCATCATTATATAACCATTACTCAATCTCACGATAGGTTACTGTCTGGAATCCCTCATCTTTCAAATATCTCATTTGACGTTTAAAGAGGGAGAGATCAGTACGTCCGTCATCGTTGGGTTCAGTAACGTCATCATCGAAATGCATGCGGTGATAGACCAATATAGGTAACTTCTCTGCCATGATATTTACGGTTAAACCACCCTCTTTAAAAAATTTTATTTATTAATAGATGAAAGCAAGATAGATAAGCTATAAATATCATCTTATCCTTTTAAAGTTTGATCTATCTTATACTCCATATCGTTTTAAGTTCGTGTTTTCTCATTATCGTTCGGTGGGCTCAGAATCGTAAGCATAATATCGTCAACGTCGGAGCTGTAAATTATATCACCTGTGCCGTTATTGCTGTATTTTTATTTCTCCTTAAGCCGCCTTCGAATTACAGCGGGATCTCATTTCTCCTCGGTGCGATTAATGGCGTTTGCTATATTAACGTTTTCTTTATCACCATTTTTATTCTCCCTTGGAAGGGTGCAGCCTTAACCTCAGCAGTTGCCAGGCTGGCGATGGTTCTTCCTTTATTAGCAGGTATTGTATTATGGGGAGAAAGACCGACCTCAGTCCAATTCGTAGGCATCGGCCTTGCCTGTCTCTCTTTGATTTTGATTGGACAACGCGAAGTGGGAATCGCGGGAACAAAAGTTCCTCCGATCATCGCTGTCATCATGACCGTTGCTTTTTTAATTGAAGGCAGTGCTATGACCTCACAGGAGGCTTTTAAATACCTGGGGAGCTCCGATGAAATTACGCTCTATATCCTCACCGCTTTTATTATCGCCGGTACTATTTCAATCATCATTTTAATTTCTCGACATCAACGTCCATCGATTCCTGAAATGATGATTGGCGGGGTCCTCGGATTCGTGAACAATATTCAACTGGTCTTTCTATTAAAAGCCCTTGAATCTTTACCCGGTTTTATTGTCTTTCCCGCAGCCAGTGCAGGTTCCTTGGTAATTACAACCTGTCTCGCGGGACTCTTTCTTAAGGAGAGATTAGTTTCAATTACTTATACGATTATCGTAATCTCAATTGTATCACTGGTTCTATTAAATTTATGATCGTAGTTATTTATTTCACTTTAATTTCATAAATATTATCCAAGGCGTAACTTGATCTATCTTTTTCTAACTATCATCTTCAGTTCCACTTTTATTCTCATCTTTCGATGGGTTCAGGGACGCGATGAAGATCTAACAACGGTTGGAGCGATAAGTTATATCGCGAGCGCCTTGTTCGCTGCATTACTCTTCTTTTTCTCCGATTTTCAGACATATAGTGTTACCGCCACCCTCTTGGGCGCAATTAATGGTATATTTTACTTTCTGGGATATCTTCTCTTGATTCCCATTTTGTTCTGGAAAGGCGTGGCATTAACCGCCGTTGCCTCCCGATTGGCCATGCTTATGCCGATTATATTTGGTATTCTTTTCTGGGGAGAACGGCCGTCTTTCTGGCAAACACTGGGAATCGGATTTGGTACTTTTTCTTTACTTCTCATCGGACTGAAAAAAACAAGCATGAGAGGATCAGATGCTCCTACCCGGATAATTTTGCTGATGCTAATGTTCTTTTTAGTTGTCGGAACATCGAGAACAGCTCAAGAGGCTTTCAAATACTACGGGAACCCTGAGGAAGCTGCATTTTATGTTTTATCAGCGTTCTCGATTGCCAGCTTTGCTTCGATATTCATTCTCTGCACCCGTAAACGCCGACCCACATTTTCGGAAATAATTATCGGAGCAGTAGTTGGTATCCCAAATAGTCTGCAAACGTTTTATCTGCTCAAAGCACTTGAACAGTTTCCCGGTTTCATTGTCTTCCCGATCATCAGTGCTGGCGGACTGCTCTTTACAACATCGATTGCCGTTTTTCTCTTTAAAGAACCGCTCTCTAAGCGCAGTGCGCTAGGTATAGCGATCGCAATATTAGCTATGGCTCTTTTGAATATAGATCATTAGCCCTCCTCGTCGATTCAACCCACGTAAAAATTATTCCTTATTCGCTGAGTGAGTTTCTTCAGTTTCGGTGAATGAAAATCGCGTTCCCCACATGGTGTATTGATTATCAGCCACGGGAATACGCCAGATAGCTGAAATGATTATACTCAACACGTACGTAGTTATCACCGTGACGAAAAGGCCCAAGGTTGAGTAATAGATCCAATGCACATCGACAATATTTTGAATCCAATATTGAAAAGGCATCGCAATGAGCAGCGTGGAAACGACCCAACCCTGGAAATTGGCTCGACGACTGAAAATACCAAGAAAAAATAAGCCAGTTGCGGGAGCCCCAAAATAACCGCCAATCATGTTGATGGCTTTTAACACCCCTTCAATTCTGGAAACATAACAGGCTACGACAATGGCGAAAAAGCCGAAGCCTATAGTTAAGATACGCGCCAATTTTAAATCCTGCTGATCAGTCCTCGGTTTGCGACTGAGCGGTCTTACAAAGTCATTGACAATCACCGTAGCCGATGAATTTACCGCGGAATCCATACTCGACATCGCCGCCGCAAAGATCGCAGTGATAAGAAGTCCGGAAATGCCATTGGGCAAGGCATGAATAATATAATAGGGAAGAAAACGATCACCAGACAATCCATTGACAAGTCGCTCGGGAAAAACATGAAAATAGGCAAACATGCCAATCCCGATAAACAGGAGAAGGGTCAACATAATCATCTCAAATATGCCATTAGCAATTAAGGCTTTTGCTACACCGCTATAGGTTTTGACCGCGAGCAGCCGTTGCACCGACACCTGGCCGATTCCCCAAGCTTGGATTGAGATAAAAAACCAGGCGATTGTCACCGCGATAGCATTCATTCTGCTAAAATCCAATTTCCATTCAAAGACGCGCAAGTGGTCGGTTTCACCGGCAATTTCAATAATCTGACTGAACCCGCCCGGGACTCCATTCAAGAGACTGACGAATACCCAGATCGCACCGCCGACAAGGATAAGAAACTGAATCACATCGGTCCAAATAACCGCAGGCAGCCCACCCAATACCGTGTAACCGGTGGTCAGCAATCCCATCAGGATGATGGCCAACCATATGTTTATCCCGGTAACGACGCTCAGAGCCAGGGCGGGAGCATACAGAATCGTTCCCATCCATCCCAAGGTTGATAACAAAAATAATGCTGAAGCAACATAGCGGGCCTCACTACCAAATCGTTTAAAGATGTAATCATAGGTCGTGGTTATCCTTAATTTTATGTAGAGGGGGAAGAAAAAGAAAATAACGATCGGGGCCGTTATAAGTGCCATCGGAGCGGCAAAAATATAAGAGATATTCTCAGCATACGAAGTTCCAGGAACACCCATGTAGGAAACGGCGCTGGTGAGCGAGGCCAGCATACTCATAGCGACAAATAACCACGGCATGTTCCGTCCCGCTAAAAAGTAATCTTCGGTGCTTCGTTGTTTTTTCGCCAGTAACAGTCCGATGCTGAATAAGATGCCGAAGTATACAATAAGTATACCATAGTTAAGACCACTGAATCCGGCTAATCCGTCCTTCATTGTGTTAATTTCTATTTCCAGACTACCTATCAACGCCTGGTAGCCACTTGTGCGGTAACTCGAGAAGCATTATAATTTCTTGATCTATTAACCATTTTTCGCAATTCATCATTAATGGGAAGGCTTATTGATATACCAATAAAGGCAAATTAAAATACCGTGCTTATCTCTTTAAGACCGGTAATCACTATAACTATATTGAACATTAGACTTACCTGATGGAATCCACATTTTCAGAGGCCTTAAGTCAGACGAATTTTACATTCATTGATTGGATAATTGTTGGCGTCTATCTTTCTATCTCCCTGATTATCGGGCTTCTCGTTAAACGCTTTGCCACGAACATGACCAGTTACATCGGCGCCGGAAGAGCGCTCGGCACCCGGCTCGGTGTCGCAACCCTGGCGGGAACGGAAACCGGGCTGGTTACGGTTATGTACAGTTCTCAGAAAGGATTCACTGGTGGGTTTGCCGCGTTTCACATCGCGATCATGGCAGCGTTAGGAACCTTCATTGTCGGTGCTACCGGCCTAATCGTTTATCGCCTTCGTAAATTGAAGGTGCTGACCATCCCGGAATACTATGAACAGCGCTTCGGCCGCAAGACACGAATCCTGGGTGCAGTTATGTTAGCTTTAGGCGGAATATTAAACATGGGGTTGTTTTTAAAAGTGGGTTCGATGTTTATTGTCGGCATTACCGGAATGTCTGCAACCGGTTGGGCCCTGCCGACGGTAATGACTGTTTTACTCATCCTGGTGTTGGCCTATACTGTACTCGGTGGCATGATTTCCGTCGTCGTAACCGACTATATCCAGTTTGTAGTTTTATCTATTGGATTACTTTTTGCCACGGGGTTAATCATCCATCACCTCGGCTGGCAAAATATTTTTGATACCGTTGCCCTGCAAATGGGGAAAAAAGGGTTTAACCCGGTCCTCGCTGATGGGACCTTTGGGATAGAATATATTATCTGGATGGGTTTTCTCGGTTTAATCGCCTGCGCGGTATGGCCGGCCGCGGTCGCCCGTGCCCTCGCGATGGAAAGTCCAGAGGCGGTAAAAGTACAGTACATGTGGTCATCAGTTGCCTATTTAATCCGCTTTCTCATCCCCTACTTTTGGGGCATAGCCGCATTCGTGTTTATCTTTACCCAGGCTCCGGAATTGAAATTACTTTTTTTCCCTGAGGCCGGTGGCGGTGAACCGATCGATAATTTATATGCCATGCCTATATTCCTCGGGCGCATTTTGCCGGTAGGAATTATCGGGGTAATCACAGCCGCCATGATTGCCGCCTTTATGTCAACTCATGATAGCTATCTATTGTGTTGGAGTTCAGTCATCACCCAGGATATCATAGTGCCCTTAAGCCGGCGCAATTTAAGTAATGCCGCGCGTATACGTTCAACGCGTATTATAATCGTAATCATTGGAGCTTATATTCTCTATTGGGGTCTGGTCTACAAAGGTAAAGATGATATCTGGGATTATCTCGTGGTTACGGGTGCTGTTTATTTTACCGGAGCTTTTGCGTTACTTGTCGGCGGGCTTTATTGGAAACGCGCCAGTTCTACGGGTGCTGTTCTCGCTCTTCTCTGTGGTTTCTTTGCCATTTTTGGACTGGAACCCGTGAGAAACGCCGTCGGCTTCGACGGTTTGACCGGAGCTCAAGTGGGTCTCTTTACGATCGGCATGGCGTTCACAGCTATGATTATCGGCTCCCTCTTATTCCCTGACAAAGACAACTTACCAAATACTAATAATAATATTGTTTAAAAATGGAGTTCTGGATCTTACTTTGGAAAGCGGTATTTATCTTCGCAGTTTTAATTTTCTCCTGCATGGCCGTGTGGGTGACGATTGGCGGTTATTTCGATTTAAAAAAGTTATTCAGAAAACTTAATGATATTGATGACGAAGAGGAAGAGGCAAACGAAGATTAATGGGAATCACTCATGGGGATTATAGACACACACGCACATCTATATTCTGAAGATACTTTAAAGTATCCACAGATTGCTAAGCCCTATTTACCCCCAACCGGTCGTGGGACGATTGATGATCTCTTAATTGAAAGACAAGCCAATGACATTGATCGTATTGTCGTCATCCAAACATTTTCTACGTATAAGCATGATAACCGACTTATACTCGACACCGTAAGCGAACATCAAAGCTGGATGACCGGTGTCCTGAATGTTGATCCCTTTGATCCAGCTTCGATTGATCTCCTGGAAAAAGCGCCCTCCCTTGGTGTCCGTGGCAATCGTGTATCTATCGGCTGGCATACTGATGGTACGGTGATTGAAGAACATGAACAGATCTGGAAGGCCGCGCAAAAAGGGGGAATGATTATTTGCGCGCTGCTCGATCCTCCAAATTGCCGATCATTAGCCAAGATGCTTTCCACATTTCCCGATGTTCCCGTGGTGCTCGACCATTGTGCCAATCTTAAGGCAAGAGATATACAGCAATCTGAAAACTTAAAGACGGTATTGGAATTAGCACAGTATAAAAATCTTTACGCCAAGTTGTCCTTTCTCGTCACCGGTTCAGATGAAGCATTTCCCTGTCGCGATTCGCACCCGGTAATAAAGAGCGTTATTAATGCTTATACACCCGAAAGGTGTACCTGGGGAAGTGACTTCCCAACTTCACTGTGGATCCCAAAAGTTACCTATGAACAACATCTCGAAATTTTTAATGAGCATTTGGGACTATCCTCATTGGAGAAAGAAACTATTCTGGGAGAAACCGCCATGCGATTATG
>Ga0114999_10001374_pt1 | contig 33880 bp, 24 predicted proteins | sample ArcticOcean_MG_C_3_FD_89820 | JGI IMG/M metagenome (GOLD analysis project Ga0114999, IMG submission 89820) | Marine microbial communities from western Arctic Ocean - ArcticOcean_MG_CB8_126 | ecosystem: Environmental > Aquatic > Marine > Oceanic | place: Arctic Ocean: Canada Basin | collected...
AAATCTCTCTCTCGGCGCCATCAATCGCTAATAGGTGGACCGTTTCGCAAACAGCATGCAGGTCACCGTGACCCATGAGGGCGAGGTCACCTCCTTCGAATTTGATGCGGCCGTCACGATCGCTGCGGTCTTGGAATCAATGGATATCCCACCATCCACCGTTCTGACCGTGGTCGACGGCGCCATCGTGCCGCACACATCGACGATCAAGGGCGATATCGAGATCGAACTCATCATCGTCAGCAGCGGCGGCTAATCTTCAGCCCGTCGTAGAATCGCAAGACGCGTGCTCTTCTGGAACTTGATTTCCGGCTTGTCGAAGAAGCAGGAATAGACGCCGTTGAGAATCGCAACATCATCTCCCGGTCGCACCGAGCGCGCCGAGGGGGGCACGGCAAAGGCATAGGCGACGACCTCGATCAGTCCCGTTCCATCTTGGAGGGCGAGCCGCCACTTGGGCTTGGAATCGCTCATACGATGCTTTTGCCATGTGGTGTCCCGAATCGTCATGACGCGACCGACCACACTCGCCGCGGTATCGAGACCGACGATGCTCTCACCGTCAGCATCACCGGGGTCAATGATCTCCAACACGGTCGCATCGTCCATCTCCACCGACGGCACCTGGAACCACTCGGTCGGGCGTGCATTTCGAATGCGCACATGCACCCCATTGGCGATGCGTCGGGTGATGTTGCGCGGTTTGGGGAAGAAACAATTCTTGACCTCGATGCGGTCGACGCCTTGGACGAGATTGAACTTGATTGTGATGCCACCGTCATCACCCTTGATGGGTGATTGCAGGCCGCTGACCTCGCCACAGATCGTCACGCGGGTGACGAGATCGGCGGCGTTCACGATGGGCCAGTCGCGCCCTGCGTGACGCAAGGTTTCCATCTGGGGCAGACCCACTCGGCCCGCGCCATTCGGACAGATGCTCGCGTGATCGCAGGTCTCGCAGCGCTTCAGCGGGTCGGCATCGACGCCGGCGGAAACGCCGCCGGCGGTGAACAATTGCATCGGCGACGGCGTGGCTGGATAATCCTCGATGTCCGTACTTCGATGCGTGAACAATTGTTCGTAAGCATCTCTGAGTTCAACATCCAACGCGGCGAGTCGTTCTTCATCCGGGGCCGGGATGACCTTCACATTCGGCGCCCCGGCGTACCACAATCTGAGATTCGTCACCCGTTGAGTCCCGCCGTGAGTCGTCCACCACAGCCAGGCATACATCTCCAGTTGACGCACATAGCCCGCGGACCGATCATTGTCACCCACCGCGGCCTTGAGGTCGACGATGGAGACCGTGCCATCCCACGAATAGACGAAATCATACTCGCCCCAGAACCAGTGTTCTGGATGGATGGCGCCGAGGGTGAAGGTGCCGGCATCGGGGTCGACAAACCACGGCCGGGCGATCTCCCACGCCTCATCCAAGGTGCACGCCCCAGCAGCGACGGCCGGATGCGGCTCGTCCCAATCCAATGGGAATCCGTCCGGCGCCGGCCATTCGGTCAGCGTGCCGCTGCGCCAGGTCGCGAGTTGGGGACCGCCTTCGGCGGCGAGGCACTTCTCGACCTCTTCGATGTGCCAGTCAAGCGTGGCGAGCACCATCGCGTGCATCCGATTATCATCCAAGTCATCGGGGCTGCCGACCGACATCGGGTGGTCCTCGAACAATTCGACATGGTGGGCCTTGACCGCGGGCAGGTGGATGTCGGCCCTCGCGCGCGCCCACGCGCGTAGCGCATCCAGAGATTCGCACGGGGCCAGCGGGGTCAGTGCGGGCGCGTTGAATCCCTGAGGATTGAATCGGTCCGGGCGTTCATCCGCATCCAGCGGAGATGTGAGGATGGCTGAATCCGCATCCGCGGGGACGAGGAAGGGCGATTCTCGCAGGATGCGGGATACCGTGTTCTCCACGATATGTCCGCGCATCATCGCTGGGACCTGAGGGCCGCGCAGCAGGTCGACGCGGCGGTGATACCACGAGCGCGGACAGGCGGCATATTGCAGCATGCTCGTCGCCGACAATCGCTTGAATTTACTCACGAGAAGCGCGTTCTCATCGGCGAGTTGTACGGGCACGGACAGGCACGTGCACGCCGACGTTCATGAAGAATCGCTTTCGGGCGGCGCGCTTTCGACGGAAAGCCGCGTATTGCGCGGGTCGATGCGGAGTTGGGGTGTGCCCTCTCGCCAGCCGATCTCAGCGGCCATGAATCGGACCCGATCGCCGACGACGAGATTGTCGAAGGATTCGCTTCGGCCGCGCCCGAAGGCGACGACCTCGGTCAGTCCCGTGCCGTCCCAGATGTGAGCGGTGGACATCGACCAAGGCTTCCCTCTGGCGTTGATGCCACTGTTTTGGCCGCGGCTGATGACCATGCCCGAGATGTTGGCGCGGGTTGGGATGAGTCCCAATCGGTCGGCTTCCACCTCTTCCGAAGGCGGCAGAATTCGGCTGTCATGGTCGAGATAGAGACGGATCATGCCACGCCATTGGCCCGGGGCGACATTCTGCAGGATGCAATCCCCAGCGTGCTCGTGGAGGTCAGGGAATTGGCCGACGCCCATCTCTTCGATGACCGAGGTCTTGCCACCCGCCGTGATGGCCGCCCCGATGATGGCATCGCCGTGGTGGTTCGGCATGGGTCCCCAATGGCCGTGGATGCTGCCTTTGACCGTGACCCGGCTCGGCAGGTCGGCGATGGTTCCGAAGGGGGGGCCTGCGCGTTGAATCTCGACATCGGGGATGAGGCTGTGGAGAGGTTGTTCCTGTCCGCCTCTGGGGTAATCGCAGGTCTGCAAACCATGGCAGACCGCACAACCCAGTTTTCCATCGGTTGAGGTCTCCTCGCCCTCGAGATTGAAATCATCAAAGCTGACCTGGGCCATCTTGGTCTGCACATCGAACAATCTCTCGGTCTCTGCTTTGAGATCTGAGATCATGTCTGCCGTATGGACGAAGCCGTCGGCGAGATGCCAGGATTTGATTTCCGAAACCTCGCCCTCTTCGACGCGATTCACGGGCTTGGCGGGATGCGGCCGGGTTTCGTGCCATAGCCATTGGTAGAATCTGAGTTGGAAGGCGACGCCACTGTGGTCGCGGCCATGGCCGCGATTGGCCTTGATGTCGACGATGTGGGTCGTGCCGCGCCAGCGATGTGCGACGTCGAGTTCGCCGGCGGCCCAGCCGTCGGGATGGAACAAGCGTTGGGCGGCTGTGATGCGCGGGTCCTTGGCCCACGGTCGCGCGATCTCCCATGCTTCCCACCAGGTGCAGGGCTCGCCTTCCGCTTGCCAATGGGTGTCGCCGCCCCAGCAGGGGGCGATGGTACCGAAGGGGTCTCCTCCGGCTCGAAACGCCTCCAGATGTGGGCCGCCGTTCGCCTCCAAGCATTCGGTGGCCTCGGCGATCTGGAGTTTGATGGCATTCTTGACCATCGAGTTCAGTTTCTCACGCTTGACATCGGTGTGGGCGCGCCCCTCCGCTTTCCATAGACAGTTGGACCAGTTCTCTGCGAGTTGGCGCAGCATCTCATCGACCATCGGCCGCATCAAGGTTCGAAGCCAATCATTCAGGAGTTGAAGAGAGTCGACCTCCATCTCTCCTTTTGATTCAGATTCCACCCATCTGGTCACACCCGACTGCATGATCGGTTGGGCTCGTTCCATCCAGATGGCTGTGGCGGCTTCCTCGACGATGTGGCCGAGCAGCATCTCGGGGTGCATCGGCACGCGGATGCCGAGCCTTCGCGTGAGGAACCAATCGCGCTTGCATCGCTCCCAGGTGACCAGCGAGGATGCCGAGAGCCGTCTTCGACTGCGCGCGTGAACGCCCGTGGCTTGGGGAATGACCGGCATGGAATCAACCCGCGTAGAAATATTCGCCGCGAGATTTCTGTTCGCGGTCTTTTCGGCTGTTTTGCTTATTGATGCGGGGTCGGTAGGAGTCGTGGTCTCGGCGGAAGGTGATGTCGACCTGCTCGAGGAATCGGTTCATGCCCTTGCGCAGCGGCAGCGGTCCGACGGCGATGCCCTCGCTGCCGCCCTCGCCTTCGAAGACGAGCAAGGAGTCACTGACAATGTCGATGAAGTAGATATCGTGGTCGATGACCATCGCTGCCTTCTCGTTGACTTCCATCGTCTTGCGAATCGCTTTTGCCGCCTCCATGCGGGCGTTTACGTCGAGATGTGCGCTGGGTTCGTCCAAGAGATAGAGGTCGGCTTCCTTGCCCAAACAGATGGCGATGCTGACGGCTTGCAATTCGCCACCGGAGAGACGGCGGGCATCCTGTTCGAGCAGCTTGTCGACCTGGAGGGGACGGATGACCGTGGTGTGGAATTCACCTTTGCGCCACTTCATGCCGAGTTCGCTGTCGAGCCAATGCTCGACGCGACCTGCGAATTCCGGCTTGACGTGTTGCGGCTTGTAGGAGACCTTGGCCTCCATCGTGCACCAGCCGGCATCGATCTCCATCTCGCCGGCGATCATCTTGACCATCGTCGTCTTGCCCGTGGCATTGGGTCCGACCACGCCGACCACTTCGGAACTGTGGACCTTGCCGGTGTCGGTTTTGAGGTGGAAATCGCCGAGAGTTTTCTCCATATCACCCCATTCGAGGATGGGGTCGCCGATCTCCTCGCCGCGCTGGCGTCCGCGCAGGAAGGTGATGGGCTTGTCGCGGATGCGGATGTTTTCCTGCTCGAGGAATCCATCGAGATAGGCGTTGATGGCCGTGCGGGCGGGCCGCGGTGGGGTGAAGATGCCATAGGCGGCGCGCTCTCCATAGACGACGTGGATGAGGTCGCACAACACGTCGAGGATGGCCAGGTCGTGCTCGATGACGATGACGCGCTTACCAGATTCTGAGAGTTCTTGGATGATCTTGACCACTCGCATGCGCTCGTAGATGTCGAGATAGGAGGAGGGTTCGTCGAAGAAGTAGACGTCTGCATCCTTCAGCAGGGTGGCGGCGATGGCCACGCGCTGCAACTCGCCGCCGCTGAGTTCGGGGAGTTTTCGCTCAAAGAGATGGTCGATGCCGAGCGCGATGGTGACCTCTTCGATGACACCGCGTTGGTCGATGCGCTCGAGTAACTCTGAGACCGCGCCTTGGAATGCGCGGGGAATCTTGTCGACGTATTGCGGTTTGACGGCGATGCGGACTTTGTCCTCAGCCACCTGGCCCATGAAATCGCGGAGTTCGCCACGTGGAAAGGCCTCGATGACGTCCTCCCACGGCTGTTCTCCGGCCAACCAATCGCCGAGATTCGGACGGAGTACGCCCGACAGGAGATTGATCGCGGTGGACTTCCCCATGCCGTTCGCGCCGAGAATGCCGACGACCTGCTCCTCTCTCGGTGCGGGCAATCGGAACAGACGGAAGCCGTTCTCGGAGTACCGATGGGTCATGTCCGTCTTCAGTTCCTCAGGAAGATTCGTGATGATGATCGCATCGAAAGGACACTTGTTGATGCAGATGCCACAGCCGATGCACAGCGGTTCAGAGATCAACGGCTTGCCATTGCCCTCGTTCATCACGATGCACTCGATGCCGTTGCGATTGGGCGGACAAAATGCCTCGCACTCGGCATTGCACTTCTTCGGTTGACACCGATCTTCCAGCAGGACGGCCACTCGCATCTTCTCACCCCTCGTTCTGTTCGCCTCTGCTGTCGTTCTTAATCGGTTGCGTGGCTCACCATAGGTGAGCCCGCGGTTTCAGGGTCTCAGAAGCTGAGGAATCGGTGGCGCAGGTAGACTCCCGCGGCCAGGGTCAATTTCTCGGCCTTGCTCAGTTTGACGCGGCTGGTGAAAACGTCACCGCCGCTCTTTTCGATTCGCTTCAGGATGCTGGAGTAGAAGGCCATCATCGCGGCCGGGCTGTAGCGCGACTGCTTGGGCAGGAGCGGCAGGAGTTTGAACGCCTTGTCGCGATAGGACCGGACTCGCTTGCAGTATTCCGCCACGAATGGCTTCCATCCAGGGTGGTCCAACAGGGCCCGTCCGGACTTCATGTCGTCCTCGGTGATGCCAAAGCGCTCCAAGTCATCCATCGGCAGGTAGATGCGGTCGCGTTCCGCATCCTCGGCGACGTCGCGAATGATATTCGTCAGTTGCATGAAAATGCCCCACGCCTCGGCGAACTCGCGCGCAGCGGGACCAGATTCATGCCCGTAGATGTCGATGCAGACAAGGCCCACGGTGCTGGCGACGCGGTAGCAGTAGGAGTACAATTCTTCGAAGGTCTCGTAGCGGTTGGTGTAGAGGTCATCCTCCATGCCCGAGATCATGTCGTCCATGTATTCCCGGGGCACGCCATAGGTGGAGATCGTGTGCTTCAGCGCCAGGAAGATCGGGTCGGTGCTCGCCATGCAATTGTAGGCCGTGCTCAACTTCTTGCGGAAGAAAAAGAGTTGTGACAATTTGTCCTCGAATTCCGAGCGCTCGATGACGGGCTTGGCCACGGCGATGTCGAGGAGTTGGCGACGGTAGGCGATCGCTTCGGGGTCATTGGGGCCCAAGGCGCCGGGGAAGATGTCCTCGTAATCGCCGTCGGCGATGTCGTCTGCGCGGCGGCAAAAGGCGTAGTAAGCGCAGATCGACTTGCGTTGCTCATCGGGGAGATACTTGAACGAGTGGTAGAAATTTCCGGCCTCTCTTCGCGTCAATTCCTCGCAATAGGCATAGGCGGTGTCGAGCATTTCCTGGGGGACGTTTTCCTCTTCCCAGACCGGTGCTTCGATGTGGGCGAAGGGATTGTTCAATTCGCCTCCACGGCCGATGACACCCATGAAGTGGGCCGATTCTGTGGCCAGTTCGAGGGCGGTGATGCTGGCGGCGCGCACGGCCTCTCGGGTGAGGACGACAGCGGCTCGCAATCGCTCGAGTCGAGGGTTGACCGTCGTGCCTTCCTCGCCCTTGCGAATCGGGGTCTCATCGAGGAGAATGAACTCGTCGGCAAGGTCCGTTGCGCGGCTGGAGACGTGTTCGGACATGTGCGACGATAAGAGGGGGGGACCGTGCCTTATTGAATCCACCTGCGAAACGGGCGATAGGTCCCCTACGGGGACCGGAGTCGATTCAAGAGTCTTTGACTCCTGCCTTTGAACGGAACGGCGAAGAGCGTGCGGCGTGAGATGCGTTTGATCTCGGGTCGGAGGACCTTGATTCGATGCTCGCTGTCGAGGACGTTTCCTTGGCGGCAGAGCTGCAGGGTGCGCTGGCCGATCAGCACCGGCAGCATGCAGGCAGCGCGCAGCCGAAAGTGGCGGTGGGGCAGCATCTCGATGTATTCCACCGCCGCATCGAGGTGGCCGACGGTGATGTCCAGCCAATGGTTGTAGAGCGGTCGGAATGTCTCAAAGTTGGTCGGGTCGAGCAGATCCTCGGGCTGGAGTCCAATCTCGGCCAATGCCGATTCGGGGATGTAGCAGCGGCCGAGGGCGAGGTCCGCGGGGATGTCGCGCAGAATGTTGATCAATTGCAGCGCTTTTCCGAACCGCACGGCGAGTGCGAACAGGCGTTCACGGTCTTCCGCACCGAGCGTGAAGCAATGGCCGAGGGATACATGGGTCCAGAATTCCCCCACACTGCCCGCGACCCGGTAGGCATAATCATCCAATTCTGCATCGCTCTGCAGGCAGGTGATCACGCCCGCCTCTCCCGAGGAGAAGCGTTCCAAATCCAGACGTTGTCCGCCGATGATGATGTCGAGACAGCGCCGGATGTGGGCTTGATCCGTCGCGCTGAAATCGCCTATAGAGGATGTGATTGAATTCACATTTCTCAACAGGTCCGCCTCGGATGGATCGGCTTGAAGCGAGGCCAGTCCCTCAAGGTCCAGGGGGCCTGAATCCAGGCCCTGAATCCGTTCATTATAGGCGGAGAGAGCCCGCAACAGAACCGCGCCGTCACCAACCGTTGAATCCGCGATCGTGTCCGAGAGTCGTGCGAATAGATAGAGCGTGCCGATTTGGCTGCGAATTCTCTTCGGCAGCACCTTCAGGGTGAGATAGAAGGAGCGGGAGTTCGCCTTGAGCAGTCGCCGGTTATCGCGGTCCATCGCGTGGCCTCTGGCGTTGGGTCAGACTGTTCGTTCTTGACCCTGATGGTGGCCCTGTCCGAGGCAACCTTTTCTAAGGCAAGTCAGGCCCCTCCGCCAGAAGGGGTGGAACCATGGATTGTCAGGCCTGCGCAGAAGAGATTCCAGATGACTCCCTTTTCTGCCCAGAATGTGGGGCTCGACAGGACCCCTCAAAGTCCGGTGCGGTCGGTGGAAGGAATTTCGGTGTCGTCAGCCCACAGGCCATTCAAGCCTCCAAAGAAATGCAGAGTTCGGATGCCGCGGGTGCCACCGCAAATCTCGACGCATCCCTCCTCAATCAGATCGCCAGTGAGATGAGCGGTCGTCCCACAGCGGATCCTGTTGATGACGATGACATGGATCAGAACCCCAAGACTCGAACCGACGCGGTCGTCGACAGTATCGTCGAGGCGGAACGGGCCGAAAAGGCCGATGCCCGCAGCGAATGGTTGACGATGAATCAGAAGACGGCGAGCGGGGTGCTGGCCGGGATCGCTGGTGGCGAATTGCCCTCCAACCTCGCGACGTCCTCAGGCAGTGCGAGATTCCTCGACGATGCCGATGATGTCAGTCAGAAGAAGGCGCGCGTCCGTTCCAATCTGCCCTCGGCCTCCCTGCTCCGAAGGATGGCCGAAGTCGCCGTCCGCCGCGTCGCCCGAAAGCGCGGCGTCGCCGTCGAATCCCCACAGGTCGCAATGACCGAAGAGGACACCGTTCAGGTCAATGTGACCTACATCGATGATGGACGGGTGCTCGACACGCCGCCCGATCTCTCCAATGCCTTCGAGCATGCGATCTCGACCGAGTTGGCCCTGAAAGGATTCGACATCGACATCGAAATTGCCCTCTTCCGTTCCGAGGACGGCATCGTCGAATTGGTCTGGGGCGAGGTCGTCGGCGATGCCGCTGCCGGTGCCGCTGCCGATGATGGCGACGAGGACCTCTTCGCCTGCGAAGATTGTGGGCATTATCCGATTCGAGAATCCGATCCGGCCTGTCCGGATTGTGGCGCCCAGTTCATCGATGATGGTGACGACTGGGAGGGTGCACCGCCCGCCGCACGCTCGGCAGGAGGTCCGCCGGGTGGCGGCTCCGCAGGCGGTGGTCCCCCTCGAGGCCCAGCCCGAGGTGGTGGTGGCGCACCCCGCGGACCCTCGCGTGGCCCCGGTGGTCCGGCTGCTTCCAGCTCCGGCGGCCCGCCGTCCAAAGGCCCCGGAGGACCGCCTTCTCGCGGTCCCGGCGGCCCGCCCTCTCGCAGTCCCGATACAGGCCCACCCAGTCGAGGTGGTGGCCCACCGTCCAAAGGCCCGGGTGGACCTCCCTCCAAGGGACCTGGTGGCCCGCCGTCCAAAGGACCTGGTGGCCCACCTTCCAAGGGACCCGGTGGCCCACCTTCCAAGGGACCCGGTGGCCCACCGCGGAAGGGTCCAAGCGGCCCGCCGCGCAAGGGCCCGCCGCGTTGATCAGATTAGAATCCAAAACGCGAAGGCGGCGAGGATCGCCGCCATCGTCAACTCGAATGGTCGCTGATTCGCCTGTAATCGAGCGAGCAACGGTGTGCCGCTGATTGTCAATGCGACCAAGACGTACCAACCCCCATCGATCACCATCGCGATGGTCGCGACCAGCAGCCGCTCCGCGATGGTGAAATCCGGTTGAATGAACTGACTGAAGATGGCCATTTGGAATGCGAGGATTTTGGGGTTGAGGAAGGCGACCATGAATCCCTCGACAAATCCCCTGCGTTCAGAATCGGTGTGTTCGGAATCCTCGCTTTTCGAACCGATCATCAATCCTGCCAGAAGGAGCAGAAAGAGACCTCCAGCGATCTCCAGCGTCCGTGCATACCCGCCCGCCTTGAGCGCTGCGATGCCGGTAATCGCGATCATCGCATAGATGCCGAACCCAATGCCATGTCCCACGCCACAGGCGACCCCACGCCCTTTGCCACCCTCCATGGTGTTGCGAAGGAGGACGACCAGGCTCGGTCCTGGTGAGATGGCGCCGACAGAGAGAACTGCGATGATCGGGACGAGCTCAAGCAGTTCCACGACAATTCACGGCCCGGGGTTGGGTGATCGGTTCAAATCCTGTCTCCGCGCGCGACGGCATCGGCAATCAGCTTGTAGAACAAACCGATCTGTCCAGCCAAAGCGACAAGAATGCTCAGCGCCATGAAGGCGAATCCCGCAACTGAGTAAAATAAAACTGAATCAGGGCTCTCCGTTCCAAGAGAAAGGAAATACATTCCAATCACCATCAGCCCAGCACTGATGCTGGCAATGCCGGCAATGAAACCCATCAACGAGAATCCATACCCCAATGCTTCTGGAAGAAGGACCTTTCCCATTGAGGGAAAACCATTGCTCTTGGAGTATAGTGTTTCTTCATCGACTCAACGCAAGCCTGCGGCCTTGAGACTTGCGAGGAGGACGGCGCCGATTTCGCTCGGGTCGCGCGCACAGGCGATGCCGGCCGCTTCGAAGGCGGCGAACTTCTCCGCCGCCGTGCCCTTGCCACCCGCGATGATTGCGCCGGCGTGGCCCATGCGTTTGCCGGGCGGCGCCGTGGCGCCGGCGACGAAGCCGACGATCGGTTTGGTAGAGTTCGTAGCCGCCCAGGCGGCAGCATCCTCTTCGGCATTGCCGCCGATTTCGCCAATCATGACGATGGCCGCGGTCTCGGGGTCGGCCTCGAACGCGGCCAGACAATCGATGAATCCCGTGCCATTGACCGGGTCGCCACCGATGCCGAGGCAGGTCGACTGGCCCTCGCCGATGGACATGGTCTGGGCGACGGCTTCGTAGGTCAACGTGCCCGATTTGGAGACGATGCCGATTCGACCCTTGGCGTGGATGTGGCCGGGCATGATGCCGATCTTGCAGCCGCCGGTCTCTCCGGGCGTGATGATGCCCGGGCAGTTCGGACCGATGAGGCGTACATCGGGACAACCGCCGACATGGGCGACCGCGCGCACCATGTCCAGCGTGGGGATGCCCTCGGTGATGCAGACGATGACGCCGCCGGAGGCGGATTGGAATGCATTGGCGGCCTCGATGATCGCCGCTGCTGCGAATCGGGGTGGGACATAGATGACGCTCGCATCCGCATCCGTGGCTTCGATCGCTTCGACCATTGTTCCATAGACCGGTAGGCCAAGCGCAGTCTGCCCGCCTTTTCCGGGCGTGACTCCACCGACGACATCGGTACCGTACTCGATCATCTTCTCGCCGTGAAACAATCCCTGCTTGCCGGTGATGCCTTGGATGAGTAGTCGACAGCCCTCTTCGATCCAGATCGCCATCATAGACCACCTCCGATCAGGGCGACGATCTTTTGCGCGCCTTCGGCAAGGTCGTCCGCCGGGTGAATATTGAGCGTGGAAGCGGAGAGAATCGCCTTGCCCTCATCGACATTGGTCCCTGCGAGACGCACGACCAAGGGCACGTCGAGCGCCAGTGATTCGGTCGCGGCGATGACACCGCGCGCGATGATGTCACATCGCATGATGCCGCCGAAGATGTTGACCAGGATGCCCTTGACGCTCGGGTCTTCGAGGATGATGCCGAACGCGGCCTCCACCTGTTCCTCGGAGGCACCGCCGCCGACGTCGAGGAAATTTGCCGGTTCCCCTCCGTAGAGTTTGATCACATCCATCGTCGCCATCGCCAGTCCGGCCCCATTGACCAGACAGCCGATATTGCCGTCGAGATTGACGTAGGACAGGGAGGCTTCCGCGGCTCGAATCTCGGCCTCATCCTCTTCGGACTTGTCGCGCAGATCCGCCCATTCGGGATGGCGGAAGGCCGCATTGGAGTCGAAGCCCACCTTGGCATCCAGCGCGATGATCTCGTCATCCTCACTGCGAACGAGTGGGTTGATCTCGACCATAGAGCAGTCGTTGGCGACGAATAGATCGACCAACTTCCCGAGCATGTCGACGAAACCCGCGTGGGCTCCACCCGTCAGGCCGAGCGCAGTTCCAAGGTCCGATTTCTGCGAATCGAGCAGGCCATCTGTAGGGTCGACCCAGACCTTGTGAAGGGCCTCAGGGGTGTTTTCAGCCACCTCTTCAATGTCCATTCCACCCTCGGTGCTGGCCATGATGAGAACCGATTTCTCCTCACGGTCGACGAGGATTGCGAGGTAGTATTCATGGGCGATTGCACAGCCGGATTCAACATAGAGATTGGTGACGAGTTTGCCATCTGGACCGGTCTGCTTGGTGACGAGAACGTGGCCGAGGATGGCGGTTGCATAGGTCTCGACCTGGGCGCGATCAAAGGCAATTTTGACGCCACCTTCCTGGATGAGTTCGCCGGTGTCGGGGCAGTGAAGCGTGCCCTTGCCGCGCCCACCCGCGTGGATTTGGGCCTTGACGGCGACGATTTGCGAGCCGAGTGCATCGTAGGCGGCGAGCGCCTCTTCGACGGTGGTGCAGTGCACGCCTTCGAGAACCTTGACACCCGCTTCGCGGAACAGCTGCTTCCCCTGATACTCGTGGATGTTCATGGTCCGGTCCTCGGCGCTCTAGGCCACCGGAAGGCGCTCTTTGAACGCTTTGACGCGGCAGAGGCGAGGGGATGCGCGGAATGCACTTGAGGGAGTGCGGCTTCCGGCGCGCGATGGACGTCATCGTTCTGGCCGGGGGCTTCGGTACCCGGCTGCGCCCATGGACGGCGAATACACCCAAACCGCTGATTCCAATTCTCGACCGAACAATGATCGAACACGTCGTCAGCATTCTGCCCGAAGGCATGGTCAGCCAGGTCCTGATCGCCGCGGGATTCGGCATCGACCAGATGCGAGATCACTTCGCGGGCCTTGATTTACCCTATGATGTGGTCATCGTCGAGGAGACCGAACCTTTGGGCACGGGCGGGGCGATCGCCAATTGCAAGGCCTACCTTGGAGAGGGCACTTGCTGCGTCATCAATGGGGATTTGCTGACCAGCTTGCGCGTCGATGAGATGCTCGCAGCCCACATCGAGAACGGATGCATGGCCTCCATCTCGTTGTGGGAAGTGGAAGACCCCTCCCGCTTCGGTGTCGCGGATTTCGATGACGCGACCTCGCGCATCAAGCGCTTCCAAGAAAAGCCGCCGCGCGAGGAGGCCTACTCGAATCTCATCAATGCCGGCACCTACCTTCTCGAACCTGAGGTCTTTGACCACATGCCCGAGGGTGCCTTCAGCATGGAGCGCATCGTCTTCCCCGAATTGGCGGAGAAGGGTGAGTTGTCAGGATTTCCTTACACTGGACATTTTGTCGATGCAGGCACGCCTGAATCCTATATCGAGGCGATGAAAACCCTGCTCAGAAACCGCGGCTGGACGCGTGGACATCAGGCCAACGCGGAGAGCATTTCTCGCAGTTGGTTCGGTGGTATTTCCACCATATCCCCGACCGCACTGGTCACCGATTCTGCGATCGAGGAAGGCGCCGAGGTCCAAGATATGGCGACGGTCGCGAGCAGCGCCCTGCTCAGAGATGTCGTGATCGAGATTGGGGCTGAGGTCACGGGCTGCATGGTCGGGGCGGGGGCAGTCATCCGCGCCGATGCCCACCTGCAGGATGTCGTCATTGACCATGGCGCCGAGGTGCCGCGCGGTCATGTGCAGAATGGCGGCACCTTTCCGACGGCAGATTGAACACCCTCCGTCCGGTCGGCGGAATCGATGAACGCTCTCATCGTTGTCAACTTCAAGACCTACGCATCCGCACAGGGTGAAGCTGCAATCGCACTGGCTGAAGCCATGGCTGCGGTCGACGCGACGACCGATGCGACGATGGTCGCCGTGGTCTCCGCCTTCGACCTCGCCGCCGTCAAGGCCGCGGCGCCTGCTCTCGAGGTCTGGTGTCAGCACCTCGACCCGATCGGGTGGGGCTCGAACACAGGATTCCTTCACCCCGAGACCGCCATCGGTCACGGCGCGTCGGGCACGATCATCAACCACGCCGAGCACAAGGTCGCCCACGCCCACGTCGAAGCACTTCTCGCCCAATTGCCGGATGGATTCCCCACCTGTGCCTGCGCCGCGGACATAGACGAGGCGATCGCCCTGGCCGCCCTATCTCCAACCTTCATCGCTGTCGAGCCGCCCGAATTGATCGGTGGCGACATCAGTGTGACGACCGCCGACCCCGAGATCGTCTCCGGCACCGCCGCTGCGGTCAAGGCGGCCAACCCGAACGTGCGCGTGCTCTGCGGTGCGGGCGTCAAGAATGGCGCTGATGTCGCTGCGGCATTGGCGTTGGGAACCGAGGGAGTGTTGCTGGCCAGTGGTGTGACCAAGGCGGCGGACCCCGCGTCAGTTCTTGCCGACCTCGTCAGCCAGCTCTGACCTTCTTCACCAAAGAGACCGGGCAGACCGCGGCAAATCCGCAGGTGACGCACTCGCGGCGCCGGGTCGCACTCTCCAGTGAGTCGAGGTTGCGAAAGCCATCCAAGCCGAGGTGGGCCCGTCGCAGGATGGACAGGTCCGCATCGAGCAGCGTTCGGCTCTCCTCGAGCCAGGCCGCAGACCCTGGTCGCTGCCAATCGACCCAACGGTCCCATCGCCAAGCGATGCGACGCACGCTGAATGCCGCCGGATCCGAGGGCAGGCTGGGCTCGCGCACGGCCCAGTCGAGTACGAGTCCGAGCTCGAGACGTTGGTGTTCGGCCGGTTGACTTCGCCCTGCCTCCATGGCGAATCGAATCAATTGCCAACGACCATCAATCGAGACGATGAGGTCGGGTGCGGTCCACAGACTCTCATTCGTCGTGTGAAGCGGGCGCAATCGTTCCAGCGGCAGCCACTCCGCCGCCTCATCGCGATCGATGCGGCGCAGGATATCGATCTCTCGACTGCGTCGCAATCGATGTTGCGCGCGGGAGATGAGATCGTCGACCGGTTCGGTGTCGAGCCGGTGGTGTCCGGCAGCGCCACCGATTTTGAAGGCCGCTCGGATGGTATCGGCCACCCATCCGGCCTCATCGCCCGGGCTCAGTCTCTCGCCGCGGCGCAGGCAGGTCAGCCGGCGGGCAATCCCCCCTGAGACCGCCCGTCTCATGTGATCCTCGGCAGGTCTTCTCCGGGCCAGTGCACGGTGGTTCGTTCGGTCCGACCTCTTCTCCTTGAGGCCGATATATTGCAGGGCGTAGCGGCGAGGGCAGGTCTCGAGGACCCGCATTCGACTGACGCTCCATGGCGTTCTGTTGTTCGACATAGGCAGCGAGAGCGGCGCGCCGCGGTTCTAAGCGATATCGCCTATCATCCCGACATTGGCCCGAAGACGAACCATAGCAGTAGCCACAGGCTGAACCCGGCGCACATCGTCCCCCACCCGCGCATCATGACGGGCTCGGTGAGTTGGCCACCGAGACGGGAGATGGGCCCACCCCAGGCTGCGATGAGTCGGATTCCCAACACGGTGAATCCGGCGACGAGGAGGAAGGCGACGAGGATCAGACCCCCCGTCACGATGCCCCAGCCACCGCCGGCGATTCGCGCCCCAACGCCTTGACCAAGCAGGGTCGGCATGGCGATCCACGACAGCCAAGCGAACCAGTGTCCCATGCGTGCGTCCCATGTCCACATGTCCTTGGTACGCCATGCTCTATAGGATTCTGGTAAGCGATTGTAGACCAGTCCGGAGATGAGATCGACCTCGGGTAATCGTTGCCAGATAATCATCGCGACAGCCTGCCAGATCAACCACCCGATCAAGGCGGCCTGCACCCAAATCCACAGCGAGGCACCGAGGATGCCAACGAGGGCGATGGGCACGGCCCAAAGCGCGTAACCAAGGCTGGCGGCACCGGCAGTCCCGAGCCAACCGGCACCGGGGATGAGCACGGATTCGGGCGCCTCGATGCGTTCGCGGGGCAAGCCGAGAATCAGGAGTGGAGCGAGGACGATGAGCGCGCCGAGGCTGAGGATTTCCATCGGGTGGCGTTCGCCACCGTCGTCGGCGGCCTCGACCGATTTTTCGATGTCGATCGGATTCATGGTCGAAGGATGCCAGGCGACGATGAAACCCGCGGCATCGATGACGACCACGCCATCGGCAATCCCTGTCGGCAATTGCTTGGCCACACCGCCATCACTCTCATCGATCAACAGGGGCCAAGAACCGTTCAGCATCGCCGCATGCGGGTCTCCGTCGTACATTTCAACGTCCTCTCCGGTAATCAATTGGGCAAAGTTCGCCCGTTCACCCAACCGGTCCGACGCCTCAGCAAAATCCCGCATCTGCAGGTCTGCAGAGGGCGAGCCAGAGGTGAATACACCGAGCACCAACGGCCGGCCATCGACCAGCGATCCGAGACTCTCCTTGCCACCGCCGTGTTTCAAGAGGATGAAATCGGGTGCGGCGGCCTCGACCTGCTGTTCACCCTCGCCGAGGTCGGGCAGGGCACTGATCGCTCCTAGCGCCGTCACCATCAGCAAGCCGAGCACGACCAGCGCAGGCCACGGCGGAATCCGCGTCTGGAAGAAGAATCCGAACAGCCCGATGGTCGAAAGCACAGGCACGACAGCGAACCAACCGGCGCCGAGCATCGCTTCGGGTGGGGCTTCAACCTCGAATCGCAGCACACCGATCAGATGACAGGGGTCTGTGTAGAGTCCATCCGTGGTCACAGCACACAGGTCGACCACGTACATGCCCTCGTTCAACGTGGCATTGGTCACCCAGGTCCAGGCGATTTTCCCGGTCTCCGTCTGACGGCTGCCATGGGGGGGGAGCTCCAGATGTTCGACGTGATACTCCTCAGCCGGCATGATGCGGTAATGGACACCCTGCTCCCACGAATCGAGCGGTCCGATGACATCGATCTTAATATTGTCATAATCCACCTCACCAAAGGGGGAGTGGGGCGTGAATTCGATGCGGGTCGCGCCGTGGGTATCGACGCTGACATTGAGCGACGGGGTCAGCATGTCGGCTGAGATTTGCATGCCGCTGGCAAGATCATACGTCCCCCAGAACAACCGTCCGTCACGGGCCGCACAACGATGGACGACATCGACGCTCAGCGTGATGGTTTCACCGATATCGAGCATGGTGTTGACCTCGCCTTCAATGGTGAATTCATGGGCTTCATTCCAGTCATTTCTGAGGGCGATCGATGCGCTCTGTCCATCGAGGACAGTGGTGTCGCCGACCGCGACGGTGGCGTAGAATGTCGTCTCGCTGCTGCCGAAGATGTTGGTGCCGGTGCAGGCCACAGACGTCACCTCGAGACCGGCGAACAATCGAACGGTGATCGTGCCGTTGATCAGGGCGGATTCGGTGGCGGGATTCGACGTGGCAGTGAGCAGGGAATTCATCGTCGAAGTGCCGAGGAAATTGATCTCACCCGGCGGCCTACCGGTGATGGGCGGCAGGGTGCGGTCGAGGCCTTCGTCGCCCTCCGTGCCGTTGATGAACATGCCGTGGGACTCGGGGAATTGCCAATCCAAACCGGGTTTGGTAGGGAAGGCTTCCTCGCTGGTTGAGGGCGTGGCGAAGAGGTTCAGCACCAATAGGGCGACGATGATGATGAGGATTCCAGATGAGCGTGACCTCCGGCTCTCCTCCAGCATGGCCGAGACCAGTCCTGCGGTCCTTCATGAATCCGGCGGCCCTAGGGCCGCCGCTCAGAATGGCAGTGCGGGCAGGGCGAACGCGGCCAACAATGCACCACAAGTGATGGCCAATGCATTGACCGTCCCCTTGCCGATCAGGCCCCGATTCTCGAACCAGGCGCCGAGCAATGAATCGATTTGACAGCCGATGAAGCCGATGGCAGTCATCGAGAGAATGAAGCGAAGCGGATGTACCACCGCTTCCGCATCCACCAGCAGTCCAAGTCCAGCACCGATGACGCCGATCAGGGCCGCTCCGGCCAAGGCTGCCATCTGTCCATTCGGACTGAAGCCACCATTGATGCCGGGCTCACACGGCTTGAAGGTCGTGATCATGCGAACCCGCTCATCGAGGCTGCCGATTTCGCTGGCGAAGGTATCGGCCGAGGCCACGGCGACGGCGGCGGCGAAAATCGGCATCGTCGTCTGCCATTCCCCACTCCATCCAGCATAGAGAGCGATGGCCAACGGCACGCCGCCATTTGAGGCGACATTCGTCCAACCGCGCTCACCATCTTGACCCTCGTGGAGTCCCTTGGCGCGCTTGTCATCGATACGCCATCGTGTGACGGCGAATCCGGAGGTGAGGAAGGAGAGCAGGATGAGCAGCCAGGTCCAATGACCGGCGATGGCGACGCCAAGGCCCAGAGCCGCCGCAGCCCAGGTCCCAGTCTCGTTGAGAATGTGGCGAACCCGACTGACGACCATCAGGATGAGAACGAGGATGAATGCAAGGATGAGGTTGGTCTGATCCAGACCGCCGGTCATCTCGAATGAAAGCATGGAGAACACTCTTCCAGTCCTTTGCGAATCGCCTTCCGCGGTTGAATGTTTTCACGTCATCAACAGGCCGAATGGCCGGTTGACAGCCCTGAGCAGAGTCTCGCCCATCAAGAACAAGCACTCACTTACTCACTCAATTGAGACGTCAGTGTTGCGAGGTTGGATCGATAGGCTTCCAACTCCGAACCATCGGGCGCTTCACGCACGCCGCCGAGCAGACCCGAACCGATCAGCAGGACCATGAGCACGAGGAATCCGGTCCACACCAACGACAGTAAAATCTGCCCCAGGATGTCCAGACCATTGGCCAAAGCCCACAACTCGATGCCGACCGATGAACCGTTCCAGATCCCGTGGCCGAGGATGGCGAACATGAGCCCCACCAACGGGTGTTTTGGGAGGGGAAGACGGAACCAGGCTTTGGCTGGATCAGTGATGGGTGCAGGCGTCCAGATGCGGACGCCGCTCGGGCTGACGGAGACGCTGCCTTGGGGGGCCTTCCCGGCGGGGTCGATTTCCAATCCGGTCTTTGTGTCGAATAATTTCCAATCGGTTTCTTCGGCTTTCGGCGGCGCGATTCTCTGACCCGCCACCGCCGCTCTATGCAAGGCAGCTGCCCGGTTGCGCATCAGCATCCACCCCAGGCCAACCCCGGTCAATCCCGTCCAGAAGGCATGGCCGGGGATCGAACCGATGCCGCGCACGAGCATGGTCAGACTGAAGCCGATCCCACCGCCACTCGACTGGACGATGTACTGGAGATTCTCGACGATGGCGAAGCCGAGGCCGACGGTGAATCCGACCTGAAATCCGTGGCGAGGGGAGCGGATCCGGTCGGCGAAATAGAACACGGCGAGTCCCTTGCAAATCTCTTCTCCGACCGGGGCGGAGATGGTGACCATGGCGAAGAGCAAGCCATCGTCTGAAAGATTGGGCAGGATGCCGAGGGCGATGTTTGGAAAGATCCACGAGTTGATCAGGATGGCGGGGATGCCGCAAAGGATGCCCGCCATCAGCCAAGCCTCGGCATCGCGACGACGGGTGGGCAGGCCGATCCGCTTGGTCGAGTGAGACCACCAAGCCATGACCGGGATGCTGAATCCGACCAGAATCGTCGGGATGATTAGCGGTAGCGCAATCACATAGAACGCTGGATTCAAAGCCGTCAGGATGCCAAGGCCGAGCGCACATAGCACGACGAATGTGAACAGCAGCCAGGACCTTCCACTGGATGGCACATCGAGTACGGAATCATCGCGAATCAGGTGACGTCCCATGCGCGTTGGCATCGGTGTGCGCAGTGAGCCCGCATGCGAGGCAATCGGATGGATGTACTGACCGCCGGGATCGGGCAGCGCTCGCTCGAGCAGGATGATTCGAGGGCGCCGCATCGCCACCAAGCCGAGCATGAACGGCAGTGAAATCCCGATGCATAATGCGCCGAAGTAGGGTGAGCCTTCTAGGCCGATGATCAGGCCACTCGCCACCAACTGGGTGAAGAAATAGGCGAGCACGACCAAGCCGACAACGCGCCCGTACATTCGCCATGGACGGCTGGGCCTCGCGATTTGCAAACCGGCTTCAGCCTTGGTCAGCGGCACGGGTTCTGCCTGGCGCCATTCCATGCCCTCTTGGGTGTCCTGCATGATGTACTGGGAGACGCCGCTCGGTTGGTAGGCCACACCATGACTGGGGTGATGGCCGGGTTGCATGCTTCGGGAGGGGTGCGCCGAGGCATTTGAGGGTCCCGCTCAGTTCGCCCATCAATCCGGCGGCGAGGCCGCTGGCGTACGGTCTTCATCACTGCAGGAGATGGACCGAGGCGGCCCTCGCTGATGAGGACTGCGTTCAGACCCCGAGCAATCCACCGCATTCTGTGCAGTAGATCTCGCTTCGCGAATCATCTCGCTTCATCGCGAAGCGTTTGCAATGAGGACACGGCGGCAGCCCAACGCCGGAATTCGCCTCTCGAAAGCGGCGGCGGCGTTTCAGCCGAATCGGGATGCGGGGCCATCCGCCCTTCGGCTTGGGAACCTTCGGCATGGAATATCCACCGGGGTTGGCGCTGTATTTCAGAGGGAGGGTTCAGAACGCACACTGTTCCCAGACGCGCTTGAAATCGGATGGACTCAAGCGACCCATGAGGAATTTGAAGTCCGAATTCGAACGCGCCTGTTTCTCCAACACCATTGCGATGGATTGCTCGTACAGTCCATTCTTATTGGTTGGTTCAATCGCTGGACCCACGTTCAAGCCGCTCTTGCTCGACAAGGGGACGATGAGCAGTTGCTCGTTTTCGAGGATCTGCATGATGACGGCGGGTCGGGGTTTCAGCTGGTGGCTATGGTCGTCTTGGAACATGCAGAGGATGGTCACAACATCTCGGAGTCTCAGGTCTTTCATGGAATTCACTTCTGGCGGTGTTGTGGGGTGGGGTCGCGGAGGTATTTCAATGGCGGTATTTGGGGTTGGGTTCGGGTGGGAGTGTGGGGCTTGTGTTGGTTGTTCTGGGTTCTTAGTGACATCGATTTTGTGGGCGTGGGGTGCTGCTGGGAGGGGTCTCGCCGCGCCTGTGGCGCGGCTCGTTGGACTTTCGCTTTACGAAAGTCCAAACTACGGAACTGGCGGCCGTGATGCTTTTTTTTGTTCAGCCAGTTCCTAGTTCAAACTCGCCTTGTGATGCTTTTTGGTGGACACGGCGAGATTTGAACTCGCGGCCTCTTCGTTGCGAACGAAGCGATCTTCCAGCTAATCTACGCGCCCAGGGTCCTTGCGGACAGCCGGCCCACCGGGGCCGAGTCTTTACCGTTTCCGGGGCGATTCAATTGTGCGTTCCAGCCCAGGCATCTTCGACCGAGAGGGCCTTGTTCTTGAGCGGGATGATCTTGCGATAGACCTCGGCCGGGGCGCGCATCTCACCCTCGACGGTGAGCAGTCGCGCCAACGGAATGCCGAAGTGCGCTTCGTTCTCCATCAGGAGGGGCTCGAGGATGGCCCAGTCGGCTGCGGTAAGGTCGACGAATTCGCCGCCGTTGAGTTGGCTTTCACTGACCCGCGCGCGCGGGTCGCGCACGTAGATCGCGCCGCCCGAAGACAGGCTGAACAGGTTGCCGCCCGGATAGGGGGTCTCGAGGCTTCGAATCTCACCGCTCGGTGTGTGCTCGATGCCGTTGATGATGACGAATCCGCCGCCTTCGAGCGGATCGCCGGCCATGAACGACTCCGCGAGGTAGTCCAGCGCCGTGCCGTTGACGACGAGTTTGGGGCTGCCCACACTGTTGATCATCGGGCGTCCTGCCGCATTGCCGCGGATGAACAGCCGTCCACCCTTGGCACCGTAGCCGTAGCACTGGCCGACATCGCCGTGGACCACGGTCGTGCCACACTTGTGGATCTGGCCGATTTGGTCCTGGCCATTGCCGTGCATGTGGATGGTCATGCCATCGTTGCCACTGCCGAGATAATCCCCGGCGCTGCCGTAGACATCGATGCGGACGTCACCGGTCTCCATGCCGAATCCATTGCCGATGAAGCGGTGGCCGTGGCAGAGAATCACGTGGAACTTGCGCCAGCCCGCGCCATGCAGCGCGATGAGTTCTCGCGCAAGACTCTCGCTGCCCTCGATGTCGTAGGGGCGAGCATCGATGACGATCGCTTGGTTGGTACCCTCGGGCGTTGGGATGTGTCCGGGCGTATTGTGTCCGAAGAAGTCGGGGCACGGGGCCGTGCCCGCCGAGATCAGCACCTCCATCAGCGCGTCTTCGACATGGTCGAGCCATCGGCTGCGGCGCAGGGTTCCGACCGGGTAGATGCGGTCGAGCAGCAGCTGCAGGCAGGCGACCGCATCCGTGCGGCTGACCTGCTGAGCATAGGTGTGAATCTCGGAAATCATGGTTCGGGCCGCGGCCCAGTCCATCGTTTGAAGCGCTTCGACACAGGCCTCGTAGGCAGCGTAAACATCGCCGTCCTCGGGCCAGTTGACCTCGCATGAAATCGCCGCATCCATCACATTGGGATCCCCTTCGGGATGGGTATTGACGAGTCCACCGAATTTGTCGGTCATGACCAATTCGAATTCGCCTTCACCCTGCTTGATGATGTCGAAGAGGAAGGCGCCGCCGTCGGTGTAAGAACCGCCGCGGGCATTCCAGTACTTGTCGCAGCGGCGCCAGAATCGGCTGTCCTCCGCAGACAGGCTCTCCATGACGGCGTCGATGACCTGTTTCTCGCTGGCGCAGAAGGCGATGCCGACCTCACCGCGCTGGTAACTGAATACCTGAGGTCGCAGCATGCTGGTGTCGGTGATGCCGATCAATCGGTGGTGGCCTTTGGCCGCACCCTGTGCGATGATGAAGAACCACGGCCCATCGGGCGAGCCGTGGATGTGGGTCTTCTGAATCGCTGCATAAATCTCCTGCTTCTCCTCGGGTAGCATGACGAAATCGAGTTCGCTCGTCGGCGCGAGCGACTCGATCAGAACCTCCATCGAGTATCCATAGACCCGATGATGAAGGTCAAATCCAAGCGCAGCAACCTCGGTATCCGTGAAGAAGAGAGGCTCCATTCCACGCTGTGCCAGATAGTCCTTCACCGAGACATAATTGCTGAAATCCCCATTGTGAACCAACGCCACATCGATGCCCTGCCCAAACGGGTGAGCGCCACCGGGATGCGTCACGCGTCCACGGGTTGGATAGCGGTGATGACCGATCCAGACATGGGCTGTGAAATCGCCCAGACAGTAGTACTTGATGACGTCCTCCGCGTAGCCGACAATCTTCAGAATGAGCATGTCTCTGCCGTGGCTCAGGACGAAGGCATCTGCGCGCCCGTCCTCTGCGTAGAATTCGACGTTGAGTTTGTGCGTATTTCGATAGACGTATTCCGAGTGCATGGCATCTTCATCGGCGAAATCGCCGGGTGTCATGCCGCTCTCTTCGAACATCGCTGCCAGGCCCGACTCGGTCGGTCGCACCCAGTAACCGGTGACATCGGGTGGGCAGACATCGAGCGCGGACAGGGTGGTCCAATCGTCCAAGGTGGGGACCTCGAATATGTGGTCGACCTCGAAGGCGGCGTGGATGTACTTCTCCTCGACCGCCTCGCGGTGGCCTTCATTGACCCAAGCGATGGCGATCAGGTAGGCGCCTTCGAGCACGGCTTGTGTGGTGCCGAATTGGGCGGCGTCAAGGCCGACCATGGCGACACCGCCGCCCTTTCCATTGCCCCGGTTTCGCATCTGTTCAAGGGATTTGAAGAGGTGGCGACCGGCGACGGGAATCTCACAGGCGAGTCCGACAACACCGCAGCCGCCCTCGGCCGCATCGTCCTCGTTCATCTCGATCTTCGGCAGGCTTCGCGTCAATTGGCGGCGTGCGGCGATGATCGCCTCGGCATTTTGACCCATCAGGCCTCACCGCCGGAGATGTAGCGCAACAAGTCGGTGCGCCCGCGCAATTCGCCGATGGTCGACAAGCCGAGTTCGCGTAGAATCTGCTTCATTCGCGCAGCCAAGGCGGTGTAGTACTTGTTGAGGCGCTCCGCGCCCCAGGCCTGTTGAACCCACTCCTGCAATTCGATATCCGTGGTCGTCAAGCCCCAGGGACAGCCGCGTCCAGAGGGTCCGCCCTCACAGTTGGAGCAGCGGGTGCAACCCATGGCGACGAGGTCCGATGTGCCGAGCACACAACCGTCGGCGCCGAGTGCGATGGCCTTGGCCATGTCGTCCGCGGTGCGGATGCCGCCCGAAGCGATGATCGTGACATTGTCACGGATGCCTTCTCTCTGCATGAATTTGTGAACCTTGGGAATCGCCAATTCGATCGGCATGGCGATGTTTTTCTTGGCGATCTCGGGCGCAGCGCCCGTGCCGCCGAAGGACCCGTCCAGATGGACGATGTGCGCCCCGGCATAGTAGGAGCCGACCGCGACCATGTCGACGTCGTGCGGTGTGCTGACCTTGACCGACATCATCGCGGTCGGGTTGACCGTCTTGATCCAATCCAGATGCTTCATGTGGTCCTCGACCGAATAGGTCGAATGGAAGGGGAAGGGGCTGAATAGACTGACGAAGGGTACACTGCCGCGCATCTTCGCCACCTCCTCGCCCGCCTTGGTCGCCAACAGGTGTCCACCGAGTCCGGGCTTGGCGCCCTGTGCATACTTGAATTCGATGATCGGCGCGGCCATGATCGACTTTTCCTCGACGCCGAAATACCCGGTCGCAACCTGGGTGATGACGCTGTCAGCGCAGGCGTAGAGTTCGGTCGGATAACCGCCCTCACCGGTCGACATCAGGGTGCCCCACTTCTGCGCATTGAGCGCCCGGGACATCATGACGTTGACCGAGACGGAGCCATAGGACATGCCACCGCCATACCATGGGACGGCGATGGTGCGCTTGTGGCGCCCATCACCGCGTCGGTTGAGTTCGAGGCTGATGTCGACCTCAGCATCCTCTGCCAACCGGTCTTCCTCGGGCAGTTCCTTGAAGCGGAGTCGGTCAAATCCGCCGCCGCTCTTGCCGGTTTTGTAATTCAGATGATCGGGATTCTCGCCGGTCTCCGCCATGTACCATACGCTGGTGATCAGCTCGTCGGTCCAGCGCGCATCGCCGAGGGCCTCGGGCAATTCGACGCCGGTGTCGGGGAAGGCGCGCTGGTGCAATCCATCGTGCATCAGGTGGAGGGTTTTCTCCAGGAGTTTGGGACTCGGTTTGGTGAATTCTTTGGCCATCATTGACCACCTCCAACATAGCCCTCGATGTCGCCGAAGGCTTCGTCCTCTAGGGTGCCGCACCACATGGCACGCCCGGTCTCACCGCGCAGGCGGCGCACCTCGCGCACGCCCATCGCACCGAGGATCTCGAGGAGTTGGTCGCGCCAGGAGCAGGACAGGTTGAGGATTCTCTGCAAGCCCCATTCGACGTCGAGGTCTGCGGGCAGGGCGACCGCCGCCACACCGCGCGTTTTGGTGTCGCCCGACAGGCGGGCTTGCATGGCGACCAGAAGCGGCAGGTCGAGACCGACCGCATCCATGCCGGTGATGATCGCCTTGGGCAGGTGGTCCGCGCCAGCGATGCCACCGGTGCCCAACAGGGTGACCTCGTCACGGCAGCCCATATCGATCAGGGCGAAGTGCGCTTCCCGGAACAGGTCCATGATGAATTGGCCGTCGTCGGCCTCGCCGTGGTGGTCGGCGACCAGATGGATGATCGAGACGCCGGCGGCGATCATTTCCTTCATCGTCGACAGCCAATCGCCCGCGAAGGGCAGACGGACGGAGACGAGCAGCGGATGATCGGAGACCAGGTCCCACGATGCGGCATTCCACTCGGCCATCTCGACCATGCGGGTGCCGTTGCCATGACTGTCGATACTGCCGATGCGGCCTGCGGGGATGATCGGCACGACATGGGGTCCAGCCAATCCCTGAGAGTCGACCGTACTGTCGGGCAGGAAGAAGAGGGTGTCCACTGTGCTTGCAGCCTCAGCGAGAATCTTTGGCACGATGCCTGTGGCGACCGCATCTACAGGCACCTCGTAGAAGAACGGCACCTGGATGCTCATCATCTTCGGCGCGTTGAGCAATCCTCCAGCCGCGTCAAACTTCAGTCGCATCGGCTTCGAGCCGAGGTCGACGCTCGTCCCGATCAGTTCGCGACCGTGAATGCCATCGCGGCTCGGGCGAACGATCTCCGACATGTCGGTGAACATCTGGTCGAAGCCCGGGCCACCAAATCGGCCTCGGTATCCTTGACCGCGAACCGGAACGGTGCCTTTGCGGGCCTCCTCGTCGATGGTCGCGATGTGCTTGGCCGTCATGTAGGCATCACCGAGTGCAGCCATGGCTGGATTGTGTGTGACCTTGACGAACTCGGGGTGTTGGACCTCGCATCGCAGGCATCCGACACAGAGGTCGGGCCGCGGCGCAAATCCACCGATGGGACCGCTGAATACACCGTAGGTGCAGGGCCGTGAAAAAATGACATCCCAGTGTCCAAAATACTTGAAGAACTCCTTGAAGATCAATTTGGCGAGGCCGAACTTGCCGACCTTGACGTTGAATCTGCGCGGGTATTTCGCGAGGTCCGTCGTCTCCGCCGCATCGATCTGGTATCGATGGTAGGTATCGGCCCGTTCGCGATTGATTCGGGCCTGTTCGGCCACGGGCAGTTGGATGACTGCAGTCTCGTTCACGCTGTCGCTCGATTTCTTCGTCCCCGCAGCCATCATCACTCACGCCCCCTACGGGGGCACGGCCCTTGCCGAACCTTCTTAATCGTTGAGAAGGGGTTCCGCACGAAATGACAAGGAAATCAGAATAAGTTGGGCGAATGAACAGTTATCTTGAAAATAAAAAGTCATTTGACCAATATCATCACTCTTCTTCGGCAGGCCGACGCCAGGCGTGGCTGGGCGTTGAATCGAGCCAGGACCGCCCGTCAGATTTCAGCCGGACCAGACGGTGAATCACCCAGCCCGTCATCCACATCGAGGGCAACGAGAGGAGCACAGCTGAAGTCGTCGGATCTCCCATGCTGTACTCGACCTTGATGTGCACCTCGGCCACACCCTCCGCACTGTCGTTGAGATGGATGATGGCCAAATGCCAATACTTGTGTTCATCGATGGTGAAGGCATGGGTTTCCCCAGGCGCCACAGAGACCGAACGATTCTCAATGACGGACCAATCGATGCGTCCATCACCCATCGCGACCAAACTATCCTCCAACTCGGTGATGACAACCTCGACCGGGTATGTATCGTCCATGTTGGTGAGGATGAAGGTCGCCGTCTCGCCATGGCCGATCGGCTCGATGATATCGTGTACCGAATCGCCCGGTCCGAGGCGCATGCTCGGCCGCTCATCCATCGTCTCCGCCTGATAGGTCAGGCTGCCCATCAGCGCGCCGATCATCAGCAGCACGACGATCCCTTCGAAGAAAGCGTGACGGCCGAACTTGACCCGCGTCATGCCCTTGAACGTGCGACCGTACATATTGCGCAATTTCGGTTGGAAATGGTGAATGAACAGCGCGCCGATACCACCGATCAGCATGCCCAGCGGAATGTCGACCAACCAGTGAATGCCAAGATACAGAATCGTGAAGGCGAACAATACCGTGTTCAGTAGGATGAACTGGTGGTAGCGCTTGTGCTTCCAATCGGCCATCTTGATGCCTTTCTCGCGCAGGTGCAGCCAGTGGATGGCCAGGATGCCGAAGGGGATGGCAATATGCAGACTGGGGACGCAATTGTCCAAGGGGTCGTGGGTGGCGTAGAACTGGGTATAGGTCGAGTCCTGATACAGTAATGCCTCCATGCCGGGGATGTAGGATGAGGTGACTTCGACGTTGAAAAAGAGGTAATATGGCACGGCGAGTGCATAGATCAGCAGATAATTCAGCGTCACTTTGTCGGTGAGATCCTTCTCACCGCTGTACATGTAGTACACTGTCGTCACATAGATGAGAAACAGATAGATGAACAGGTAATGGAAATTCAGGAATTCGGTCAACACCGCATTGGAGAACGTCGACTGAACCCAGAGCACGAATTCGCCTTCGATGTTGAGCACCCAGTCCGTGTAATGGCCGGTGCTGACCTTGATCGGCTCGTTCAGGTTGTCTGTGATACGCTTCCAGAAGATGATGACGAGATACCCGGCGACGTGGATGTAGTACCGCTTGTCGCCGATCTCGGTGAAGATCCGATTCATCGGAACGCAGGTATCACGCTGATTGCGCGTGAAGAACCAACAGATGATTGGGGTGAGAACAACGATGACTCCCATCATCACCCAATACGGATTCATGGTCCGACCCGCGTGAAGCCGCTTCATGAGTTCTTTGGCGGCCGGGCTGGCTGTAATGGTTGGTAATAATCAGCCAGTTCCTGGTTCAAATCCCCAGCGTTGATTCTTATTGTTAAGTGGACGCTGGGGGATTTGAACCCCCGGCCTCTTGAGTGCCACTCAAGCGATCTTCCAGCTGATCTAAGCGCCCGTTTACACCCCAGCGGGGCTGGTGTGCGACCCGGCGACCGGCGCCCGTCATTTAAGCCTCACGAATATGAGCGAACGGTTGCCTCAGCCCTCGTGCTCGGTCCATTCATCCTGCATTCCAGCGGGGCGGTGCCAGTGTTCGCCCTCGGGGGTCGAATACCACTCATTTCCGAGTTCATCATACGAGGTGGGTTGGGCATCGATCTCGGGCCAGAAGGCATCATCCAGCAGCGTTTCAGATCGGCCTCTGAGCATGAAGAGTGTGAGGATGACGAGCAGAACCAGACCAGCCAGCGCCATCCAGATCCAATTGGAATTGGATTCGACAGTCTCGGCTTGGGCCTCCTCCTCCTCGGTGGGGAAGGTAAGATTGGCAATCCCGCTTTCAATCAGCGAGGATTCACCGATCACATTGGTCGCTGTCACGGTCCAAGAATGGCTGAGTCCTTCGGGGATGTCAGAGGTGTTGACGATGAAGGAAAGGGTGGTGCTGCGCCCCGATTCCAATGTCGTGACCTGGTCATCGAGGGCGACGATGAGCGCCATCTGGGATTGACTGCGAATCGTACAGGATACCACGGTGACGTTCTCGTCGATCTCGACGATGCGATCTGGTGCATTGCAGGAGGCGGTCGCCGCAATCACGAGCATTGGGTCGAGATTGACCGTCGTGTTCCAGGTCTGACAGACCGTGTCGTTCTGCCTGTCACACAGCGTCGCCTCGATGAATTGCACACCGGGTAGGAAGGGCAAGAGGCTGACATTCTTCTCCCAACCGGCATCCGTCGCGTTATGCCGGACGAGCGCAGGCGCACCGTTCACCGTCACCGAGAGCGCACCGCCTCGCGTGCGGAACAGGTGATCGCCGCCGAGGCTGATGTTGAGGCCGTCAAAGGTCGCCACCTCCCACACACCTTCGATCCACTCCCGGTCGGTTACCTCGATCACCGTGTCGAGGTCTTCGGGTAGTTCCACGGCATTGCCTGCCGCATCTTCGAGAGAGAGGACGAGTTCACAGAATGCGGCGCCATAGCCCGTCGTATCGATGGTCACCTGGAATTCACCGGCGGTGGTTCGTGGAATGGATTCCATCGTCAGCATCGTCTGGCCACGGCGTACTTCCAGAGTGCCGAAGACCTCCTCTCCAAGCCAGGCATCCCAGGCGATGTCGACGGTGAAGGACTCGCCCAACATGACGATGGGCACATGGTCGAATCGGGTCAGCACGGGGGATTCGGAGTCGACGAGGTTGATGCGACCATCGACGCCATCCTGCAAGCCGTCCGCATCGAAGCCCTGCAGTTCGCTGGTCTCTCGCATCTCGACCTCGAGCGTCCACAGGCCGATGTGGGCCATCGAGGTCTGCCAGGACCCCAGATAGGCCATCGAAGTGGATGACCAAATCAGTGGAATCTCCAATTCGGGTCCATCGGTAGGGGAGAGGTGTAGGCTTGCCGTGAGGTCTTCACGATCATAATAATCGGTGGCAGCGAAATCGAACGAGGCGGTGCCCGCACCGTATTGATCATCGCCGAGATCGGTCGTATTGCCCGTCGGTGTCACGACCAGCGCACCCACCTGTGGCATCGATTCGTGGATGGGGACGACGGTCGCGGATTCGAAGATGGCGACATTGCCGTTCACATCGGTCAATTCAACCGTCATATCACGTGTCTGAGCCACCTTGGGGTCGATGTCAACCGTCGCCAGAGAACCACTGTATGCGCTGCCATCCCAGATGAGGTCGACCGGTGTTGAATCCGACCACCAGGCCCGAGTGGACAGGCCCGGTTCCAAGGCTGCATCGAGAACGGAGACATCGACATTTTCCTGCGCGCGGAGCGGCTCGGTCTGTGGTGTCAGCACGAGGTCGAGCCGGGGTGCGATGTCATCGATCCAATCCAATCGAAGATCATCGAGAACGATGAGAACCGAAGCATTCGAGTCGCCGTCGGAATCCAATCGGTAATCGGCGAGGCAAGCGGCGGTCGCGAAGTACCATTCGCCACAGACCGAGCCCATGTAGGCCGTTATCACGGGGGCGAGGTCAAGCGTCTGCTCAACCCGATAGGGCACCGAGAGGTGGTCTATTTCGAGCAATACATCTGTGGTGGAAAGAATCTGCAGCACCAGGTCGGAAGCGGGTGGCGTGATGCCGCTGAGGTCGAGTGAAAGGTCGAGGCCCGCGGGCCGTTCGGAGAGATTTGTGCTGAACAATTCACCTTGAGGCCCGAACACGGTCAAGGATTCACCCGCATCGTCGACATCCCAATTCAACCAGAGTTGAAGGTCATCGACAGCGGTGCCATCCGCCATCGGCACGGAGATGTTGGTCGACCGCGGGTCCTGCGCCGTGATCTGGAACGTACTCGAATGTGCGCTCATGCCCGCGCGGGCGAGGATGGTGCGCGAATCGATCTCAACGCTGAGATTGTCAATGCCATTCCAACGGCTGTGGTTGACCTCCAGACCGAGAAGCACCGGCGAGGGCCCGCCATCGCGCTCCATGGTCCAACGGAATTGCACCCAGGTCAGCCGCGGCAGGCTCGTGTTGATCGTCGGTGAATCCACCCAGTCGCTCCAGTGCTCATCGGTGAATGAATCGCCTTGAACGGTGGTACGATACTCGAGATCGATTGTCGTGTTGATCGGAATCGTCGCCAATGTTTCGACGCCGCCATCGACCAGAGAGCCGTTGTCCGGGGCCCACTTGTCGAGGGTGAACGTGCCGAAATCTGCCGCGCTCGCATAGACGGGATAGCCAGCCCAGTTGGAGACATTGACATTGCCAACGCCGCCGGCATAGCCTGCGACACCATTGCGTCCTGACCCATACAGCGCACCGAGTGCGCCCGCTGCGCCACCGAGTGCGGAGGTGATGCCGTTGTTGGTGAATCCTCCCGCTTGGGCGGCGATGAGAACGAATCCGCCGGAGCCACCACCGCCGCCGTCGCCGCCGTTGTACATCCCGATACCCGGACCGGCCTGTGCACCGGGGCCACCATCGCCACCGTCGCCGCCATCCGCTTGGATGTTGCCATAGGAACCGATTGTCAGCGTGTTGCAGCGCACATCGACGGTGCCGCCTGAGCCGCCGCCACCGCCGGCGCCACCGTGGCCGGAGCCACTGGTCGCCGATGCGCCATCCATCGAATCATCGCCGGAGGCGGTGATCGAGCCGTTGACAATCATGGTGCCAGCGCGAATCGTGATGATGCCACCGCCATGGCCGCCCATGGCGTTGACGTGATACCAGCTGCTCGAATCGCCGCCGGCAGAACCGACCTCGGTGCCATTGCCGTATCGGGCACCGCCGGCGCCGGCGTTCTGACCGCCACCTGCACCGCCGGCCAGGGCATGGCCGGCACCGCCGGCGCCGGGCGCGCCATAGCCATTGGTCGACCCACCCGGTGAAGCGCCCACCGTGATGGTGGCCGCCGCCGAAATCTGGCCGCCGGTCTGAACGATCAGCGTATTGACCACCAGCGTCAACGTCGCAGCGGTCGTCAGGTTGCCCCAGACCTCGAGGACGTTGTAGGCATGGCTGCCATTGAGAGAGAGGTTGCCCGTCACGGACAGGCTGGATAGCCCGGCTCCATCCGGGCCGGTGCGCGGCTCGACCAGACCCAGGCCGGTCGGCACCTCGGTCACATTCATCGGCGCGCCGAGGTAAGATCCGCCGCGCAGCGACAAGGCCCGAACATCGTGGGTTTGGACCGGGTCGACCGTCATGTCGACGCTGCCCGCAACGAGCCGATGGCTCGCTTCATGATCGATGTTAATCATCTCATTCAGATTCGGGTCCAGGGTGAACGATGTATTTCCGGTCGAGAAGGTCGTCGCATTGACCTCGGAGACGAATCGTTTCTCTTCAGCATCGAGCAAAACCGAGGCTTCCAGCCCCATGGGGCTGAGGCTGGCAAGCAACATCATCAGGACCAGACCGACGGATGTTCGATGGTGGAAAGTGCCAAACACACTGAGGCCTCGTGCTCGCGGTGATGGGGGAGCACTTCAAGGGTCGGCCTCGACGACCCGATGGACTCATCGCCGAGTTGATCGCTCAACTCACGGATGAAGAGGCGCCGTTCAAGGCCCATCTCGACGCCGTCATCCTCGAATGGCTACCACCGGATTCTGACCGCTTGGGCAATACCCACTTCGACATGTCACGCACCGAATTGGAGGTGCGCCGCAAACACCGCATGCCACCGGGCCAGGTCACCATCGGTCTGCATCCCCGCCTCGCCGAGGACGAGGCGCTCTACACCCACACCTTGGCACACGAACTGCTCCACGCCGCCGGCCTGACCGATCACGACCCACGACATGCATCTCTGGTCAACCTGATCGCACCCGCGCCCACGCTCGCCGAAAGTGAGGTGCTGCGCAGCCTGCGGGACCAAGCACTCGCGAGCCAAGAACAACAGGATTGGACCTGCGATCATTGTGGATTCATTTGGGTTCGGAAGACGGTCCGGGCACCCTCAAGATGCCCCAAGTGTGCGCGGCCATTCAAGTGACTTGAAGAAGGTCCGATGCCCGCGGTTTGAATGGGCGATTAGTGTAGCTTGGATATCACCTTGGATTTCTAATCCGGGAACACGGGTTCAAATCCTGTATCGCCCACCAAGCATCAAACAGCGGCGATCCAGGATTTGAACCAGGAACTGGCTGAACAATACGTATCGATACAGCCGCCAGTTCCGTGGTTTGGACCTGGAGCGCGCGCAGCGCGCGAAGGTCCAGATCATCAAAAGTCCGCACCCAAGCGATTTCTTCAAGACCCACCGAGTCCCGTCTTTGGCCCCCGCGATCTCTAACTGAGTGAGACGTCATTCAGAGCGATAACTTTCACTCAATTCCAACCCGCCTCACCATCCTAGTGACCCGATTTCCTCATATACCGGAAGTAGGTCGGCGGGTCGATGAAGCGAGGTTCTCGTGCCTGGAAGAAGGCCGGCAACCAACGCTGGAAGTGGCGTCGCAAGAAGCTGCGCCGTCGCCGAGCAGCGCGCAAGGCCAACAAGCAGTGAGCCTTTCACAGAGCGGTCTTCACCGCTCGTTTGAAATATCGAAGCCGTGGGCCGTGGTTTACCCTTGGGGGTATAGTATAGTCTGGTAGTACTACCGGCTCCAGACCGGTGGAGGGGGGTTCGAATCCCTCTGCCCCCACTTTTAATCGCTTGAAACGTAATGCTTGGTTCGGATTCGAACTTCGCGTTCGCAAGCGAACGCTCAGGCGCTGGCGGAATCACAGATTCCGCCGCGTCTCAGACGATGATGACTAGAATCACCTTCGTCTGAAATTCGATCCCTCTGCCCCCACTTCAGAGGGTTCAATGCGTTCTGAGCCCACCTTAATCCATCATGGAAGTGATGCTG
>Ga0114999_10001379_pt1 | contig 33855 bp, 29 predicted proteins | sample ArcticOcean_MG_C_3_FD_89820 | JGI IMG/M metagenome (GOLD analysis project Ga0114999, IMG submission 89820) | Marine microbial communities from western Arctic Ocean - ArcticOcean_MG_CB8_126 | ecosystem: Environmental > Aquatic > Marine > Oceanic | place: Arctic Ocean: Canada Basin | collected...
AATCGACTCAACCATCGCCCTCGGAAAGGGCTTGCATTTTCCACACCAGCTCAACTTTTTCAACAAGCCCTGGGCAAACTCAACCTAAGTTCACTTTATTGCACTTCGTAGTTGAATCTGCGCAACAACAGAGGGGCCATCAACGCTGAATTTACTCAGCTCGTTGCGGAGATGGACCGGATAGCGGCATCGACCGCTTATAATAATACATCTATATTAAGAGGGTTCGGCAATGTCGTCAGTGAGAACTTTGCAGTGTCTACCGCACTGGTTTCCACAGCCACCGGGGTAACCAATGTAACACTCAGCGGTGCGCCTGCGGGTGCCTATGTTTTCAGTGACGCGGACAGCACCGATAACCGGATCACGCTGGGAAATGGGGTGCTGAGCCAGACCATAAATCTAGGACCGGCACTCGACAATGATGCCGCTGGTGGTGTTGTTGCCACTGGATCGACGGTGGTGGCAAATTTTGATCGCCTTGGAATCGTTCTGAATCTTTCTGGACAGAAGGACGGTGGTGGATCGAATCCAACCATTGCCGGATACAGGGACGGCAGTCTGGACGGGGAATCCCTTCTGATCACGGGAGGGACTGGTGGGACGCTTCAGGTCGGGGCGAACGCCGTTGCGGTAGATCGCATCGAGGTCAATATCGAGGATATGAGCGCCACGGGCGCAAAAATGAATCTGTCCGGCGTTTCTCTCAGCACACTGCAGAGTTCCCGGTCGGCAATTACGACGATCGATCTCGCCATCGAAACTGTGTCGCGGGTTAGGGGTGATCTTGGCGCTCAGCAAAATCGTCTAAACTATACAATAAACAATATCGGAGTGTCAGTTGAGAACCTGCAGTCTTCCGAATCCATCGTTCGCGATGCGGATGTTGCAGAAGAGGTGTCGAACTTCACCCGCAACCAAATCCTGGTTCAGTCCAGCACCGCACTACTTGCGCAGGCGAATGCTGTTCCTCAGAATGCCCTTACGCTGTTGCAATAGAGATTCAGCAATGCTCCATTATAAATCCCCTGGTCTAGAGACCAGGGGATTTATACTTTGTTCGCCGATTTATCTGCAAGCGCTAAGGCGGCCTTTTTCTTTGTCAAAGCCACTGGAATTCATATATTACATTGCTTGGCGACCCTTGAAGATGATAGGGGAGCCGGAAAGCTTTATCGATCTTGATTCTGCAGGAATTCAACCTGCCCTTTCCACATTGGAAAGGGAATGAATATGGACTCGGGAGGATGATCGTATGCAGCAGCGAATGACCAAACAGGAATTGAAGCAAGACGAATTTGTAAACACGATTATGAACGCCTGGGAATATGTGAAAGAAAATTACCCCAAGGTGATCGCAGTGATCGGTGGAATTGTTATTGTGGTCCTGATCGGCGTTTTCATCAAACAACAGGCAGATGAGCAGACAAGGGCTTCAGTAGAGGCGCTAGGGGAAGTGCGCATTGCCCTGTTGCAGGGTCAGATCGACAATGCCATTGTGCAGGCAGAACGCGTAGCAGAAAACTACAATGGAAAGCCCGCAGCCGGTCAAGCGCTTCATATGGTGGGCAACCTCTATTTCGACTCGGGACGATACGCTGAGTCCCAGGTCGCCTTCCAATCGTATCTGGACAATTACGGCTCTGAAGGGCCGATGGGCTACGCTTCCTGGAGCGGCATTGCAGCCTGCCTGGAGGAACAGGGAGATCCTGCCGGAGCAGCAGATAAGTATATCGCCTTCGCCGATCAGAACCGCGACTCTGCCTTTACACCCATGGCATTGAAGGAGGCTGCACGCTGCGTGAAGACCGCGGGCAATACCGACCGGTCGATCGCGTTGTTGAAGCGGGTGACTGCGGAGTATCCGGAAAGTGGCGCTGCCCAATCCGCCACAGCCGAACTCAAAAAGCTGGGAGTTGAGAATTGATCTCCGGCGAGATGGTATTCGCCCATGATCGTAAATTCCCGGTGAGCAAGCTGGACGGTAATGTAGTGTTGGTGGTGCCCGATGGGATGGTTCTTTCCGAACCGGTACGCCAGCTTCGAGAGACCATAGGAAGAATCGGGGGGCAGAACCCCGATGTCCTCGGCCAGAGTGACTTTGCCGAGGATTTTTTTATAGACAAACTGGTGATCGCGTGCGGGCATATGGCGAACAATGCAGCGATTCGCAGATTGTATACTGCTAGATGTTGCTTTGTAGACACGTTCTTTCCGGGAGAAGACGGTCACTTTGTCAAATCCATTTCCGACCCCTTCGGATATGGCCAGAACTGTATTGTGGTAGGGGGGAGCACGGATGAAGGCCTCCGAAATGCATTTAAGGCCTTTACAGAGTTGGTCGACAGCAGTGAAGGGGAACTGGGACGAATCCATGCCCATAATTTCAATCACGTAATACCCGAATATCCTCCGGAGTCCGATCTGCAGTCGATGATTCGCGCTGATCTGGACATCTGGGGTACCGGCTGGTCCGCCTCTCCATTCAGAGGTGGGAAGCTAAAGGACTATCTCTGGAATTACTATCTTACCGACCATCCGGTATGGGGGAAATGCGTTCCAGGAATTCTTGCGGGGTCGATCGAAACGTGGCGGCAAGAGCGGGTGGACCATCCGGAGAGTTACCACTGCCTGTTCAATTTGCAGAGCTTCATCCACCTATGGGATCTCATAGAAGACAGCCCGTTTTATTCTGAGGATGACCGAAAAGGCGCCGTCACAATGTTTGGCGATCTGCTGCGGCACTTGTCGGGGCTGTTCTACATGACAGAAGAGGTCAATCCTCCGGGGGAGATCCGACAGAATCACACGACCTTCATTGGACTCAACCTGGGCGTGGGTTCGGACTACATGAAAAAGCGATACGGCGTATCCGAATTCGAATCGTCAGCCCAGACGGCGGTGCGGATATTCGAGGGGCAGGCAGACTGTTACAAGCCCAATGACGATGGGGGAGTGGGGTACGCGTGGCACGTTCCCCAGGAAACTCTGTATTACATGCTTTACAAGAATGATTACGGATACATAGACAATGGGCACGTAGACGAATTGTGCAAGCTGGCGGCATTAACCACCGACAACATGCGCAGCGAGGCGAATTACGGTGATACCGCTGGATACCCCGCATTTTCTTCGAGACAATGGGATGGTCGGCTGTGGCCATTAATGGTATCGACCTGGTATCAGAAGCATCCGGAACACCTCTGGATGCTAAACTGGCTTGGTGAGGGGAAAAAGCCACCCATGACCCAGGTTCTGTCTGGACTCTATGCCGGTGTCGAATTCAGAGATGACAAGTTCAGACTCGAAAACTGTGAGCCGGAAGAACCATCAGAATTGCTGGGAATCGCGGCGATAGACCTGCCCGAAAAGGTCCTGGAATGGGTTAAGAAATTCCATCCAGAGTCGCATCATCCGGATCCGAAGAAGAGATACTTCGACAAGCTTTCGCTCCGCAGCACCTTCGACGAACAGGATGAATACCTGCTCCTGGAGGGCCTGGGAACCACCTGTCACGGTCACGAGGACAGCAATGCCATTATCCGGATGACCTGGAAGAACCGGGCCTGGCTCGCGGATGGTGATTACATCAGGGCGGCACCAAAATTCCATAATTCAATTGTGGTTTCGCGAGATAGTGTCGGTGAATTCGAACCGACCGGCGACGGGATCGTGATCCCGCCACTTGCATCGCTGAATGTGAGTGAGGAGAACGTGGCATTCGGCCTCGTGCAGACAGAAGCCGCAGACTATAATGGAATGGACTGGAAGCGAAATCTGTTCTGGTCCAAGGGACGATATTTTGCGGTAATCGACGAACTGCGATCCTGTGCGCCGGGCAAATACGACACGCGATGCATGTGGCGTCTGGTAGGGGATGCGGAAGTGGATGGGGACATGGTCAGGATAAAGCAGGAAGGCGAATCGCTGTATCTTCATTCGCTGGATGGATCGGCCATGGAGATCGTGCCGGACCTTCATCTGAAAAGCCGCTGGAAGGCTTACCCTTTCGCAGATGACGTCATAAAGGTACTTCACCAGTCGGCGGAACATCGCCTGGAAGCAGGCGAGGCGATGACCTATCTCAATCTGTTCACGCCCGAGCAGGGAATCTCATGCGACCGAATGGGCGATCGTTTGATCCGGGTGAAGGATGGCGAAACAGTTACGGTTCTGGGAACAGGACCGAACGTTGTGGGGGGCGTCGAGATCTCAGGCGCTATCTACCGGTTGACCGCAGTCGAAAACGGTGTTGAAATTCAGGGAATCCAACGTGTGGGTGATTCAGAAGTGGACTCCGAATGTCAAGTACTGGTAGCAGGTGAACACCCGCAAACCGAGCAACTCAGAACTGGTATTCTGGAAGCCGAAATCGTGACAGGCGATCAAAAACCCGCGATCTCGATTCCAAAAACAACCGGGCTAACGATCTCATGGGAGGTCGAAATAGATGGTCAGGAAATAGAGGATATATCTGTTTTAAATGACGTTACACTGGTAGGGACTTCAGGTGGGCGAGTCTCACTGAGGGACAACGCCAGTGGAACGGAGCGCTGGCATCAGGAACTCGAAGGGCCAGATCCCGTTACAAGCGTCAAACTGGCACTTGTATGTCCTGAGGAGGGTCTGCGAGCGATTGCTGGTACCGAGGCATCCAGACTGATCGTGTTCGATGCCGAATCCGGAGCACAGGTCTGGATGCGTGAGCTCCAGAACATGTGGTCCAGGGGTGCACGTGTGACCGGTTTAGCTGTCGCCGATCTCGATGGAACAGGAAATCCGGACGTGCTTGCTGGCACGGAAGGCTGGTATGTCAACGCGTTCACTTCGTCCGGCGAGCGAATTTGGGCGGAATGGTTTCGGTATCATGCCATAACAAGTCTTCTGGTAGCCGATGCGGATCAGGATGGAAAAGCCGAGGTATTTGTGGGTACCGAGTATTCCACACCTTTGACAGTACACAATTTTGATGGATCCTTCAAATGGTCCACATTCGAGGAAGTGGGTTCAGAAGGAAATGCCACCACGCCCAGGCGTGGGATCTGCCTGAAACACATGATCTTGATGGATGTGGATTCTGACGGTGTTCTCGAAGCCGTATACGGTACCGAGGACGGATGGATTTATGCCGTGAAACCTCAAGACGGCGCCGAAGTTTGGCACCTGAATCTTGCAGGGGAAATTACCGGTCTCGCGCAGTATAATGGTCGGATCGTCGCGAGCAACGAATTCGGATTCGTGTCCTCGATCAATTTGAACGGTGAACTCGAGTGGTGTAATCGTGTGGCGGACTGGACCAGCCATTTAACAATCAGCAGCGACGGGGTCCACGTGGTAACAAACCATGTCCAGGTATCCAGGATCGACAGCAGCGGCAAAATATCCAGATCGATCGATCTGGATCAGCCCATTAGCCATCTGAGAGGCAATAACGAACACGTGATCTGTGCAAGAGCGAACGGGGACCTACTGCGGATCGATCCAAAGTGAGTCGGAGAGGCCACAAATGGATGTCCAGTGGCCAGATGTGCAGAGCAAACAAAACGGGTATAAGATACATTATGTAAACTTGATAATCCAGATTGAAATAGACTCACTTATGGGTAGAACAAACCCTATAAGCGTCTTATTCTCTCCCCTAGCACGGATTCACTTGAAATTTATCATCGTGGTTCTCGTCTTGCCGACTGCATTTAAGTGCAAAAATTAAAGAAATGCATCGCGCCTGTATCTTGCTTTCAGCTTTGCAAGATCCGTGTGGGCATCTTCGAGATCCTTCTGTGTTAGCTTAAGGTCGTTCTTCAGTGATTCAGAGTCGCGTATAACATCTTCGATTTTCTGTTCCTGCCTTAATTTTTCCGTCTTGATCGCCGTAAGCTCCCTGCTCAGGATTTCACATTCCATCTGGTTGTTTCGAGATGCCTCCTGCAGTTTCTTATTCAATTCTGATTTATCATCCAGTTCCTCTTTTGACTTTCTGGCTTCTGTCCAACCTGATGCCGCAGATGCTTCTAGTTCAGCAACTCTGGTGTGCAGGATTGCCACCTCACTTTTCAGGGCATCCTTTTCGATCTGAATCGATTCCAGAATCCCGACTGCTTTGTTAAGCCGGGCAAATTCTTCACGCCGAATTTCCAGGGTGGAAGCTCTATTTTCCCGAATATCAGATTCTAATAATATTCCGTATTTTTTCTGATAAAATTCTATTAAAGTTCTTTTAGGGATTCTCCAGGAACCGTTCCATTTTTGTGCGGTGATCAAGCCCTTGTCCAGATAGTTATATATCGTTTTAGTAGTTACTTTTAAAAGTTTTGCGGCCTGAAGGATATTCACCATAGCTTCAATCTGGGCCGGCATTTGTCAATCCTCCACGATAGAAATTGTTTGTCTGTGATTTCTATTAAATTACTATATTTTTACAATAAGTCAATTGGTATGCTCATGGTAATTTGATCCCAAAGGTAAAATTCCGTTGTTTTGAGGGGGATTTTGTCTATTTTCAATGAAACTGTTTTGCGAGGAAATTTTTGGAGGAATTATGGCAAATGAGGAATTGAAACGAACCGTGCTCTATCCTGCGCATTTGGCATCAGGGGCTCGGCTGGTAGAATTCGGTGGATGGGAAATGCCAGTACAGTATTCCGGCATTGTTGATGAGCACACGGCAGTCAGAACAAGGGCTGGATTATTCGATGTGTCCCATATGGGCGAATTCGAATTCATTGGCAGCGGTGCATTCGCCCTGCTGCAGCACCTGTGCTGCAATAATTTGGATGTCCTGGATCCCGGGCGTGCACAATACAGCATGTTTTTGAATTCGTCCGGAAGAACGGTAGATGATGTGATGATCTACCGGATCGACCATGAAAAATATCTGGTTGTGGTCAATGCCTCCAATATTGATAAGGACTGGAATCACGTTCAGGCCAATTCCAGTGGATTCCGAAATGTTGAAATTATAAACAGAAGTGATGCATATGCCCTGCTCGCATTCCAGGGACCTGACGCCGGAAGGCTTCTTAACGAATTAGGAGATAGCGATTTCACCAATATTCCTTTCCGCACGGTCCAGATGACCCGATTATCAGGAGCCGATGCGATTGTATCAACAACCGGCTATACTGGTGAAAATGGGTTTGAAATTTTTGTTGCCCCGGAGCACGCGGAGCAATTGTGGGAAGAAATTCTCCTTACCGGAGGTGGCCGAGCCGTGTCCCCCGCTGGTCTGGGCGCGCGCGATACACTTCGCCTGGAGGCTTCGCTGCCGCTGTATGGCCACGAACTTGACGAGGAGACCTCGCCAATTGAGGCCAATCTGGGTGTGTTCGTATCAAAAGATCGAGAATTTTTGGGTTCTGCAGCTTCGGCCAAACTCAGGGCCGCAGGCTCGTCTCGGAAGCTTGTAATGCTGGAAATGATCGACAAGGGGATTCCCCGACAGGATTACGCCCTATGTTCAAAATCGGGGCTTGAGATTGGAAGGGTGACCAGTGGATCGGTTGCGCCATCGTTTAATACACACATCGCTATGGGTTATGTGACTCCGGAATTTGCCAAACCAGGTCAGAGAATCATGGTGAACATTCGGAACAAGAGCCTGTCAGCAAAAGTTGTTTCTCGACCCTATTATAAGAGGCCTAAGAAATAACCTGTTGTTTTATAATAAATAAAGCAACCGCTCCTACATGGTGCTCACGTGTGCACCATGTTGAACCTGAACGCAAAAGGCCCGGCGATGAACGCCGGGCCCCTTCATTTTACGCGCGCTTTGGTTGAAGCGTCAAGCGACTATGTTCACAAGTCTCCTGGGCACCACAATGACCTTCCTGGGCGCTTTTCCTTGAAGATGCGTCTGGACATTTTCCTGTGCGAGTGCAAGCTGCTCGATTTCCTCGCGGGTTGCCTCGGCGGCCACTTCAAAACGTGCACGGACTTTGCCATTCACCTGTACCGGCATTTCAATCATATCGGGCTTCGCCAACTCGGCATCCCATCCCGGCCAGGGCGCGTATGCGATCCCCTCCTTCCCAAATCCTGCCAATTCCCAGACTTCCTCGCAGATATGCGGTGCAAAGGGTGCAAACAGCAAAAGGAAGTTCCGTACCACCACCTCAGGGATCGCCTGTGCCCCAACCAGGCTGTTGTTCAATTCGATCAGGGCCGCAATAGCCGTATTGAACCTCAGCGTTTCAACGTCCTCCGATACACGCTGAATCGTCCGGTGCATGGACCGCTCCATATCAGGCGTCAGTTCACCACCGATCCTGACCTTTCGATCCGGAGATACCACGTTGCGCCAGAATCGCTGAAGAAATCGCTGCATGCCCCGCATTCCGTCCATACTCCAGGGTGCGGTGGCGTCCAGCGGCCCCATATACATCTCATATAGCCGTAGCGCATCCACGCCGTATTCTTCCCCCACTTCTTCTGGAGGGAGACCATTCTTGTAACGTTTTCCCATTTTACCCGGATTGCGATTCAGTTTTTCTCCTGTTTCGGAGTTATACGGCACACTGTCGCGGAATTCCACTTTCCGGATATCCACGTATATCCCGCGGTCGTCATTGTATGCATCGGCCGTAATCATCCCCTGATTGAACAGTTGTTTGAAAGGTTCGGGGGTGGAAACGTGGCCCAAATCATAAAGGGCCTTGTGCCAGAATCTGGCATACAGCAGGTGCAGCACTGCGTGCTCGGCACCGCCCACATAAAGGTCTACCGGTCCGAAATGCCGCTGCAATTCACTGTCGGCAAAGGCGCCCTCATTGTGCGGATCCATAAAACGCAGATAATACCAGCAGGAGCCGGCCCATTGAGGCATCGAATTGTACTCGCGTTCGAAGACCTCCCCGTTTACCTCTACTCGTCTCCAATCTTCAGCTGCCCGGGCAAGCGGCGGACGGATAGGAGCGTCGTGCGCATCCGAGGTGTCGGGCTGGAAATCATCCATTTCGGGCAAGGTTACAGGCAAGTCCACAGGTGCGACCCGACCATCTTTCGCGTGGGCGAGTGGAAAGGGTTCACCCCAATATCTCTGCCGAGAAAAGACCCAGTCCCGGAGTTTATAGTTGACCGCCCGGCGCCCCCTATCCCTGGCCTCGAGTGCCTCGATGATCGATGCTTTGGCGTTTTGGGTCTCCAGCCCCGAGATGGAAAACGGATTGTCTGAATCCCCAGAGTTGATGGACGTGCCGTCGCCTGTAAAGCACCGGGTTTCCTGGCCTTCCGGGACCTGGACAACGTCTGTGATTTCCAATCCAAACTTGTTGGCAAACTCGAAATCACGATCGTCGTGCGCCGGTACAGCCATGATGGCGCCGGATCCGTAATCCATACTTACATAATCCGCAATAAACACGGGAATTCTGACCTGGTTCACCGGATTCACCGCGTAGAATCCCGCGAATAGACCTGTTTTTTCCTTTTCAACGTCCCGGGTCATCGCGTTTTCCTTCGCCTGCACGGCGTACTTCTCAACTGCCTCACGAATGCCCAGGCCAGCATTTGGGCCTTTCCAACTCGCGGGGACGGTCTCGGCCCAGGTTTCAGGAATCAGGCAGGTTTCGGAAGTCAACTCCACAAGCGGATGCGCAGGCGACAGGACCATGAACGTGGCGCCGAATAGTGTGTCCGGCCGGGTAGTGAACACAGTGACGCGGCTGTGTATCGCCTGAGATTCGGGATCCAGGACGTCGAACTGGACTTCGCCTCCTTCGCTTCGCCCAATCCAGTTGTACTGCATGCGTTTTACCGAATCGGGCCATTCAAGCTGAAACGTATCCCCCCTGCCATCTGGAAGCACAGCGTCCAGATCCTGCAACAGGCGATCGGCAAAATCTGTAATCCGCATCATCCACTGCTTCAGCGGACGCTGGAACACAGGGAAATCTCCACGTTCGCTCTTGCCGTCGTTGGTCACTTCCTCATTCGAGAGTACGGTTCCGAGCCCAGGGCACCAATTGACGGTAACTTCCTCTTGGTACGCCAAACGGTAATTGTTCAGGACCGAGGTTTTCTGCGGATCGGAGAGCGAATCCCAGTCGGTGGTATCCTCAACACCGGCGGATTCGACATCGGCGGAAGAAAGAGATCGGGCACCTGATTTGAGTGAGGTGACGAGATCCTCGATGGGTCGTGCACGTCCCGTTTGAGTTTGCCCCGCCTCATCCGTCCAGGTGGTATCCGGATCGAACCAGGCCTCGTAGAGCTGCAGGAATATCCACTGCGTCCACTTGTAGTATTCCGGTCGGGAGGTAGCGATCACGCGATCCCAGTCATAACTGAGCCCCAGAACCTGAAGCTGCTCGCTGATGACCTCGATATTTTCCTCGGTGAACACAACGGGATGAACATTGTTTTCAAGGGCGAATTGTTCGGCGGGCAGACCGAAGCTGTCGAACCCCATTGGATGCAGGACATTGAATCCACGCATCCGTTTGTATCGGCTCAAAATATCGGTGGCAATGTAGCCTTTCGGGTGGCCGATGTGGAGACCGGACCCACTCGTGTAAGGGAACATGTCCAGAATATAGTACTTGGGTCTATCGGGCGAAAAATCCGATTCGCCGGGAGACGGTGTGCGAAATGTTTTCTGATCAATCCACTGCTTTCGCCACCGTTTCTCGATTTGAGGATAGTCGTACTCCCCCATTTCCATTTGTATTTCTCCTTCCGGAAGATTTTCCGGGACTACATTTTTGAGTTTACGGATAGAGCCTCTGCAACATTCTTGGGAAAGGAATGGTTTCCCTGACATGAGAGAGACCGCAGACCCAGGCCACTGTACGCTCTATGCCGAGTCCAAACCCGGCGTGCGGGACCGAACCGTATCGTCTGAGATCCAGATACCATTGAAACGGTTCTTCGTCAAGTCCGTGTTCGGCGATTTTACGCCTCAATTCCTCGAGGGAATCCTCTCTCTGCCCCCCACCGATGATTTCACCATAACCTTCCGGCGCCAGCATATCCACACACAGCGCTAGGTTGCTGTCTTCAGGGTCTGCTTTCATGTAAAAGGCTTTGCACTCTGCGGGGTACCGATGTACGAGAACCGGACGATCGAACTTGTTGGCCAGCAGGGTCTCATCTTCGGCGCCGAAATCATCTCCCCACCTGTGATCCACACCTGCCTCTTTCAGCATGGCCACCGCTTCAGTATAGGTGATTCTGGGAAAGGGTTTGACGACACGCTCGAGCGGTTCGAGATCCCTTTCCAGCTGTTCAAGCTCGAGCCTCCGATTTTCAAGGACACGCTGGACGACCGCAGACACAAAGTCCTCCGCCAGGTCCATATCCCCTTCAAGGTCCATAAAGGCCACCTCCGGCTCTACCATCCAGAACTCGGTCAGGTGACGACGGGTCTTGGATTTCTCTGCGCGGAAGGTGGGCCCGAAGCAATAGACCTTTCCAAACGCCATTGCCGCAGCCTCTGCATAGAGTTGGCCGCTTTGCGTGAGATAGGCCTTTTCCTCGAAATAGTCGGTCTCGAACAGCGTAGAAGTCCCTTCACACGAGGACGGAGTAAATATGGGCGCATCGAGCAAGACGAACCCATTGTCGTCGAAATAGTCCCGGCAGGCCTTGATGATTTCGCTCCGGATCCTGAGTATCGCGTGTTGTCTGGATGATCTCAGCCAGAGATGACGATGATCCATCAGGAAGGCGGTGCCGTGTTCCTTCGGGGTAATCGGATAGGGCTCGGCGGCGTGTACAATTTCCAGATCGGATACACCGATTTCATAGCCGAGAGGAGATCGCTTGTCCTCCCGCACCGTTCCTGTAACTCGCACAGAGGACTCCTGCGAAATACTCCCCGCTCGTTCAAAGACTTCGGGCGCAACTTCTCCCTTGAAGACCACGCATTGAACGACACCAGACCCGTCTCGCACCTGCAGAAAATGCAGCTTGCCGCTGGAGCGTGTATTATAGATCCAGCCCTCCAGGCAAATCTCCTGGTCTTCGTATTTTCCGATGGTAGATACTGAAATTCGTTCAGCCATAGTCACTCCAGATTTTGATCCGGTATTTGGCACGGCCTCAGTGCGAAGTCAATTCCTGCAGTCCGGCAAGCGGAAGATCCCAGGCCTCGGCAACACCCGCGTGGGTGATCCGGCCCTCAGCGATATTCACCCCCGCCGCCAGTTCGGGGTTCACATGTGACGCCCCCTGCCAGCCCGAATTCGCAATCTTCACCACATAGGGAAGGGTTGCATTCGTTAGCGCAAATGTAGAAGTACGAGGAACGGCTCCAGGAATATTTGCCACACAATAATGGCTCACGCCATCCACGACATAGGTGGGATTGGTATGCGTGGTCGGTTTGCAGGTTTCCACACATCCGCCCTGATCCACCGACACATCCACAATCACGGCCCCTTCTTTCATTTCCGAAACCATCTTGCGCGACACGAGGTTTGGGGCCTTGGCACCCGGTTTGAGCACTGCGCCAATCAAGAGGTCTGCCCCGGAAACCAGTTTGTTCAGATTATAGGTATTCGACATCAATGTGGTCACATTCGCAGGCATCACATCCGCCAGATACCTGAGGCGAGGAAGGTCGATATCCAGAACGAACACACTTGCGCCAATGCCTGCGGCGATCCTTGCCGCGTTGGACCCAACCACACCGCCACCCAAAACAACCACATCGGCGGGTGAAACGCCAGGTACTCCGGCCAGCAGAATGCCTCTGCCGCCCTGGGGGCTTTCCAGATATTTTGCGCCTTCCTGAACCGCCATTCGCCCGGCTACTTCACTCATTGGCACAAGGAGCGGTAGCTGCCCGTTAGGCAGTTGAACCGTTTCATAGGCAATGGCGGTTACGCCGGATTCCTGAATGGCGCTGGTGAGCTCCCGACTGGCTGCAAAATGAAAATAACAGAATACGATCTGTCCCGGATTCAGGAGACCGTATTCCGGCTCCAGCGGCTCCTTCACCTTGACGATCATTTCGGCTCCGGCGTACACTTCCTGGGGACTCGATACGATAGCTGCGCCGGCTTCACGGTATTCCGAGTCGGTGGCTCCGCTGGGAGCACCGGCCTCAGCCTCAACCAGGACCGAATGCCCCGCCCGTACAAGTGTCTCTTGCCCCCACAGGCAGCAGTGCGACCCGATTCTCATCTGCCTTGATTTCTCTGGGCACGCCAATGCGCATGGTCCACCTCCCTGAGCTACGGTCCCACCGTCACGAGCTGCATTCTATCTTCGTCCATATGCGTTCTTGCGGCCTCAAGTACACCTTCGGCATTCACCCCGTCGATGGATGCGAGAATATCCTCAGGGTGAAAATACCTACCCGTGTAGATCTCTTCTGTCGCCACCCTGCTCATCCGTCTGTCCATACTCTCCACACCCATAATGAGTTCGCTTCTCAGCTGTGCTTTGCAGCTGGACAATTCGTCTGATGTGATTCCGTTCTCCCGGAACCGCGCGAGTTCGGCCTTGACCACCTCGATCGACCGAGGCACGCGCTTCCTGTCGCAGGCCACATAGGTACCAAAAATCCCCGTGTCCTCCAGCGACTCCACATAGGAGTACACCGAATAGGCCAATCCGAGATGTTCTCTAACTTGTTGAAAGAGGCGGGATGACATACCGCCGCCTAACGCGGTATTGGCCACGATCAAGTCATACTGACGCGGGTGTGTATAAGCGTATGCCGTTGTTCCGAGGCAGATGTGCGTCTGGCCGATATCCCTCGTGAAGTGCCGTTCGCATCGAACGGCCTCCCCAGGACGTTCCCGTTCCCACGCCGGCGATGTACTTGGGCCCATTGCAAATTGCTCGCGAACCCGTTCGGCGAGCAGATCATGATCCACTTTTCCGGCAGCAGAGATTACAATTCTGTCCGGCCGGTAATGCCTTTCAAGGAATCCTCTGAGGATGTTCCTGTCGAAAGCCCCCACTGTTTCCCTGGTTCCCAGGATCGGCTCCCCCATGGGATGTGCATTCCAGATGGATTTGGCGAACAGATCGTGAATCAGATCATCGGGGGTGTCTTCCACATTCTGGATTTCCTCGGTGACTACGGTCTGCTCCTTCTCGATCTCCACCGGGTCGAGCACGGAATTCTGGATCATATCGGCGAGCAGATCGAGCGCTTCGTCCAGATGCTCGTGGAGGCACCTGACGTAAAGACACGTCAGATCCCTGTAGGTAAATGCATCCAGACTCCCACCTAGGGACTCCAGGCAGTTGGCAATAGCGAACGTGTCACGCTTTTCCGTGCCTTTGAATAGCATATGTTCGAGGAAATGGGAAATCCCCCGTTCGGATTCGCTTTCGTCGCGAGACCCCACCAGAATCCACACGCCAAGCGATACCGACTCGATGTGGGGAACGGTTTCGGTAACCACCCGGATACCGTTTTCCAACTGAGTCTTCTGATATTTTCCCGCAAGCACTGTTACCCCTCCACACTTGAAACCGAAAAAGACGATCGGTGGAAAGCCGATCGTCTTGATCTCCGTCACCTCAACCCCGACCTAATCAACGCCTGGGTCTGCGGGGTCCTCGGCTGGCACTCTTCGGTGGCTCTTCGTAGCCCTCGGGCGGCTCTTCGGTGGCTTTTTTACTAAGTCGAATCTTACCTTGGTCATCGATTCCGATTACTTTGACGGGAACCGAATCCCCTTCGCTCAGCACGTCTTCCACCTTGTCCACTCTCCGATACTCAAGCTCGGAAATGTGACAGAGGCCTTCCTTTCCAGGCAAGATTTCGATGAACGCACCAAAATCCATCAATCGCTTTACGGTGCCATTGTAGATTTGGCCAACCTCCGGGTCCTCCGTAATGGACTTGATCATATTCATTGCTTCCTGCCCTGCCGCAGCGTCTACCGCACTGACCGTAATCATTCCATCGTCTTCCACAGATACGGTGGCGCCAGTCTCTTCGATCCTTCGAATCATCTTCCCGCCTGGGCCAATTACCGCGCCAATTTTGGAGGGGTCGATCTTGATCGACAGGATTCTGGGCGCGTATTCAGACAGGGATTCGCGCGGAGCCGAAATGGCCTCGTTCATCAGCCCGAGGATGTGATCGAGCGCCGCACGGGCGCGCGTAAAGGCCACCTCGAAAATGTCGAAGCTGATTCCCGAAATCTTGATATCCATTTGCATTGCGGTAACACCATCAGCCGTTCCGGTGATTTTAAGATCCATATCACCGAGGTGATCTTCCGCACCAAGAATATCCGTCAAAACTACCCATTTGTCCCCTTCGACCACAAGTCCCACACCTGCTCCGGCGACCGGCGTTTTGATCGGTACTCCGGCATCCATCAAGGCAAGCGTTCCCCCGCATACAGATGCCATAGAGGACGAACTGTTGGATTCCAGTATTTCGGAAACCACACGGATGGTGTATGGGAAATGTTCTTCCGTTGGGACGACGGGTTCCAATGCCTTCTCGGCAAGCATTCCGTGCCCGATTTCGCGTCTTCCGGGAGGACTTATTCTGCGGGTTTCCCCAACACTGAAGGATGGGAAATTGTAATCGAGCATGAATGTCTTGAAGGATTTCCCTTCAAGGTCATCCACCATTCGGGTGTCCATCTTGCTGCCCAGGGTGGCTACGCACAAGGCCTGAGTTTGTCCTCGCGAAAAAATAGCGGATCCGTGTGCGCGCGGCAATGCAGCCAGTTCGATGGATATGGGACGAACCTCGTCAACGGCACGGCCATCGATACGAAGTCCTTCTTCCAGGATCATCTGACGCATATCCGACTTTTCGATTGCGGACACACCACCGGAGATCGCACCTTCCATTTCGGGGAACTGTTCGGCCAGAGCTTCCTGTGCATCCTTGCCAATCTGAATCAGGGCCGCTTCACGCTCTTCTTTGACGGTGATCCGGTTGGCATCTTTGACGCGAGCGCTTGCAAAATCCTGAACCGCCTTTGTGAGCTCCTCGTTCTCTTCCACTACAGCGACTTCACGCTTGGTCTTTCCACATTTCTTGACCAACTCATCCTGAATTTCGATGAGTTTGACGATGGCTTCGTGCGCCACTTTGAGGGCCTCGAGCACCTCTGCCTCCGGCACCTCGTGGCATTCCCCCTCTACAGCCATTATCGATTCGCGATTTCCCGATACGATCAGGCTGATATCGCTTTCCCCGATCTGCTCGTAGGTCGGGTTGATCACGTACTTCCCTTTGATACGACCCACTCTGACCGCACCCACGGGACCATCGAAAGGGATATCTGAAATGGAAACCGCGGCCGATGCACCAACCATCGCAAGGACCGCCGGATCATTTTCTCCATCGAAAGATAACACCGTGACCAGGATCTGCGTTTCCACATTCCGCATCAAAAACAGGGGACGCACCGTATGATCGATCAGTCTTGCACTGAGTTTTTCGGTTGTGGAAGGTGCTGCTTCACGCTTAAAGAAGTTGCCGGGAATGCGTCCCGCAGCATAAAACTTTTCCCTGTAATCCACGGTTAACGGGAAGAAATCCATTGTCGCTTCCCGTGTGTCTGCAACAGTTGCCACCAGGACCACTGTTTCACCATAGCGCATCCACACCGCCCCGTGAGCCTGTTTGGCTACCCGACCCGTCTCAATCGACAGTGTACGCCCCTCTAACTCCAACTCTACTTTTTCAATCATCCACTAATTCCTCCTGAAAAACTACTGATATTTCGGGCAATCAAGCTGTCATTGGTTAGAGGGGGTGACGATACCTGTGCCCTTGAATTTTTCTGGTCCACGACCAGTGTCCATCTTGATTTTCGATTAGCCGCGAATGCCGAGCTTACCGATCAATTCCCTGTACCCCGCCAGGTCGTTCTTCTGCAAATAACGCAGGAGCCGCCTGCGCTGTCCAACGAGCTTCAGAAGACCGCGCCGGGAATGATGGTCTTTCTTATGTGTCTGAAAATGCTCGGTAAGGTCGCGGATTCTTTCCGTAAGCAGGGCGACTTGCGACTCCGTAGATCCGGTGTCCTGGGCGTCACTTCCGTAGGTCCCGATCAGTTCGGATTTCTTCTCCTTTGTCAACGCCAACTGAATTACCTCCGTGTAAGAGTTACATCTGTCTGGGACAGTGCCTTGCGTGCGGTTTCGATGTCCGCACGTATCTGTGAAACCAGTGCGTCAGGACCCTCGAACTTTTGTTCGCCCCGAATCCTGTGCACCATTTCCAACGTGATTTCCCGATCGTAAAGATCGCCTGAAAAATCCAGGAGGTGAACCTCGAGCGTTCTCGACTTGCCATTGAATGTGGGCCTGAAGCCCAAATTCAAGATTCCAGGATGCCTTTCCGGAGTATGAACCCAAGCCGCGTAAACCCCGTCTGCAGGCAGAATCTTCCTGGTTTCTTCCACAGCCACATTTGCAGTGGGAAACCCAATCTGTGCGCCCCGTCCTTCTCCTCTTTCGACTCGCCCGATAACCGTGTATCCCCCACCGAGCAGCCTATCGGCGTCCTTCAGGTTTCCATCTACAATCAACTTTCTCACCCGTGTGCTGCTGATCGGCTCACCATCGATAAGAACGGGAGGAACCGAGTAGACATCGTAATTGTACCGACGCCCAAGCAACTGCATCATTTCCAGATCGCCGCTTCGTCCCTTGCCGAAACCGTGATCATATCCCAGGACCACGGCGCTCGCATTCAGATATCCCACCAGATAGCGTTCTACAAACGCCTCCGGCCCCAGATCTCTGAGTTCCCCTGTGAATGGGACAACGGCCAACAGGTCGATTGCCGCACCTTCGATTCGCCACCGCTTTTCGGGTAATGAAGTCAGGACACCGGTGGCTGCGTCCGGCTCGATTACCGTCCGGGGATGAGGATCGAATGTGACCACAACAGACGTACCGTTCCTGGCCTCGGATTCTTCCTGAACCTTCCTGAGCACGCCACGGTGACCCAGATGAACCCCATCAAACGTACCGACGGTGAGGACCGGACGTTCCAGTTCAATGCGTTCCTTGAGGGTGACTGTTCGCATTCGGGTAAAACACTCAAGATTCCGAGTGTGCAAAAACCTTCACCGGCTTTAACACACCCTCTGCTGCCACCCACTGCCCGATTCCAAGAAATCTGCCATCCGCCTTTAACACTCTGTACAATTTGTCCAGATCTTCAGCACGGTCGCAGGCAATCGCGTTGCCGTTCCCGAATCTCCAGGACGCTTCACAATCGAGACTGAAACCAGGGATCGAAGCCAGAGCCTCATTGGGATCGATGAGGGCAGTCTCGACGGCATCTGCTTCAGAAAGCGCCTCCAACTCCTCCAGTGTCTTGCAACGGTTCAGCCCGATATCGTCGACGGCTGTTCGCCTCAAAGCTGAAACGTGGGCGCCACAACCCAAGGCTTTCCCGATATCATCCGCCAGCACCCTGATATACGTCCCACTCGAACAGATCACCTGCAAATCCAGGTCAGGCGGATCAAAATCCACCACCTTCAGATCGTGGATGGTGACAGGCCGGGATTCGCGAGCAATCTGTTTTCCTTCTCTTGCCAGTTCATACAGCTTTTTACCGGACACCTTGCGGGCAGAATACATCGGGGGAATCTGCTCGATGTCACCCAGGAAGCGATTCACCACCTGATGGACCGCCTCAGGGTCTTGCGGCACCTCGTCCGTGGAAGCGGTCACCTTTCCATCTGCATCCAGCGTGTCTGTGGTTATACCAAGCCGAATTCTTGTCCAGTACGACTTGCTGCGACCGGAAATGTAAGAACTCAACCGAGTCGCCTGACCGATACACAGGACGAGCACTCCGGTAGCCAGCGGGTCGAGTGTTCCAGTGTGACCCACCTTCTTTATCCCACATTCCTGTCTTACACGATCCACAACGTCGTGAGAGGTCAATCCTGCCGGCTTGTCGATCGGAAGAAACCCGTTCAGACCAATGGGACCCTCCTCAGGACTTCAAACCGTCCAGCAGCGCGTTGATCTTCGTCCCGCTCTCGATGGTATCGTCCAGGTCGAATCTGAGTTCGGGCGTATTGCGCAATCTAAGTCGCTTGCCGAGTTCTCTTCTCAGGAACGGTGCAGCGTGATGCAGCGCTTCGAGGGATTCTTTCCGATCTTCCGGTTCGCCCATTACACTGACGAAAACTCTGGCCGTACGCAGATCCCGAGTCATACGGACGCCGGTGAGCGTAACATATCCAAGGCGCGGATCCTTCAAGCGTCTCTGAATCAATTCACTCAGTTCTGCCTGGACCTGCCGCCCAACACTTTCCGGTCGCCACTTCAAATCATTTCCAGAGAGTAATCCACCAGCTGAAGCCGGGGGTCCGATTGCACAAGGTCGACCACTTTTGAGAGCACCTGATTGGCGTGACGAGAATCGTTGCAAACAATGGCCACGCCCAGTACTGCTTTCTGCCAGAGGTCGTTGTCAGCGAGTTCAGAAACAGACACATTGAATTTGTTCCGAACACGCTTTGTAAGGCCTTCCAGAATACTCCGCTTCCCCTTCAGGGATCCACTTTCGGGGAGATACAACTCCATCCTGCAGAATCCGATGGTCATCGTTTAGAGCGTCCTGGCTGTTTCCACCAGGATATAGGCTTCAATGACATCGCCCGCCTTGACGTCATTGAAATTGGCTACGCCGATCCCGCATTCGAAACCGGACTGGACTTCTCTGACGTCGTCTTTGAATCGCCTGAGCGAGCCCACTTCTCCCTGATAAACAACCACGTTGTCTCTCAGCACGCGGACCATAGAATTCCTGTTGATGGACCCGCCGGTCATATAACAACCTGCTATTGTACCAGCCCTTGGTACCGTGAATACTTCACGAACCTCGGCGGACCCTGAAACCTCTTCATCGATGGCGGGTTTGAGGAGACCGGAAAGGGCGGCTTTCACATCTTCAACCGCTTCGTAGATCACCCGATACAACCTGATGTCCACTTTCTCGTTGGATGCGACCTCTCTTGCTCTTGCGTCCGGACGAATATTGAATCCAAGGATGATTGCGTTGGAAGCCGACGCAAGGAGCACGTCTGATTCCGAAATGGCACCCACTCCGCGGTGAATCACATTGGTTCTGACCTCGTCGCTCACGATCTGCATCAATGAATCGTGAAGTGCCTCCACGGATCCATCCACATCCCCCTTCAGGATGAGGCGCAATTCCTGAACCTGACCGGCCTGAATCTGTTCGTGAATGTCCACAAGACTGACGCGTTTGCCGCGGTGGAAATCCTGCTCTCGTCTCAGTTGCTGTCGTTTCTGACTGATATCCCTGGCCTGGCGTTCACTCTCAACGGAATAGAACGAATCGCCTGCTGTGGGCAGCCCGGCCAAACCCAGGACCTGCACAGGCATGGAAGGACCCGCTTCCTTGACCGGATTAGAGCGTTCGTCGAGCATTGCCCGGACACGCCCGCTGTACAACCCGGTGACAAACGGATCTCCAACACGCAAGGTGCCTTCCTGAACCAGTACCGTGGCTACGTTTCCGCGGCCGCGATCCAGACGGGCTTCCACAATTGTACCCTTCGCCCGCTTGTCCGGATTCGCCTTCAGTTCCAGGATATCTGTTTCCAGCGCAAGCAATTCCAGCAGACCATGCACATTCTGCCCGGTTAACGCAGAAAGCTCACAAGCCTGAACCTGTCCACCATAGTCTTCCACCAAAATGTTGTGATCCGTGAGCTGGCGTTTGATACGGTCCACATCGGCACCTGGCAGATCCATTTTGTTGAGCGCCAGGACAACGGGAACACTCGCTGCGCGTGCGTGATCGATGGCCTCGATGGTCTGCGGCATCACATTGTCGTCAGCAGCTACAACGAGGACGACCACATCGGTAACCTGGGCACCCCTGGCGCGCATTGCTGTGAACGCCTCGTGACCGGGTGTATCCAGGAAGGTGACCATTTTGCCCCCGTCCAGTTCAACGTGGTAGGCACCTATGTGCTGGGTGATCCCACCGGCCTCTCCGGCGACGACATTGGTATTCCTTATGTGGTCGAGCAAGGACGTTTTGCCGTGATCGACGTGCCCCATTATGGTAACCACAGGTGGTCTGGGGCGGAGATCTGCCGGATCATCGGCTTCACTTTCCTCGAGAATTTCCTCGGCGTATTCCTCAAGTTCCTCGACTTCTACATTGAATTCGTCAGCGACGAGCGAAATGGTATCCATATCCAGCCGCTGATTGATGGTGACCATCATCCCCATCAACAAACATTGTTTGATGACTTCCGTTGCGGGCTCTTCCATCAATGAGGAGAGTTCACCGACCGTGGTGAACTCATTCACCTTGATTTTACGTGTTTCTTCCTCTTCCTCTCCGTCCTCGTCTTCCCTGCGCCTTCGACGGCGTGTTCGTGTGGACCCGGTTTCCATCTGGGCCATCGTCCTGCGTACACTCTCTTCGACCTCCCGCTGATCCACCTGGGGACGGCCGCGCCGCCTGCGTCGCTTCTTACTATCGGGTTTTTCGGGCGAAGGGGCTTTAGCACCTGCCTTGGCGGGTGCGCCATCGGCTGGTTTACCGCTATCCACTACAACTGGTGCGGCCTCACTCCTGCCCGTGGGGCGTTGTCGCCTCTTGCGGCGGCCTGACTGATCCGTGTCCTTGATTTCAACAATCTCTTCAGTTGGCTGGACCTTGGCCTTCGTCTTTTTGGCTAATTCAGCTTTCTTGGCGGCTTTCTTCTCTTCGACTTCAGCCTCATCTCGCTGTTGTTTCTGTTCCGCCTTGCGCTTGATTTCCTGTCTCGAGGCGTTCCGTTCCTCCTCGAACTTACTCTGAATGCTGTGAAGCATTTCAGGTGTACAAACGGCCATATGGTTCTTGATTTCGAATCCCAGCCCTTTGATCACCTCTACCATTGCGACGCTGGATAGATTAAATTCCCTGGCGACCTCATAGATCCGCTGCTTCTTGTCGCCGCCTTCAGCGTCTGCTTTCTTGGTTGTTGTTTTTGCTTTTGCCATAGCCGTTTTCACCTCCCCTCAGATTCTTGCGCCGGCGGCGATTCGCCATCCGACTCGGGTTCCACCTGCTCATCCGAAGGAGTTTCTCCATCACCACCCGGCTCAGGAATATCTTCGGTTTTCTGTTTGGCATTTTCGGGGGATACGGCCGGCTCCGATACGGGCTCGGCTTCACCTTCCGATTCCGATAGGTTTTCTCCATCACCTCCCGGCTCTGGAATATCTTCGGACTTCTGCTTGGCATCTTCGGTAGATTCGTCCGGCTCCGATACGGCCTCGGCTTCACCTTCCGATTCCGATGGGTTTTCTCCATCACCTCCCGGCTCTGGAATATCTTCGGACTTATGCTCGGCATCTTCGGTAGATTCATCCGGCTCCGATACGGCCTCGGCTTCACCTTCCGATTCCGAATCCTCTGCCGGAGCGGCTTGGGAATCGTCCGAAGTTTCAGTAGAGGCGGTCTCTTCGCCGACCTCTCCTTCACCTTCACCAGACGCCTCTTCATTTTCTGCAGCGGCTTCCGCTTCCTTTGTCGCTTCTTCGGCCGCCTGGGCGGCTACTTCTTCGGCCAGCTTCGCAGCAGCAGCCTTTTCCTCAGCCTCTCTTGCAGCTTTTTCTTCAGCCTCAATCGCTCGCTGCTTCGCCAATTCCTCACGGTAAGATTCGACCTTTACCGAAACGACTTCCTTCGCTGCAGCCTGAACCTTCTCGGCAGTCGCTTCACCCAGACCGGGAACTTCCGTGAGGATCTCGAGCGATAACCGCACGATGTCGTTGGCAGATACGATACCGGACTCTTCCAGGCGTTCCTGCATCACCTTTCCGATGCCGGCCACGTCACTTAGCGGGATGAATGTGGCTTCCTTCTCCGTCTGCATATCCTGGAATTTCGTGTCGGTAATGATATCGACCTTCCAACCCGTAAGCTGGGCGGCCAATCTTGCATTCTGGCCCGATTTTCCAATAGAGAGTGACAGCTGATCATCATCCACGATGGCTGTCATCTTCTTGTCTCGCCGGTCTACCACCACCCGCCTGACGACGGCCGGACTCAACGCGCGAGACAGGAAAATGGCTTCGTCGTCGCTCCAGGGGACGATATCGATTCGTTCGTTGCTCAGTTCGCGCACCACCGCCTGGACTCTTGAACCCTTCATGCCTACACAAGCACCTACGGGATCGATCCGGGCGTCGTTGGAGAAGACCGCTATTTTTGCACGCTCGCCTGGCTCGCGCGCAACAGCCTTGACCTCGATTGTGCCTTCATAAATCTCAGGCACTTCGAATTGGAAAAGACGCACCACGAATTGAGGGTGCGTTCGCGATAACACGACCTGCGGACCCTTGGAGGTGCGAAGGACATTGACGAGGTAAGCCCGAATGGGATCACCCTGGCGATACCGCTCCTTCCGGATCTGTTCCTTGAGCGGAATCACCGCTTCGGTTCTGCCAAGGTTGATCAGGATATCGCCGTGGCTGATTTGCTGCACGCTACCGCTGATGATCTCACCAATTCTGCCCTGATAATCCTCATAGATCTTCTCGCGTTCGGCTTCCCGAACCCTTTGTATGAGGATCTGTTTGGCAGACTGGATGGCGTTCCGGCCGAAATCTGCAAATTGGAGCTCTTCTCTCAGATCCGTATCCAATTTGGCTTCGGGATCGATCTCCCGTGCGGCCGTCAGGCTGATCTCCAGACCCGGATCCTCGACATCGACGTCGTTCACAACCTTTCGGATTGCCCAGACTTCAATGGTGCCGGAGGTCTGATCGATATTGACTTCCACGTTGTCGCCCAATCCGAACCGCTTCTTTGCGGCGGAGAGCAGGCCGATCTCGAGGGTCTCGATCACCATTTCCCGGTTCACATTCTTCTCCTGAGCAATTTGCCCAAGGGCTTCAAGCACTTCGTAATTCAAATCGCTTCTCCCAATCCTCTCAGTTCAGCAGAAAGGTAAGTGGTCTGGAGCGTCTCAGGTGACGCGCCGCCAGCAGTTACAAAATCTCGATTTATGATGTGGTCTTGCGAAGGGATGCCTGCATATCGAAATATAAATTTGCCCGCGTTATAGCCAGGCTCGGTAAGGTTCTGGTTTCATCGTCTACCTCGAGCACGATCTCGCTGTCGCTGCAAGATACCAGAGATCCGATCAATTCGCCTTCTCCTTCGACCACCAGTTTAACCATTTTACCGATGGAACGTTTGTAATCGGCTTCCGTCTTGAGCTGTCTATTCAAGCCTGGCGAAGAAACCTGAAGCAGATAGCTGCCAGCGATCGGATTTTCCGTGTCCATCACATCGGCGAAATCACGGCTGATCTGTGTGCATTCACCGAGGGTAATACCCTCTGGGCGATCCACAAAAATTCGCAGCGTTCGGCGGTGGGAGTTTCCGGAAATCTGCAACTCCACGAGCTCTACCCCGCGCTCCTCCAAGAAGGGAGTCAGGTGTTTTTCGATAGACGACTGGAGCGAAGGATCAATCATAGTTCAGAGCTTAGCTAAGTGTAGCCCACATATTCAAAAGAGTGGGCAATCGCCCACTCTGCCTCAGAAGCCTAAATATATATGAACAGCGAATGTAACGCAAGGATAAATTGACATTTAACTCCGTTCAGACCGCTTTGTGATTCCCGGCAACAAGGCCCTTCAGTTCGAGGAGCATCGTGCGCATCTCCGAGACCAGTTCGTCCTCTTTCTGGTCTGTTGGAGGAAGGTCCAGCTGCGGTTCTTCGACCTTGTCGATGGAGATCTCCTCCCAGAGAGAAGGGTCCTCTTTCAATCGCTCGACAGCGCCCTGAATCGTGTATTTGTCATTTTGTCTCAGGTCTTTGATGGCCAGGACGATTTTCACGTCCCGATCCCTGTAGAATCGATTCCCGCTTTTCCCTCTTTTGGGCCGGAGCATCGGAAACTCCTTCTCCCAGAATCTCAACACGTGCTGCTGAATGCCCGTTCTCTCTGCTACCTCACGAATTGAATAATAAAGCTTTTTCATATTGAATCCTGATTTACTTGTTGTTAATAAACTACTTTTGCTTGAACACGATCCGAACGGGCGTCCCTTCCAGATCGTATTTCTCGCGCAGTTGGCGCTCCAGAAAACGTCGGTAGTGTTCCGGCACGTCCTTGGGTCGCGAAGTAAAGAACAGCACGGTGGGCGGTTCGGCTTTTGGCTGAACACAATAATACATTTTGGAAACACGTCCCCGCTTGGATGGCGGGGGTGAAGTCACATTGAGTTCTTCCAGGAACCGGTTCAGTTCTCCGGTGGCAATTCGGGTGGTTCGGCGATCGCAGACGGTAAGTGCAAGATCCATTACACGCCAGGTGCGCTGCCCGGTTAGCGCGGAAATGAAAATGATCGGATAGTCTCGGAGAGAAGGAAAACGCCCAATCAGTTCTCGTGTATACTCCGCAGAGGTCATATGGTCTTTTTCCAGAAGATCCCACTTGTTGATGGCCAGAATCACTCCCTTACCCAAATCTACCGCGTGGCCCAGGATTTTTACATCCTGCAGCGTACAGCCTTCTTCACCGTCTACCAACACAATTGCCGTATCACAGCGTTCGATACTGGCGTTGGTCCGAATCGAACTGTAATACTCCACCTGTTCCTTCTTGCGCGAACGCCGTCGCAACCCGGCCGTGTCGATCAGAAGGAACTCCCTCCCATTTCTTTTCACCGGGAGATCGATGGCATCTCGGGTCGTGCCCGCAATGGGACTGACAACCACGCGTTCCTCACCCACCAATTGATTAACCAGGGTGGACTTACCCACATTGGGGCGGCCCACAACCGCGATTTTGGGCATCGCCTCCTTCTCTTCTGTTTCCTCTTCACCGGAGGGCAGTTTTCCGATGATCTCATCGAGCAGGTCACCCGACTTTCTGCCTGAAATTGCCGAGACGACATCGAAATCTCCAAGTCCGAGACCATAGAATCGAGTGGCATCGGATTCGTCTTTTTCCGAATCCACCTTGTTGACCACCAGGAGATAGGGCTTGCCACCTTCCCGCACCATTTTGCCCATTCGTGCGTCATCATCAGTTGGTCCTGTCTTCACGTCCACCAAAATGACGATCACGTGGGCCTCGGCAAGGGCGATTTCCACCTGCTGGCTGACCGACTCGGTGATGTCTTCATCGGGAGAACTTACATATCCGCCGGTATCCACCAGGGTGAATACGCGCCTGTTCCAGGCCACCTCTGCATAATTCCGGTCCCTGGTTACCCCGGGGAAATCATCGATTACAGCGCGACGTTCGCCCAGGAGCCTGTTAAAAAGCGTGGATTTACCCACATTCGGTCGACCGACAATAGCTACTACAAAACCCTTGGGCACTGTCTTTTATCCTCAGATATTCTCACTGGATTCAATCCTCTTCGACCATCTGGTGCGAAGATATATACGGGTGGTCATCGGTTCTCGCAGCCACTGGAGCGTGGGAGACCGGATCCCCATTTGCCACCATAAGAATGGATTCGATCAGGTTGTATGTTCCCACAAAAACATTGCACCCCAGTGTTTTGGAAAGCTCTTCTGGAGTCATATCGTCCAGAAAGAGGCCGTGGTGACTGACACAATTTGGTGGCAGGAGTACATTTCCCAAACCTTCCGGTACGTCCTTCAGGGCCTTCAATATGTCTGCCCCGGTCAACAATCCGGAAACCGTAATCCCACTTCCGAAGAATGTGTTCTGGACCTCTACAGGCAAAGCCGTCAGCCAGGGGACCTCATTCAAACGATCGGACATTGGCCCGACGAATGCATTGCCCAGAACGCTTGTGACCAGTGCAACCTTGACCGGCTCAAACTTCAAATCCTTCAGGTCCGCGTAACCGGCTTCAAAGAAGTCGATGAATCGCCTGACCATTCCTACCCCATTTTCGACCAGCGGAAAACCATCGTAATGGCTTTGCAGCGGAAGATCGCATTTGCTCTGGAGGTAGAACTCATCACCCAGATAAACGAAATTGACACCCAATCGCGTCTTGAACAAACTCTGCCATTCAGAGACCTGATCCAGACAAGTCCTTGCAACTTGGGGCGTTACAGGTGAAAGATCTGGAAGGTTTTTTCGAAACCGAGTCAATCCCAGCGGGACTACGCCAACCGATTCCACGTGGGGATATTGTGCTGCGAGGTCGAAAACCGTTCGTTTCAGGTGCTCGCCGTCGTTCATCCCGGGACACAGCACCACCTGTGCGTGCATTTGTATGTTGTGTTCTGCGAGGAATGCGATACGGTCCATCACCTCGACCGCCTCGCTTCGCCCGAGGAGCTCTCCGCGCAGCGCCGGATCGGTAGCGTGGACCGAGATATACATTGGGCTGAGTCGCTGATCGATAACCCGCTGAAATTCCTCTTCGGAAAGATTCGTGAGGGTTACATAGGCCCCGTGGAGAAAAGACAGGCGATAGTCATCATCTTGATAATAAAGGGTCTTGCGCAGCCCTTTGGGCATCTGGTGCAAAAAACAGAACACACATTTGTTATTGCATTTGAGAATCGGCATATCACCCAGGGTGATCCCCAGATCGTCATCCGAATCCTTCTCGATATCCAGGATCAGTACCTCATCATCTCTCCTGAGATGAACTTCGACCTCTTCCTCACCAATGTGAAAACGGTAGTCGATTGGATCGCTGACCGGGTGGCTGTTGATCCTTTCAATCACATCTCCAGGCAGTATCCCAACGGATTCACCTATTCCTCCCGCGAGAACAGCCTCGACCCAGACGCCCAATTCTATGGAATCGACCTGAGGGAGACCCTCTACTGAATGTCGTACTGCGTCCTGCATAAAATTCCTATATCTACTTGTACCACAAAAGAGTGCAAAAATATCTTATAGAATTACATTGGAACATAAAGCAAACTCGAAATATGGTCAAGCACAATGTGTTTGCCTTAGCGGACACAGACGCGTGGGTCCACAATAGATCAACCGAACCCGAGGGCCCGGTTTGGGAGACGATCGCTCTTTGCTGAACCAGCTTATTGCTCCAGAAGTTCGTTTACTATTTCCAGGAAAGGACGCAATCTGAGTGGCTTGGTCATAATCCGGTCAGCACCGGCTTCAATGGCCTTTTCAAGTGTCTTTTCCGTTCGCCCGGCAACGGCGATAATCCTCACGCCCTTCTCTTCATCCCGCAAACAGCGAATCACCTCGAAACCGCTTATTCCCGGAAGCTGAATGTCCACGATCACGAGGTCGAAGGGGTTAGTGCGCTGAGCCTCCAGACCCTTCGGCCCGTCTTCGCACTCCGAAACCTCGTGTCCGCCAAACTCGAGCAATTGCCTGATCACGTCTCGAACCGTCTCATTGTCATCTATCACCAAAATTCGGGACACGAAAAGTCTCCGCTACTGAGTGATTCGCGCAGCTGCACACGAAGCCGGTGTACCGTCTGCTTCGACGAACACCTCGGCGTAATCTTCGGCACTGACTTTTCTTGTATTCTCGCCCCGGAACTGAAACTGGAGGGCACGTCGGGTCTTTTTCGACCGATTTGGCGGCGTTTCGTGTGGGAGCAGGCCTGAGAAGAAGATTGCGCCGCCTGCTTTCAATTCTACGGGCACTGCACGGTCCAGATCCAGCCGATCTCTCTCGATTTCACAATCCGTGCCGTGAAAGTGCTTCAGCGCTCCCCTCTTGTGCTCACCCGGCATCACATACATGCACCCGTTTTCCTCGGTTGAATCGTCCAGCGTGATCCAGGCGGTGACGATCGAATCCAGGGGCAGGTAATCGAAATAGGCGTCGTCCTGGTGCCAGGGTTTGGCCGATCCAATGAAGGGCGGCTTGGCAAGCGCCATATCGCCAAATAACAAGACCTTATGACCCACCAATTGGGAGACGAATCCCTGGATTCCGGGGTGTTTTACCAGTGACTGGAATGCCGGGTGCTCCTGGTGATATGCGTGCAGTTTCCGCACTTTGAACTCAGCCTTGTCCGGATTCAGGGTAAGCGGGTCCACATTTGGCTCGAAATGTACGAAGAACGGACTTCCCGCTTTCTCCAGGCGAGGGCCCGAAAAATTCAAGTTGGCGCCAGGATCCGCTTGTTTCAACAGGTAGGACCCCGATTTCAATCCTTCGATCGACTCACGGACGAGTGATTGAAATGCGTCCGGAGACTGCTCCACTTCGCGAGGAGAGATCATATTCTCGAACGCAATGTATCCTTCCCGTTGAAAGCGATCCTGGTCCTCTGAGGTGAGGTAATCCGGACATTCTGGAACACTTCCGGTTGGTTTTGGCGGTATTCAGTCTCCAGTATCCCTTTTATAGGAAATCTTGAATCATTTGCACAATGGCTGGCCCCAGAATATACCTGACTCCCGATGTACACTCAAGAGCAAGAAAAATCCGGAGGGTATTTATTCGTTTGCTTGATAGTACATCGAATTATCCAGGCGACTGGACTTTTTCTTCGAATAGACATTTAAGATTATATAAACAATAATTTAGGACAGTAAATTTGAATCAGATTTAAAACAGCAACATAGTGCGAAGTAGTCTCGTTTTTGTTTTGGCCGATTCAGCTAATTCTGACCCCGGTCTCGACCGTGGTCTCCAGTGGAGACTTGCCAGAGTGAAGGGTGGTCCCATTTCAGACCCTTAATCCGTGAGCGGCCTACATCTTCAGGCCTGTGGCACCGTTAGGGTTGGACCCGGATAAACATTTCGAATTCAGATTCTGGAAACTTTTGGAATGAGCGCACGAAATCTCTGAACTCACCCCTTGCTCTGGGACTCGCAGATGATCGAATAAACAACTACCGGTTCCTCACAGGTCGGAGTCAGGGAATGCACCGATCCCCCGGGGATATGCACCAGCCACCCGGGGCCCACCTCCTGTTGCTCTCCGTCGATCTCGATGATCCCGTGTCCACTTTGGACGATATAGATCTGTGCCTCGTCGTGGCTGTGCGGGTTGGCGTGTTTGACCGTGAGCAGGTAGATCGACACTGCGCCGCCGATCTCTGCGGGAAGCAACTCGCGAAACGGAAACACTTCGGTGATTTGTTCAGGCAGGTTTTCCGGGTGCAGTGCGTGCATTGATCGCCCCCTTGTCGAACGGTCATAAAGTTTATGCCGTGGATTGATTAGCGGCTGGCGCACCTCTCGGTTCCGGCTCTACCAGGTACCCTGTCACTCTCATTGACTCCAGTCACCCCATCACGCCTATTCATCCCTGTCCACAACGATTCCGTGATCCGCCTTGCGTTTGGCGCGCATTGCCTCGTGCGCCTCGTTCGAGCCGTCGTGGTGCGTGCCGAACCACTTGTCGAATGGCAGATCGACCTCGCCGTAATTGCATTCGAAATACCGGTGGTGGAGCTGATGGAAATAAGAAGCTGCTCCCACGCCCTTTTCCCCCTTCAAAAGGAGTTTTTCGAACCCGACGTGACCCTGCGCAGGTGTAAACGCCGCGTGCTGGGCGTTCATCAACATATGAATGGGATGTGAGGGAACGACCCAGTGAATAAGGATACAACTGAAATAGATGATGTGCTCGATCGGGTGCATCGAGAGGCCCGACCAGGGTCCGATGTTGATATTCTTATGGTGAAGATAATGCGCGGATTTATACAGCGGGGGCCAGTGTGTGATGCGGTGCGCCCAGTAGAAATGGAACAACCGCCACAACTGAATGCTGCAGAGAAGGACGATGAAATAGACCGGCTCCTCCCGCGGATCGACATAGGGTATCATCTTGTTGGCGTAGGCCCACATCATCAAGACTTCATAGGCGGTCCAGGTGATTCCTCCACTGATACAACTCCAGAACACATTGTCCCAGAGCTGGTTCTTCCAGAGGAATTTCCGGCTGCCTTCCGCCATCCAGTCCGACGTGTACTTGTATTTCAGACCCTGTCGCTTGAGCGACCAGAATTTCAAATGCCACCCACTCACAATGATGACAAGGAGGATCTGGTTTCGAATAAACATTTCCAGAATCCAGTCCACCCTGAACTCCACACACCTTGAAAGCGCGGGCTGCCACCAGAGCCAGGTGCCTGTTGCGATACCCATATAGATCAGGTTCCAGGGGAAGAGATAGTTATAGAGCCACTTCAGGACAGCCAGCGGTCGAGGCGGCCAGTCAAAGATCGGATTGGGTGGCGCGGTTCCCCCCTTGGGCTGCCAGAATCCCGCTTCATCACGCGGCATTCCATCGACAAGATCGGGTTCTTGAACGCTCACGGGTTCTCCTTTCGGTGAGTGGATAAGGGAGCAAATCAGGGTCAATTTTGAGCGTTGATACTTGCGCGTCAAATATAGGAACAGTTTTGGAAGGGGTCTACAGCGGGAGGATTTTACGGGGAATACTTCAGGCGGAATCGATACCAGGATCTACTGCTCTCCAGAATGGTCGATCTGTCAAATCGGCCCTTAGGTTGGTAGACACCGGTTGGTAAAGCACATTGCTTTGTGTAACGTTATGTGTAAGAAAGGAGGGTGGGACTTATGACAACAAATCTGGAAATTGACGATCGTTTGATCGAGCAGGCGCGGGTAATCGGAAATCATCGTACCAAAATAGCCGCGGTGACGACTGCGCTGGAGGAATATATAGGGAGGCATCAGCAGTTGCGGACTGTTGACCTGTTTGGCTCTATTGATTACGACCCGGAATATGAGTACAAAGCGCAGAGGCGCAAGGAGTGAAGGTTCTTGTTGACTTTCTGGTCCCAGTCACTTCGTCGCACGAAGGTCGTTGAGAAATCGTGGGTCAGAGGGCTTCCGAAGCTTATCAAACAGTATCAAGTTCAGATGATTGGACCCATCAGGCAGGCGGGAATCTGTCCTTTTTCACGGTCATCTCCTTCTGCGCCTCCTGTAAGCAAGCAATGGCTTCCCTGTTAGTTCATATCAGTGGTCAAAATCGATACAGAACCGAATCAACATTGTTGGTCTGTTCAAATAAGAGCGCCTGAAAATAATTTACTGGATCCACGTGTGGCCATCAAGGGTGAAAAAGTGAAGTTCCTGGGGTGGTGGCCATTCCGGAGAGTGCCCGATTTGATGTGTTTCCCGCACTGGGCGTTGTACCTCCATACGTGTTTTTACCCCGCTGACGCTACCCGGTTAAGGGAATGTGATCCCCGGGCTCTACAATTTCGTGAGAATTCGAACATATCACGATACCGTTGCCTCTGAACCTGTTCGGAGTGTCCGGATAGAAAGATGGGCCGTGGAGAAAACAAAAAGGACATCGGTCTTACTGCCCGATGCCCTTGGAAGCTGCCTCTTTGGATATTTTAACTGGAGCGGGAGACGGGGGTCGAACCCGCGACATCAAGCTTGGGAAATGTATATTGGCTTTTTTGTCGCTTTCGGTTTATTCCGGTAGTCTTCTGTCTTGCAATGACTTATACGTCTTATGTCTTTTGTCACTTCTGGTTAAATTCTGTCTAATTTTGGCCTTCCCATTAGACGAGCATTAGATGAAATCTCATCCGCGCGCTCCTTGACCTTGTGTCTGTTTTCCGAACAGCTTCTCATCCAGCCTCCGGGCAGCTTCCTTGTTCTCGTCAGGATAGAGGTGCCCGTATCGGTCAAAGGTAATATCGATAGAGGCGTGTCGCAACTGCTTCTGAACATATTTCGGTGACTCGCCTTGAGAGATCAGTAAGGATGCGCACGTATGCCTGAGGTCGTGGAACCGAATTATCCTCAGACCTGCTTCCACCAGAGCCGGTTTGAACACTCTACTTATGAGATTCGTGTCGTGAAGATGGGAGCCCGTCGCAGAGGCGAAGATTAGATCCTGATCCTGATACTCCTTCCCCACTTCAAGTTTCTCCTCGTCCTGGCGCCTTTGGTGTGATTTGAGAGTCTCCAGGCAGGTGGGCGTCAGGTCCACAGGTGCCATCGAAGATTCCGTCTTAGGCGCCGTGTACATTGCTGGCCGGTCCTTCTTTGGCCTGATCCAGGTCTCCCTTACATTATATTGGCCCCGGTTCCAGTCCAGATTGCCCCACCGCATCGCCAGTATCTCCCCTATCCGGAGGCCTCCAGTAATTGCCACCAGAACGAGTGCCTGCCAGGACTCCGCCAAGTTATCCAGGAGCAACCGGACTTCCGCCGGTGCCAGGATGTTAGACTCCATTTCGTGATCACGTCTCGGCAGTTTCGGGTAACGAACTTTGGCAGATGGGTTGTCCCTTATATGCCCCCATTCTACGGCATGGTTCAGCATCTGTCTCACGAGCCGTAGGTTGTGCTTCACCATCTGCGGCCCCAACCCTTTCTGCTGCAGCCCTGATTTGAACCCCTGGATATCCTCAACCCCCAACCGGGAGATCCCCTTCTCTCCTATGGATGGAATTATGTGCTTCCTGTACAGTGACTCAAATTGATCCATCGTAGTCGGGCGCACCTCACCTCGAGCATATTTCTCCAGCCATACCTCTTTGAACTCCCCGAAGGTGATGTCTGAAGGCTCAATAAACTCCCCACCATTGATCTGGTTGAGACGAAGGGCAAGGAGCTTGTCCGCTTCTTTCCGTGTCGCTTGCAGGCTGCTCGAAGCTGGAGGGACCTTCTCCCACTTCTGCTTGCCATTGACCTGGTAGACCAGGTAATACAAGCTCTCCAGCTTGCCGTTGATTTTCTTCTTACCCGACCGCTTTACGATGTGTCCTGCCACGTCTCAAGCCTCCTGGGGAGAGCACTCGGTGCGTTATACCTCAGATCTCGGCAGCATATCCTGCTCCACATCCGTCAACATCACACCGTCCTCTCAAGCTTCCGCCATCGCTTTGGTCACGGGCTTGACGGTAGTCGCGTCATCCTGCCATCCGTCGCGTTACCTTCTTCGCGCCAGTCTGCTTCAGCTTCTCAGCTGCCTTGCTGAGCAATATCTGCCAGTCTCCATCCTCTACAGGCGCCTCCTTTAAGAGGGCG
>Ga0114999_10001380_pt1 | contig 33847 bp, 31 predicted proteins | sample ArcticOcean_MG_C_3_FD_89820 | JGI IMG/M metagenome (GOLD analysis project Ga0114999, IMG submission 89820) | Marine microbial communities from western Arctic Ocean - ArcticOcean_MG_CB8_126 | ecosystem: Environmental > Aquatic > Marine > Oceanic | place: Arctic Ocean: Canada Basin | collected...
CCCATCGAAGTGACCATCTGTGTTTCAAAAGCATTGGTCAGCATAGCGATTTCCATCAAGCAGTCCGGACATTCATAGCGAATGGATAGAGACCCATGATCATCAGGTTTTAGTGGAGCTTCATTTTTTACCAGTTTCATCTGGGTGTTACAGGATGTGCATAAGAATTTCATGTTAAGCTTCCAGGGTATTCATTATTTTTGTTGCGATGTCTTGGAGAGAAATGTTGGTGGGAGAACTGCTGGCACTGTCAGTAATCGTTCCTCGATCACAATGTTCAGCGACTACAGGATCAAATGGTACAGATCCCAGCAAAGGGACATCTAATTTGACGTTACTCGAGGGAAACATGGGTTTTACTTCTTTGGAGTCGGCACTGTAGTACCCGCTCATATTTTCGATATATCCGATAATGGGAGAGGGCGTTTTCTTAATGGCAGCGATTGAACGCGCAACAACACCCTGAGAAACTTCAGAGGGAATGGTGATAAGTATGAACGACGTTTTGTGTCCAAAAAATTCCGCAAATTGAAAGCAGCGTTCGGCCCCGGGGGGTAGATCGATAAGAAGAAAGTCTAATTCCCCCCAATCGGTGTCAGCGAGGAAATCCGCAAGGGTTGAAAACTCTTTAGTCGCTCGCCATACATGAGAATCACCACTGGCTACACTTTTAAAATCTACCGCTTCTGATTCCGGCACCAGGGAACCAAAGGAAATGACGCCAATGCCTGATTTCGTTTTCGGGACGATAAGTCCATTCTTACCGGGTATAAGTGGGGCCTCAGTAAGACCGGCAAGACGTGCCAGGGCTGGACCGTTAACATCTGCATCGAGAAGGGAAACGCGTTTTCCTAAACGGTTAAATGCGGATGCAAGATGCATTGAGATTGTGCTTTTACCCACTCCACCTTTGCCCGATCCAACTGCAATGACATATTTGATACCGGAAAGGTTTGCTTCAATTTTGGCTTTGTGAGCGACGACTTGCCCCATAATATTGGAACCGCCATCTCCAGCGAGGTCGGAGTAGGATTTTATTTGTTTCGAATCGCTCATTTTAATCAATAGATTGTCATAGAAATCTATCGACTCAACCCAAAATTAATAATTTAATTACCGATCATGCATTTATGCCGTTTTCAGGTAAAATTAGGATATTCTCATGCTTAGCTATAGCCTGATAAAAACATTTCATCTTGCGGGTGTTTTCCTGGTACTCACTGCGATGGCAATATTATTTTTTTCAGATAATTTCAGCCGTCTTTTTAAGGTCATTTCACATGTAGCGTTGTTTGTTATTTTGATTACCGGGTTGGGACTAGTCGTTCATTTAAGCAATGGAGTGCCCCCTTGGGTAATGATGAAATTTATCCTTTGGCTGATATTATCCATAGCCGGGATATTTGCGACCACCCACCTGAGAAAATATCGATTAACCGCCTATATTTTGCTAGTATCGACGGCGGCCCTCGCCGCGTTTCTTGCTATTCATAAACCTTTTTGAATTTGGAATCAGGAACTTAAGTAAAGATTAAATTTGGAACTCAGGTTTAGTGAATAGGGTGATGTATTTCCTTTTAATCACGTGATGATAATTGCGTGAGTTCCTGTAGGATTTCGTCGGGGGTCCATTCATTACCGCGAAGGACCTTAACTAATTTTCCAGAAGCATCCACGATAACTGTTCGCAGTGAATGGGCGATCTCATCCGGGACACTCTCATTTTGCACGACTGTTATTCCGAAATGCTCTGCAAAATTTATGATACTTTTTCCTTCACCGGTAAGAAAACGCCATATCTCGTAATCCGCTTTGAGCACATCTCCGTATTGTTTAAGAATTTCTGGAGTATCAAATTCCGGATCAAAACTAATTGAGAAGAGCCTGGTTGTCGCTTTTAAATCGCTGCTCTCAAGGATTGTTTTTTGCAGCGATTGAAAGTGTAGATCCATGAGCGGGCAAAAATTGGGCAGTGGACAACGCGTATAGATAAAAGTTAGAATCAATTGCTTACCCCGAAACGCATTAAAATGCTGCACGCGATTATCCTGATCGATAAAAGCCGTATCCGGAAGAAGATCACCTTTACGTAATTGGGTGATGCCATTTATCGAGTTCTGTAAGGATTCAGTGTTTATCAGCTCTTCAAATCCGATTTTTACAATAGCGGTGAGATAGGCTTCTTTCTCAGTCACTACAAGTTTCGCTTCGATAAAATCTCCCGGCTTTCTCTTTTCAAGTAAGGTGACATCCTTAACTTTAAAAGGCATGGTCATTGCGGGCATAAAACCCGGTATCTCCTCATGTTTAATCGTTATTTCATTCTTCACTGAATAAATTGAGATTACCTGTCCACGCAGATCATAGATGATTTCCCTCGGGGCCGGGCGGCATGACAGGCAAAAGGTGATGAGAATAAAAATCGCAGGATAGAGATGGAGCTTGGACATCATGTAAATATTATGTGTAAAAATCGAGAGGGGCAGGTAATTCCACCGTGCGTTATTAAAAAACCATAGCGTGCTGAATGACGGGCCGTCGCCAAGGCACTGGCGGTCAGGCAGCCCGCTCCAACCTGTAAAAGATAACCTATTTTAAAAATATAAGATCTGGGTTCGTCGATCCCTATAAGGGTAAATTCAGATCATTTTCAAATGATCAAGAATCAGTAGGATCGCTTAGTGGAGTAAACACCAGTTTTACATCAGGATCGGGGTGAGGAATTGCGGAAAGGAGCATACGGGTGTAGGCGTGCTGCGGGTTTTCAAAAATCGCCTCCGTCTCTTCTATCTCCACGATTTTTCCCTGATGCATAACGGCAACCCGATTGCTAATATGACGAACCACACTGAGGTCATGAGCGACAAATAAATAAGTTAAATTTAATTCCTCCTGCAGGTCTTCAAGCAAATTGATAACCTGGGCTTGTACCGAGACGTCGAGCGCGGAAACGGCTTCATCACAAACGACAAGAGAAGGGCGCATTATGAGTGCGCGTGCGATTCCAATACGTTGTCGTTGGCCGCCACTGAATGCGTGGGGATACCTTTGTCGGTGCTCCGGTTTCATTCCCACTTTGACCAGCATGTCATCGACGCGGTCGATCAATTCCTTACCCCTTGCCAGTTTATGGATATACAATGGTTCACCCACAATATCTCCGACCGTCATCCGGGGGTTGAGGGAAGAAAAGGGGTCCTGGAAGATCATTTGCATTTGCGTGCGCAAAGGCTTGAGCTCTCTTTCAGTTAGTTTGACCAAGTCGATGGATTTCCCCTTGGTTCTGAATATCGCTTCACCGTTAGTAGGTTTGAGGGCGCGCAATATCGTTCGCGCGCAGGTTGTCTTTCCTGAACCACTCTCTCCGACCAGTCCCAGGGTTTCCCCTGGAGAAAGATTGAAACTTACATTGTCGACAGCCTTGACGACATCAATCTGTTTTCTGCCAAAACCCTGACTGTATATAGGAAAGTGTTTGCTGAAATTTGTAACCTTGAGGAGAGGTTCTGTTTCACGATCATTCATACCTTTGTCACTCCTTTAAATTTTCTTACGCCGCAGCAGGATACCAGTCGACCGTTAGGTAACATCTCCATAACAGGATTATCTCCCACGTCACAGACGCCGGGTATCGAGTCGGGACATCGGGGATGAAAGGGGCAACCTGCGGGTAGATGGGTGAGAGAGGGGACATTTCCTATAATAGAAGGCAGACGAGCCTGTTTTGTTTGATTTCTCGGCAATGACTTTAGCAGTCCTGCCGTATAGGGGTGAAGAGGATCTTTTAAGACCTCCCGCACCGTGGCATGTTCAACCAGTCTCCCCAAATACATAACAGCGACGTCATCAGCGATCTGTGCGACGACTCCCAAGTCATGAGTAATAAATATTACCGAGGTCCCCAGGTCCCGCTGTAAGCTTTTAATCAAGTCTAGAATCTGAGCTTGGATCGTTACATCTAGCGCGGTCGTCGGTTCATCGGCGATGAGCACTTCCGGTTTGCAAACCAGAGCCATCGCGATGACTACACGTTGACGCATGCCTCCACTAAATTCGTGAGGATATTGTCGAAGCCGGCGTTCGGGTTGAGGGATGCCGACCTTCCCGATCATTTCGATCGCGAGTTTTTCAGCCTCCTTGACCGTGACATTCTGGTGCAAAAGGATGGCTTCACAGATTTGATTTCCGATTGTGTGCACCGGGCTTAGAGCGGTCATGGGTTCCTGGAAGATCATGCTGATGAGCCCACCCCGTACCTGGTAAAGCATATCCGATTTTTCGGTTAATGCCGTAATATCGATCGGGCTTTTATTTTTCGGATAGAGAATAATCTTACCACCCGCGATTTGACCCGGTTTCTGGATCAGGCGAAGTATGGAGAATGCGGTTACACTTTTTCCACACGCACTCTCTCCTACGATGGCAAGAACCTTACCTCGCTCTAATGAAAATGTTACTCCATCCACCGCAGAGAGGACACCCTCCTCAGTAGTAAAGGTTACCTTGAGGTCTTCGACACCTAGAACAATATCTTTATTTTCGTCTTGGGCCATTTTATCGGGTTACATGAGAAGAATAGGGATCAGCTGCATCACGCAAGCCATCACCCATAAAGTTATAGGCGAGGACAGTCAGAATTATAGATATCACAGGCATGAGAAGCCAAGGGTAATTAGCGACAACTTGCAGATTCATACATTCCTGGAGCATAACACCCCAACTTACAATGGGCGGTCGCAACCCCAGACCCAGAAAACTCAAGGCGGTCTCTCCCAGGATCATGCCAGGCACACTCAAGGTAAGGGTGACAATAATGTGACTGGTAAATCCAGGCAAGAGGTGGCGGAAAATAATACGGCCATGACTGGCACCTAAGAGATAGGCCGCTACCGCGTAATCTTCTTCGCGCAGCGAGAGAATTCTCCCGCGAACGACTCGCGCGAGCCCCGTCCAGGAGAGGAGGCTGAGGACAATAGTTATGGCAAAATATACTCTTAAAGCAGGCCAGTCGCTTGGCATAATAGCCGCGAGGGCGAGCCATAACGGTAACTGTGGGAAGGCGTTTACAATCTCTATCGTTCGCTGAATCAGATTGTCCACGTGTCCGCTGAGGTATCCGGAAATACCTCCGATAGTAACGCCTAAAATGAAAGTGATGACAATAGCGACGATACCTATGGACAGGCTGATACGGGAACCGTAAATGATACGGCTGAATTTTTTGTTACTAAAACGGCCGGCACCGAGAAAATAGAAGGTTGGCAAGGGCGTTTCCCCCTCGCTTACCGGAGCTTGGTAAGCTTTGTGATCAACTCCCAGAAAACGGCGCTCCATCGGAATCAACCCCCAGAGTTTGTAGGGTTCGCCTTTCGCGAAAAAACTCAAGGGTATGAAATCTTCCTTTTGCTCGATATAATATTTTTTAAAAGTGATAGGATCGATATGGCGATGCATGGCATTCACGTTAATACCATGACTGAAATTGATCTTTGGGAGTTGTGGTGGACAATATGCGTGATCGAGGTCGCGCCAATCCTGTCCATAAGGTGCAAAAAATTCCGCAAAGATGGCCATAAGGTAGAGAACAATTAAAACATAAAGTGAAGCGACCGCCAAACGATGCTTGGAAAAGCGTAAACGGATAAGCTGCCACTGGGAGAGAGTCGCGGTGCTTAATTCAATCAACTCTTCATCACCATTTAATGGGGGGGGAGGTGTTGGATTCTCTGCCATAATTAACGGCTACCTCCTTCCATGCGTATTCGAGGATCCAGCCAGAGAAGAAGCAGTTCACTGACCAGGGTTCCCAACACGCCTAGTAAACTTAAGGACATAAGCATCGATCCGGCCAAATACATAGGTTCCTTCATCAGGGCATCCAGCATTAACGGTCCGACCGTAGGTAAGCTGAGAACCATCGCGACGATCGCCACTCCAGAGACTAATGACGGGAAAATTCCCCCGATTCCTGAAATAAATGGATTAAGCACTAAACGCACAGGATATTTCATTATGAGCTTAAACGGTCGCACCTCTTTGGCCATAGCATAATGACATAGGGTTTTTTCAACTCGTCAAGCAAGTTGCCACGCATTACGCGTATCATGCTAGCTGTTCCCGAAACTCCCAAAAACAAAGACAGGCACCCAGATATGCTGTAAGAGGTCAATTATTTTACCCCGTGTCCACTCTGGTTGGGCTGAATATGCAGGTGAAAAGAGGCCGGAAATGTTAATACCTGAATATTTACCGCTCCAATATAACAGGATCAAAGCGAGGAGAAAACCGGGGACGCTCATCCCTTGTAAAACTGACGTCCCGTAAATTCCAGGGTCTTGAATACCTTTTTGGGGTGATGATAATATGCTTACTTTACCCCTTAAAATACCGTTGAAGCGCGTCATCGTAATCTTTGGGTGTATCGATATCAATTACTAGCCCGGGATCGTCGCATGGATAGACTGATATGTGTTCTTTATAATCATCCAGGACCTCTCTTAAATTTGTGTGACTTTCAAGTGTGACTTTCTCTGCTATATGACGAGGAATTATAACCGGATGTCTGCGCCTGTTTTCGTAAAGGGGTTGACAGATATTTTTCGGGTTTTGCATCGCGTGAGCTACTAGATCGGCAATCGTTTTTTCGCGGATAAGGGGTTGATCACCGAGAGCGACAGCGAGGTGAGAGACATTGGCTTCCCAACCTTCCCATTGAAATCCGCAAAGGACAGAACTGAACATTTCCGGCGTTACCTCTGGGTTGAAAATTCGATCTTTCATCGGCCATGCAAGTCGGTCGAGTTCTGTAAGGATAGTTGCGTCGCCACGACTACATACAACCGCTACTTGAGACGTGTTGACCTCTTCATACAGGCGCAGGAGATGACCTAAAATTGAAGTAGTACCCCATGGCAGTAGCAACTTGGGTTTACCCATGCGGAGTGAAGCACCCCCTCCAAGAATAATCACACCCAGGTGAAAACTGTTCGGTGGTTTAGTCGTCACTTTCAGGCCGATCCATTCTGAAAATTAATCTCCGCTGATAAAAGTTGTGAGCGGTTGAGCTGATTAACTTGATTTTACTTCAAAAGGCAGTTTTTTCAATCGCATATGTTCTCCCGAAGCCTTGCGCTGAACTTTTATAACTTCCCCTATCACACTGACTGCAATTTCAGCCGGTGAATCGGCGTAAATGTCCAAACCTATCGGGGCGTAAATTCTTTCCAGGTCCATGGGGTTGGCGCCTTCAGCAACGAGTTCTTCGAATACACGAAGCACTTTGCGATTACTGCCGATCATCCCAATGTATCCGATTTCATGTTGCGGTAATAACACGCGTAAAGCTTCTTTATCGATCATGTAATTTCGACTGACAATGACGACAGAATCCGAGGGCTGCCATGTTTCCTTTTCAAATACTTCTTGTGCCGATGAGTCACTAATACGTTTTTCAGCGTGCGAATAATATTGGTCATCCAATAATTCAGCGCGATCATCGATGACCGTGACATAAAAACCGCAATCATGGGCTAACCTAGCAATCGCTTGAGAGCAATGGCCTGCACCGACGAGGATGAGTCGGGAGGCGAGCTTTTGCGGTTCGATTAAGACCGTCACTTCACCACCGCATATCGCACCGAATGAATCCGGTTCATTCTCACGCAGGGGGTATCTTTTTAAAAGTGTTTCACCATTCGTTTTTATTGCATTTATCGATTCTTCGATAACCAAAGATTCGAATTTGCCGCCGCCTATAGTACCGGATATTTTTCCATCGCCGTAGACAATCATTTTAGAGCCCGGTTCACGTGGGACGGAGCCCTTGATAGAGGCTACCGTAACTAAGGCACAATTTTCCCTGTTTTTACGGGATTGAAGAAATTCCTCGATGAGCGACTCGGTCATAGCCAATAAGTCTTGTCACCATTTTGCACAGGTCAAGACCGTAGCCCATGCGTATCTGGGGTTGGGCGCCGCTTCCACCGCCAAATCGATCCATCGTAACCGCGTTCCCCGTTACCGCAAAGGGACTCGTCAACCCTGCTTGAAAGACAAACCTGTTTAAGGTGAATCCAACAATGTCGTTATTCGTTGAGCGACTCCCCACAGTGCCGAATAATAATCGTGTGGTGATTGCACTCGTCGGTACGCCATCGGGGTTCCAGTTTGCACCCGTGTTCCAGTTGCTGTCCGCACCCGAGCCGTCGTCCCAATTGAAATTTGCGGCGGAAAGCTCTGACACCATGCCAGCGCAAAGCACGATTATCATCAATGCTCTTGCAAAACTATTGTGGGCTTTTTTCATCTAGCGTCGGTTCACCGCAATTATTAATATATACATATTAGTGGGAATCCGGTATCAGTAAATCGAAATATGAGTGGAACAATGGAGGAAATTAAGAGTATTAAGACCTATATTTAATGCAGTATAACACCCTATTTTTATAAATTGATGAATAACAATATCTTATTATCATATTCTAGGTACACGTAAGGGTAGGGGAAGCGAATATTGGGTATTTTTAAAGGAGTAAAAAGAGAGAAATTCGAATTGCAGGGCATAGATTAATATCGAACTTTTTGGGTTACCACTTAATGATTAAATAAATGAATGAGAAAGAGAAACAAAACGAGTTGAAAGCTGACTTTGATCGCGACGGGTACGTTTTTATCCCGGGGTTTTTAAAAGGCGAGGCCTTGCAGGAGCTATTGAACAATATTGATCGGTATTTAGAAACGGTTGTTCCTAAGATGCCGCGCGAATCGGTTTACTATGAAGATATAAACCGACCGGAGACGCTGAAACAGATACAAGGGCTCCATAGGCATGATAACTATTTCGAGAATATGTATTATGGAAATCGATTTGAAGAACTGGCTGAGGTTCTTTTCGGAGGCCCGGTAAGCAAGGAAGGCAATAACTTTCAGTATTTCAATAAACCGCCTAAAGACGGTTTGCCGACCCCGCCCCACCAGGATGGCTATTACTTTAAAATTGAACCCTGTGAAGCTTTGACGATGTGGCTGGCGTTGGAAGAAGTGGACGAAGAAAACGGCTGTGTCCGTTATGTGAAAGGATCTCATCAACGCGGGATGCGGCCCCATGGCCGATCGGGAACACTGGGATTTTCTCAAGGGATAACCGACTTCGGCACGGAAGAGGACAAAGCCAATGAAATAAAATTTCACGCCCAAGCGGGGGATTTACTCGTCCATCAGGCGATGATGATTCATCTTGCCGGTGCTAATACTTCAGCAACGCGCACGCGAAAAGCGATAGGACTGATTTATTATTCCCAGCGGGCCAAAGTGGATCACGAAGCAAAAGCGGCCCATCAGCGTAAAATGACCGAGGACCTGAAAGCGGCGGGAAAAATTTAATCGTCGGGGTATTTTGTAGAGACTGTTGCCAGATATCCAAATCTTGGTTGAAGTATTTTTTTTAATTTTGAAGACAATGTTTACGACTGAAGAGATAGAACAATTTCACCGGGACGGGAATATCGTGGTGCGTGGCGTATTTAAAGGCAGAGAGCTCGAGGCGTTACAAGAAGCGAGTAAAAAAGTAATGGAGGAGGGGATCGCCGGTGAGGATGAGTATCATATGTATAAGGACAAACCGGATGGATCGAAAACTTATTTCCGCAGTGAACTCATGTGGGATCGCGATCCGATTTTTAAAGCGGCTGCTGTCCACCCGGAACTGCTGACCTGTTATGGACAGCTTTTAGGGCATTTCTTCATACCTATCGTGGACTCATTCGTTTGCAAAATTCCACGCGGCGACGTGCCCATTCCCTGGCACCAGGATCCGCCCTATGGTGTGAAGAAACCGGGTTCGGTAAGTGTAGAACGAAAGGAAACATATGGCATGCCGAATATCGATGCCGACATCTATCTCGACCGTTCGACAATAGAAAATGGGTGCCTTTGGGTCATACCCGAACACCACCTTGTCGGCCATGTTGAAGTAGAAAGTTATTCCGAGGATGAACTCTTTAATAAACTTGGGGCAATCCCCATCGAATTGGAACCGGGCGATGTCAACTTCCATTGCATCTCTGCTCCACATGGTTCACTCGGAAATAAGACGGATGATCTTCGCCGAACATTTTATATTCACTACATGAATGAGGAAATTTATAATCTCTATGCTGGTATCGACTCGCCGAGTTATAGAAGACTCAAATCGCGTGGACTTTTCACGGAAAATGGCATCGCATTCGTGCACCAAATGGTAGATGCACGGAAGGAATTGGGCTTAGGTGATCTTGACGACAGTGATATTGAAATGACAAATGAGGGATTTGAATTTATCGGTGAACCTAAGACTCCGCCTCGTTACTGGGAGAAACTCATTGGTGAGATGAGCAAAGAAGAGATGGAGCAAAAACGAAAATTGCAGTCGGTGGTGGTGTAGGGGGAGATAGATTATGAGATTATGGGTATAAGCGTGTACGCGAATAGGTGGAGTGGACTGCCTGTCCGAAATAGCCTTTGCGACGGCTGATCCTAAGCATGCTATTGATTAAATCATTCTTGTGACCCATAATAATTTTCACTGCTCTCGGGTGTTCGTCTTGCTGAGCGGTTATAGTCCACCTGCTATGTGAGACAGCCGTACTCCTAAAATTTTATTACCGTCGATGAAATCAGTTATTGAAAAATTACCCGATGAATGGCCGGAAGATTTAAGTAATCAATTACAGGTTCAAATACGGCATACGGGTAAAAAGGTGGTAGTCATTGATGATGATCCCACGGGGACACAGACGGTCCATGGAATTAACGTGCTTACAGCATGGTCGGTCGCAATGCTTAAAGAGGAGTTAACCAGTGACCGACCGGCCTTCTACCTGCTATCGAATTCAAGAAGCGTACCCTTAGAGAAAGCCCAGGAGATGAACCGTGAAATCGCGCGGAATCTCAATCAGGCAGCACGTGATGTAGGATGCGAATTCGTGGTTGTGAGTCGAAGCGATTCCACGCTTCGAGGACATTACCCCGGTGAAGTCGATACTTTAGCAGAATCGTTAGGGGGTCGATTCGACGGAGTTTTTATTATACCCGCATTCATCGAAGGAAATCGTGTCACGGTTGATTCGACTCACTATATTTTAGAGAATAATCATTTGCTTCCCGTCAATGAGACGGAATTTGCGAAAGATGCGACCTTTGGATATTTAAATGCAGACCTCACGGCTTGGGTAGAAGAAAAAACACAGGGTAGGGTGCGTGCGGAAGCGGTAATGCGCATCACTCTCGATGACTTGCGTAAAGGCGGACCTGAGCCGGTGGAGCAAAAAATTTTAGAGATGAAAGGGGGACAAGTTAGTGTCGTAGATACGGTTACTTATCGTGATCTTGAAGTTTTTGTCACGGCATTGATTAACGCTGAAGAAAAGGGGAAACATTTTCTCTATCGAACAAGCGCGTCATTCGTACGCGTGCGCGCAGGAATTGAAGATAAGCCGCTCTTGAAAGCTGATGAAATACTGAGCGAATCCACGAATGGGGGTCTGACGGTGATCGGTTCTTATGTTCCACGCTCGACCCGGCAGCTCGAAGAATTACTCGCTTTACCCGACATCGTGGCAAGTGAACTTAGGGTGGAAAGAATACTCGATCCTCAAATGCGGGAACAAGAAATTAAAGAAAACATTGAAAAAGCAAACTCGGCTATAACGGGAAAAAAAGATACCGTCATCTACACCAGCCGAAATCTTGTCAGCTCTCAGGGAAGAGCGGGTGAGCTTGGGATTGGAGAAAAAGTTTCAGCCGCCCTTGTCGAGTGTATGCGTGGTATCACTGTATGTCCCTCCTATTTAATCGCAAAGGGGGGGATCACGGCGAGTGATATTGCGGTCAAAGGATTGGACGTGTGCAAAGCAGGTATTCGCGGACAAATAATACCCGGTGTCCCGGTCTGGCTGTTGGGAGAGGAGAGTCGATATCCGGGACTCTCATACGTAGTATTTCCCGGGAACGTGGGAGATGATTTCAGCCTTGCTAATTTAACGGCGGACTTGAATAAACGACGTGCGGAACAGGGGGCTGATAATTAAAATTCCCTAGAGCGGATTATTAAGACTCCACTGAGCTTTAGGGGGAAAAGAATCACCGCCGCGCGCGCCATTGTAGAGAACATCGTTACATACAAACCAATCCATCAATCGACCTATCAAGCGTAATTTCACATCACTGAATTCCGGGTCATCCCATAAATTTTTACTTTCGGTGGGATCATTCTCCATGTCATAAAGTTCACCTTCCAGTTTTTTATTATCGTCGGGAAGATTGTGGTAAACATTCAGTTTATACCTTTCATCCCTGAACATCGTGGCATTGATGGGTGGGTCCCAGTATTGTTTGCTATCATCTATTCCCGAGGTCCGGTACATACATACGGCATGATCCCTGCGCTTCTGATATTTGCCCTGATCATTTATGAGTGAAATAAGATCCATGGAGTCGGGCATAAAATCATCGAGCTCTTCTTGAGCAAAACCCGCCTGACTGAGTATCGTTCCAGCGATATCATGCAGCTGGACCAGATCTTTTACCCGTTGCCCGGTTTTAACTTTTTCCGGATAGCGTATGATGAGTGGAACTTTAGTGCAGGCGTCATAAAAGAAGGCCCCTTTAGCTAATAGTTCGTGATCACCAATCATGTCGCCATGGTCGCTTCCGAATATTACAATCGTGTCTTCTTTAAGCCCTTCCTTTTCGAGGACCTCTAATACCCTGCCTACTTCACGGTCGATAAAGGCTATCGACGCGTAGTACCCCTCCCGCATTTGATGAATCTGTTCCGGGGAATAATTCGGGATTCCGCCCAGATAGCTGTGGTAATGTTCTCTTTGAATTCCCTCGGGTCCGGAAGTCGTCTGCCCCTCATGGATGACAGGCTCAGGTAACTTATTTTGATCGACCTGCTCAAGCATCGTGCTGGGGTAATCGCCATAGGGGTCATGAGGATCAACGACGCTCATATAGCAGAAGAACGGTTTTTTCTTATCACGATTTTTAAGAAAATCGATCGTCCCTTCTGCCGCCCAACGCGTAAAGTGTACTTCTTCCGGAATATTCCCGATATTTCTACCCTGCTCTTTTAATTGGTCATGAAATCCAGGATGATTTTTTCTGAGCCATGCACCATAACTATTCAATTTACCTCTGACATCTAAAGGGGTCATCGCAGACTCAAATACATCAAAGCCGGTGTTTGGATGACGCACTTCCCGCTCGTGGCTTCTCCCGCTGACGTGCAATTTTCCAATTATAGCGGTATTATAATTTTTCTCCTTAAGGTGTAATGGGAATAAAGAGAATTCTTCAGATAGATTATTGTGTACCTGGTAGACACCGTGGCCAGGCAGCGGTTTACCCGTCAAGATACTCGCCCGGCTGGGAGTACATATCGGGTTATCACAATAACAATTTTCAAACAGTGCACCTTCCTCAGCCAGTCGGTCGAGATGGGGCGTAGGTATGGCATCAAAGCCATAACAACCCAGGGAATCAGAACGTTGTTGATCGGTAAAAATAAGGAGGACGTTAGGTTGTTTCATGATGTTCAAGTATTAAATATTTTAAAAAGAGCCACCATTGGAAAATTCTGATTTTACGCTCATTAATCTGTTTTGGGAAGCATCGTGTAGTAAGTTAACCCCTTCAAAGATTTACTCTTTTCCGGAATGAACAGACTTGCCAGGTAGCCAACGATGACACAGACAACAATACCGATAAATGCATAGAGAATAAAGTGAATGGGGGTGTGGACTTTAACGAAATATAGCGCCACTACGCTGACCAGGGCTCCTATAAAGGCTCCTATCCCTTTCGCTCGTCGCGTAAACATACCGAGAATAAATAGACCGGCGAGGCCGCTACTGAATAATCCAACCGCCGCAGAGAATAATAATGCAGCAGACTTGATATCGGATGTTACCAGATAAAGTGAGACGACGGTGGCAGATAATCCGGTAAGTAAGGTAAACCAGCGGGCGATATTTAAATAAGTATGCTCAGGTTTGTCAGGTTTGAAACGGCGGTAAAAATCGGTGACAAAGACTGTAGCCATTGAATTCATTCCACTATCCAGACTCGACATCGCAGCGGAAAAGATCGCCGCGATAAGAAAACCGGCAAGACCAACGGGTATCTTTTGGGCAACAAAGAGAGGAAAGATGGCATCATTCTGCATTCCCAGATTGAGCAATTCCGGGCGCGTTTTATAAAAGGCGTAAAGAGCGGTTCCCATCGTGTAAAATAATAATCCCAAGGGTATGGTTGCGGCCACATTCAACCAGAGTCCTTTTGCCGCTGATTTTTCATCTTTGGTCGTGAGATACCTTTGGATCTGGGATTGGTCTGATGAGTACTGGATCAAGGTGCCGCATCCACCACCGATGATTACAACCCACAAGGTGGGATAGGTCATATCCCAATCCCAATAGATAACGCGAAATTTATCCTTGGCCATTCCAATATCAATAAGCCCAGTCACGCCGCCATCGATTTGAAAGATGATGATAACAAGAGCGATGATGATACCAATAAAGAAGATAAAGACTTGAACAACATCAGTCCATACGACTGCTTCTATTCCGCCCAACACGGTGTAAAAAGTACTGAGCAGTCCCATCGACAGAATACACACATAGATATTAATACCAGTAATGGTAGAGAGGACGATCGCGGGCAGATAGAGAATAATACTGATCCGTACCAGTTGAAAGAGGATAAACTGTGCACTGCCATATAAGCGAACGGGTAGATTAAATCGTAATTCAAGGTACTCAAAAGCAGATGTGATATTGAGCCTCCTAAAGAAGGGAAGGTAAAAGTAGATAATAATAATAGGACAGAGTAGGAGCCCAACCACGGTAGGATACAGAAACCAGTCCATGGAGTAAACCATCGCGGGGTAGGCGATATAAGTTAGAGCGCTGAGGATAGTACCCAAGACACTCAACCCTGCCGCCCACCAGGGAATTCGGCGACCGGCGAGGAAGTAATCATCGGTTCCCTTCTCACGCTTGGAAAAATAGAAGCCCATGTAAACGAGAGCCATCATGTAGATAATGAGAGTAGCGTAATTAATTATTCCGAAAGAAGCGCCCGCTCCTGCATCGTGAGTCATGTACTGTACATTCGGAATGCTTCTGCCTGTCAGGGCCTCACCCCCAGTTAACGCGATGCCACCCCTCCAGTCGACCGCTTCTGCTCTAACGACACCCAAGGGAACTTTCCCCTTTTCCAACCAAGTGTCCGTAATCGTATGGTAGACGAGTATACTGTGAGAAATCTCTGGTTGCATCCCTCTTGAATCTTCACTCAAGGAGGTGCCGGTAGATCCGCTAAAGATGATAATGTGTGATTGCCCATAGGCTATTGCCGGCGCCGAAGTAATCGGGTATGGACTGTTGTCAATATGATCCCACTGCCTATTCCGTAAGGTATAGCGGTAGCCATCTGTTAATGGCACGGCTTGTATGGTACCGTCTTCGGCTTCAGTTAAGTCTTCACCCCCGAGGATAAAAAGGTAGTCGTAATCCCCTATATTCTGACTGACAACAATAGCATGTCTTCGAGCGGGTCCCTGCCAAGGATCCAAAATCTTCCAACCGCTTTCCAGGTTGTCCAATTCAAGTGACCAAAATACCTTTTCCAGCCCAACGAATTCGTCAGCTGTTTGCCCTCCGGCAACGTACAATGTCGCCCCGATAATTGAGGCATCAGTCATTGATAAAGGTTGGGGTAGTGGGGGCAGCGATTCCTGGATAATAGTCTGCGACTCTGAATTCCACGTCAATTGTGTCACCTTATCCCAGCTGCCCTCAGCATTACGTCCCCCGATTAAAATCAAGCTCTCGCCAGTGCTCACGGAAGCGCCATAAGCAAGTGGATGATCCAGCTTAAAACCGGTCAGCCATGAGGTCTGGTTTTCATCGGGGATAATATAAATCGTGTCATGCCAGACTTTATTTTCATTCTCCATATCCGATGCGTCGGAAAAATTGACGCCTCCGGCGACGATGAGAGCATCATTACTAACGCCGGCGAAAGCCCCACTCAGGCCCTCGGCAATGGGTAACTTGGATAATTCTTCCCAGGAAATGGATTCTTTACCGGCCGGCTCATTCTCATTACACCCTGCAAAACATAGGATGGCTGTCATACATATCACTATTCGAGGGAGCCATTTCATAGGATAGGTAATATGCTGATTTCTATTATGAGTGCTGTCCAGAGAATAGAGGTAAGCCTGGCGGTTAGCGGATTGCGCTTTATTCTATTTGGCTAATCTTGCCGTCAGTCGTTTAATGTCTTCTTCAGCGACACTTTTCCAGTTCTTCTTATATTTATTCATGAGTGATTTGGCTCTACTCTTATCGTTTGAATCAATCGCCAGTTCGATCGCACTTACCGTTTTAGCGTATTCTTCTCGCAGGAGGGCAACTTTCTTTTCCGCGAGCTTTATGAAATCATCACTGCAAACTCGACACTGAGTTGCCGTTTCGAATCCCGCCAGGGCTTTTCCGAATTGATTATGTTTTTCCATTATGACGGCTTGATTGAATACTTTCTGCGTCTTTACCTTTAATGGTTTATCGAGTGCGATAATGCCCTTTTCAAACCAGTCCACAGGAGGTTGATCGTGCCCCATTCCAGGGACATCGAGGAAGGTGACATGACGAAAATTCTCCTCAATGTAGAAATCATAGACAGCCCGCATCTCCTCTCGGTTGAAATCCTCTGAACCGGTTAGCATGACGTAACGGTCTTGTCGCGCGCGAAAAAGTTGCGAACCGGTGGGCTCTTTTTTGAACCCCGGCATAAAGACTTCAGCGGCAATTTCTATCGGCTTAAAAGGATTACAACCAACGATGTAGTAACCGCCGGAGAAGAGATTGGAATTAATGATCGCGACGTAGCTGGCTATGCGGCCGCCACCCGATCTACCGCTTACGTAAATACGGTCATCATCAATATGATAACGTTCTTTTATTTGTGTTAACGACTCGAGTGCCAGGGCGTGTCGCCAAAGTGTATTGATCTTAGGATATACGCGATTTCCCGCATGATTGGGACCAATCCAAATCAAGTTATGTCGATCAAAAATGGGGATCCATTGGTGGGGGATTTCACCAGAATCGCTTGAATTGATATAAACGACTACACCATATGGTTCATCCTTCTGATAGCCTTCGGGTACATAAACTGACCAAGTGGTTCCATATGCCGATTTTAGTTTTCCTCCATCTTTAGATTTCGGCGGTTTTGCGCCGTAGTAACTGAAGACTTCACGAAACAATTTCCGATCTATCCCATCACTTTCAATAGAAATAAGCCCACGTTGAATGGGTGGACTTGTCTCCTCAACCGACGCGGCATCGGCTATCGGGTTGTGAAAGCTAATCCATACGAGGAGGAAACTGCCGATAGAACAAAATAAGTGATTTCTGTAATATTTTCGCATCCAATAATAAACTAAGTTATTCACCAGACCTCATGCTAACTTAATGAAACCTCGATCTATCCCAAGATAAAATATACATATCTGGAAATATTTCTAGTTTGGAAATTATGGACAAAAATATTGAACGTTTGTCGAATTCCACCCGCCTAAGGTTCAGATAGTCTAATTAATCTTTGGACATCTAATGTGAACGTTTAGTTCATAGTTTGGTTTGTAGTTTGTTAAGCAGTGGGAGACGCCGCAGTTAAGTCTGCGGCGTCTTTTTTTATAGTCATATAAAACAGATAATTATCCATTTATTCTGGGAATTTAGCTTTAACCCCAGGCAAATTATCCTAATTTATAATTATGTCCGGCCTGCGTTGCTTTTATCATCATTCGGGACAGAAACTGTCGAAGCATATAAGTCTTAACGCGGCCGAGAGTCATCATTTGGTCAAAGTGAGACGGGCGCGAATTAACGATACCGTATCTGTTTTTGACGGACGGGGCAATGAATGGGAATGTCAGCTTCACCTGGCCAATGTTAAGAAAGCGGTATTGAAAGTACGTGCACATCACATAGCGGCGCTTTCCCCCGATTCAATTACCCTGGCTCAAGGCTTACCCAAAGGAAAGACGATGGATACTATAGTTCAAAAGGCAGTCGAATTAGGGGTGCAAAAAATTGTTCCGCTCATAACTGAAAATAGTGAAGTTCGTGTGAGCAAAGATCGCGCTCTAGAGAAAGTGCGTAAGTGGAATAGTGTAGCGATCGAGGCTTGCAAGCAGTCGGGCAACAGTTATCTACCTGAAATTGACCCTATAATGTCCGTCAACTCGTTCTGCGAGGCCCTACCGGAAAAAGCTTTAAAATATATAGCCAGTTTGTCTACTCAAGCGGTTAGTCTTCGCCAGGCATTAAGAGAGCAGAGGAATCAAAAACAGTCACTCTCGCAGTCCGTGATCATACTTATTGGCCCAGAAGGTGATTACACCCCTGAAGAACACGATCTCGCTTGTGAAAATGGTTTTATCCCGATTACCTTAGGAAAACGTGTGTTGCGCTCTGATACAGCTGCTATTGTTGCTCTTGCCCTTCTCAATTACGAGTTGCGCAATGAAGCTTGAGCAATGACTGAACTGAAAATTAACAATAAAAAAGGATACAACGATGAAAGATGAAAAACGACTTCCCCTTGTTTTATTAATGATAAGGTTAAGTGTATTTCTTGTTATGTTCGTGTGGACTCTGGATAAGTTTATCAATCCTGAACACGCAACGAAAGTATATGAACATTTTTATTTTATTGGCGGCCTTGGAAATACTGCAATCGCCGCAATCGGAATTATTGAAATCGTAATCCTCCTTGGTTTCCTAGTGGGTTTCCAGAAACGCTACACCTATGGTGCTGTATTTTTGTTTCATGCGATATCCACCCTTTCGAGTTTCAAACAATATATGGAACCCTTTGATCATCTCCTCTTTTTTGCCGCCTGGCCCATGCTCGCAGCCTGCTTCGCCTTATATCTTCTGCGAGAAGGAGATACTCTCTGGGTGGTCGGTAAAAGGGTGACGGAGCCCACATCCTAGGGAGAGCCTCGCCAATTATATTTCATATACGGCCAACACGGGCCAGTGATCTGAAGGGGCAAAGTCGCCAAAATAGAAATGGGGCACTGTCGCCGATAGCGGTCGTGCATAGGAATTGGCCATGATCCAGTCAATAGCCTGGTTCATATTTAAATATTTTGCTGTAGGATTGCAGGGGTAGGTGGGTGGAGAAATCATATTCAGTGCTTTGAAGCAACTTTCATAACCCACTTCACCCATCAGGCGCGCCGGTATGACTGAATCATTGAGGTCACCCATAAAGAAGGCCGGTTCGTCATTTTTTACCAGGCGTTGAAGTTCTTCCATTGTCCTGCGGGTCTGACCCAGTCGAGGTGAAATTCCGGGTTCCATTTCTTTTTCATGGCCCTGGTAAGTGAAATGTGCCGTGCTGACAAAAATTATTCTAGCACCCCCATTCAATTTGAGTCGCACCCAGAACAAGCGGCGATGCTCTTCAAGCATCCCAATATCTTCAGTTCCATGATCAATCTCTTCAAGCAGATCGCTTTTCCAATAAATATTACCTTCACAGCTCCAGCCGGGAAAATCGTCATTAACGCGCTGATGCTTTGGTATTATCTTATCGATAAATGACTGTGTCTCCTCGCGCAGTTCCTGAATGCAAAGTATATCAGGGGTGAAAAGATCGAGAAACTTATTCAATGCCTCAGCGCGTTGAGGCCAGCGCTCGGTGTTCCATAAATTATAAGTTACAATGGATAGCCGAGGATATTGCATAATTTAATTCGACTCGAATGATGCTTTCGTAAAAGCGATAACGATCGTTGCATTCGTGAAGTTGTGACGAACACGGCTATCGTTATTAATTTAATTTTCCTTTATTCTCATACACACCGGATTGTTGATATTCAAAGATGGTGGTCGGTTCATTTTCGATACGTGTAAGCCAATATCGAGAATCAAAATGCTGATTATCGGTTAGAAAACGCCAGAGTTTTATGCGCAATACTTGTTCTATACGTTCTTCCACGCCCGTCCAGGGATGTGATTTCATGAGAACATTCTCAATTTCAGGATCGCTTAAATCGTCGGTGTTCCAGAGGTTGATCTGGCGAACTGTGGGATTGAGGCGCAGCTTGAACATGAAGCGCAATTTACGCGAGCGGTTAGGTTGTGCGCAATGCCAGATATTGTGGTGGGTGACGAAGAGGGTACCGGCTTTGCATACAATAGGTAGTTGACCAACAATGTTATGATAACGGCTGATCTCCGACTCCTGAACTCTGCGGAAATGACTTCCCGGAAGGATTAATGTGCCTCCCATCTCACGCGGTGTATCCTGGGGAAAAAAGAAAAGCTGAATATCAAAGTGTTTAGTTCGTGTATCGATAATGGAATCGGCATGCCAATTCTGCGGTTCAAGTTTACCTGGCTCTATGCGATGAGGAAAATGATGATCATAACGTGGATTCGGCCCAACCAGGCTCTGGATAATACCTTCCACCTTGGGGTGGCGAAATACTTTCCCGATCACACTATCAGTCCATATCTCACTGAACGGCTTACCGTTAGTAAGCCACCATTTATGATCTGGATTCCTTTTTAACTCTCTAAACGCTTCATCGCAGAGCTTTTTCGGAATGATTTTATCAAAACGAAGAAAGCCCTTGTTTACAAACGAGGCCATCTGTTTGCTTGTCAGTAAATATTTTTTATTAACCATCGGTGGAGGCAATTTTTTCCAAGACATGTTCAAATTTTAAATAGCCGGTAGAATATTCTGTCCCGGGATGAATTGATTGTATCGGGGAAATTTGGATGACACGCCAGCCATCCTTCATCGCGTCGAAGACGGATTCATAAGGAGGCACATCACTATCGCCAGTGATCATCTTTTCCTTTTCTGTTGCGTCAAATAGGGACCAAGCGACAATCTTGCTGTCCAGTGCGGAGCCCCCCGAATAAAGGATAAGGATCTTTTGTCTGAGAGAGGAAACGGCCGTATTATTTTTACTCATCAAAGGTTGGTCGCTTTCAGCTATTTGACGATAACAACAAGGGATTAAAACAATTCAATATATTTAAAATTAGAAAGGATAAAGAATAGTCAATCTTGATCTAATTCTTTTCCCACTGATCTTTCGTGCCCCGGAAATAGAGAAAGGATTCTCTGACTGGAAGATCGACGGTAGTTTGCCTGACGTCTCGAGCAATCTCAATATCACGGTACACATCGTAAAGGCTTGTCTTCTGCGGAAACTTAAGCGTTCGCCTGCCGGCAGTTGCAGTGTGTAAAGCGATAAATGAATTATTAGCGTAGAGGACATCATCGCTAAAATTGTAAATATGCACCCCCGCATTCGATGCGATGGCGCGGAGGACGGGCGATGATATCTGGGGAGCAGCTGAATAGTAGACCTGCACGCCGGCGATTTTTTTCATGATTAAACCGGGAAGGTCGTGGCCATAGAGTAAACCCAGTACTTCTGCCGAGGAGTCGTCTCCGTAAAAGATCGGCCCCACAAGGTTTCTTGCTCCCCCCTCGCGTATTCCATATATCATATCTTTTTTTACACCGGGTAAGGATTCAGCCCCTTTATTATTAATAATCACCTGAAGCTGACTTTCTCCTTCAAGGGTGGCGAGCTGCATCCCCGTCAAATAGAAGCAACTCTTTACATCTAATGTATCGTTGACGTAGCCAGGGGCGTAGACCCAAAGTAAGGCCTTGGCGCCTCTCTCTGGCAGCCTACTGATCATTGCTCTTTGTTTTTCGGATACGTGGAAGGCGTTCAGAAAGATATATAATTTGTAAGGGCGAGCGCGTCCGATATCATCCTGTAGAATGTAATCAAAGGGTGCGCCGATTTTCCCCAAAGGCAGCATCTGATAATAGAGGAGAGGTATGGAGAGACGCTTGTCACTGCGCATCATCAAATTGCTGTATTCATCGACAACCACCGCAATTTCAGCCGACGAGCGCCGATCGAAATCAATACTTCTTTCTCCAATGGCATTTAGTTTTCCTATTATTTTCTGCATTCTTTCGGAATTAAAATAATCACCCGTTTGATCCATCCACCAGGCGCCCGTGGCATGGGTGAGTTCATTGCTTAATTGCCTCAACTGGGCTGAGGCCGACTCCTTGTAATCAGTTGTCCGCCCGTAGCCGGCGGTTATCGGGGTGAGATGAGTGCGGTAATCATTCTCGTCTATCCATAATTTGCCGTGAAGTTGAATCGAGGATTGGAGCGACATGAAGACACTGTATCCGGATCCTACTTCACGGTATTCGTACTGAGTCGGAGAGGATAAAAAGTCGATGTCCGATGATTCGAGCAACTCGGCGAGAGCAAAATGCCCCTGTTCCTGGAATGAGTCGAAAACGCGTTGATACTGCCCGCGGACATGAAGAGTGTAGCCATAAAAGAACCCGACCAGGCTCTCGTAATTACAAGCCTCCTTCGCTGCTTTTGCCATGTACTTTATGGCGTCCATGACTATCCAGGAATGAAATTCCATGTAGTCGATAACGTGCTTACTTTTCGCGGGATCACGGAAGATAAAATAATCGCCTGCGGCCCTTTCATCCATCGTTGGTATGGATACGGTATCAAAAGAAATTTCACGATTATTCCAAGCTCTTCGCAGGTGACGTTTCTTTTTATATTTGTCTAATAGCCATTTTTGATAGGCCTTGAGTTGAGAAACACTGAAATCAGGCGCCGGCCCATGTTCAAAATTCCATTGCAGCCATTCGGAAGTACTCCCCGCTGAAATATGATAGCCGATAACATTTTTTGCATAGGGTTGAGCGCGAATGTGATTAATTAATGCCCGGAGATTTTCAGCTGCCGTCTCCCGCCATTTATTGGAGGAAAATGAGGGCACCGTTAAATTCTGATTCTTGAGCATTATCGGCACTCGGCTTCCATCATCGAAGACGACCAGTTCATCCTCGAAACTGCTGTCCCACCAGTGAGGTGTCATTCCTATGTTAAGACGTGGAAAAATATAGGCCTTGGGGTTGGCTTCAACGATGGATTTGAAATGGCGATCCAAATCAGTATAATCATAGATCGGGGCCGTAGTATCGGTTGCGGGTTGCTTGCAATAGGTAAATATATTTAGCGGATAAAAGGAAACGAGATCGACTCCTATATTTCCAAATTGTTCAAATAGCTCGGGAATAGGCCGACCTCCCCAATAGCAAAGAGCAGCGTTGGGTTCGCCATTAATGTGAAGAGCAGGTGTTCCTTTATGATTACGGATTTCAGCCAGCGGAAGGGTCTGCGCACTCGATCCATTTGCAAGAATAAAAATGACAACAACGGTGGCGGTAACAGCAAAGTAATTGGAACGGTTAATTACTGAAACTGAATTCATTGACTATAGCGTGCTCCATCTAAGCTGGGATAAATGTTGCATCCTGCAATCCTGATAAAGGCTCGTTAATTAATCAACGCCCCTTTTTTAACCTTCACATGCATGGCATAAAGCATTGAAGACAATTTCAAAGAGAAATTGATTAAATCAATACACTCCGTAAGCAGTAATCTTTACTGCTTATTCAATCTGAAAAGTCAAGAGACCCCGGGTTACTCGGAGAATGTAAATGACCGTTTCATTTCCACATTGATGGGTTCCCCTTTTAACTCTACAGGATTAAATTTCAGGTTTAATGAGGCCATGAGCGCGCTGGGACCAAATTCTTCGTGGTCTGTAGACACGATTTTCGGGTTTATCACTAATCCTTCTTTATTGATAATAAATTTTACCTGTGCTTCACCTTCTATTCCACTGTCTTTTAGCTTGTCTGGATAAACGGGGGATACCGTATTCATTGGAGTGGGAGAAGCGGCCAATTTATCGGCCTTATGTATTTTTCCCCTAACTTTGGTGAAGACCTCTCTACCAGCTTTATTCGACAATTGCTCTTCCATAGTGAGAGTAAAATTAAAAGGCAGCTGGACTTGCTTGGAAACGATTGAACCATCTTTGCGACCAGGTATAAATTGCCATTGTCTAACCGCGTCCATTGACGCAGCCCCAAAAGCTTCATGGGTTGCTGAAACTACCTCAGGATTAACAACACTGCCCTGCTTATTGATTGTAAATTTTACAAGCGCGTTTCCAATGATGCCTTGATTGCGAAGATTCTCAGGATAATCAGGTTTATACGTTCGAGTCGGTATTGGATTAGAATTACCCGCCCCGTCGTTACCTTGCGTAAGTGAACCCGTAGTTAAAATAAGTATTATCACAGCGGCGAGTACGCCTGGAAAATTTACTGGTCGTCGGAATAGAGAATCAAGTTTCATAAATAGATTTATAAAGAGTTTACACGTTTTAGAGGAATTACCGTCGATTCAAAATTACAATAGGCAATAAAGCAGACACAAGGACTAAATAGCAATTCAAGCTGTCGATTGAAAAACACTCCAATTTAAAGAGTTAATTCAATTTCTTAGAAGATCCAGTCAATCGGTTCTTTAGCAGGGCAATTAATTATATTTGTCAAAATGTTCCTTTATCACTTTAATTTTTACATGAGCGTAATAGATCAATTCAGTTTGGAAGGCAGAGTCGCTTTAATTTCAGGCGGCAATAGGGGGTTAGGGTTTGAAATGGCAAAAGCACTGGGTGAAGCAGGTGCGTCTCTCGCAATCGCCGCCCGCGATACTCATCGCAATAAAGAAGCGACAGAAAAACTGCAGGAGATTGAAGGGGTTAAATGCATGAGTTTATCTTGCGATGTTACTAATGAAAAACAGGTATCCGAAACGGTAGGGAAAACATTCGATGAATATGGCAGAATAGATATATTAATTAACAGCGCAGGTATTAATATTCGTGGCCCTATTGAGGAGCTCGCCCTCAATGAATTTCGCCAGGTTCAGGAGGTGAATGTTACCGGTACCTGGTTGATGTGTCGAGCAGCCGCCCCTTTCATGAAAGAAAATAATTATGGACGGATAATCAATATCGGTTCCACTTTATCACTAATAGCTTTCCCTGATAGAACACCCTACGCTACGAGCAAAGGAGCGGTACTCAATCTCACGCGAGCGTTAGCTATGGAATGGGCCACTTCTGGGATCAGGGTGAATGCAATTCTTCCTGGAGCTTTTGCCACTGAAATGAATACCGCTATTCTAAATGATCCGGAAAAGTCTAATGCATTTTTATCAAATGTACCCATGGGAAGATGGGGTGAATTACATGAGATCGGCGGTATCGCTCTCTTCCTTGCCAGCGATGCCGCCAGTTATGTTACCGGCGCCAGCTTTGTCGTGGATGGTGGATGGACAGCACACTAGCTGAATGAATAATACCCATACACAAAGTGATTATAGTTTTACGATCCGTTCCGCAGCTGATGGCATAATTGCAGTCGATTTCAAAGGGGATTCATTACAAGCGACTCCCTCCTTCCTTATCCCTGATGCTAACGGCGAAGAGTTACCTCTCTTGCAATCACAGGACGAAGAGCGACGGACAACGACTGACACCCACGATATTTCAGTATCCGAAGGTTCGATCATAATTCGAAGGAAAACGGACAGTGAAATTATATGTGAACTCGTGAACCCTTCACATGAGGGGACTGTTGTTAAATGCGATCGCAGTTTTCCTTTTTACGGTATAGGGGCTAATAACTGGAGTGAATCCATTGATCGACGGGGAAAAAAATATTGTGTTCACCACCGTGTAACCCGCCAGGGAAACAATCATATGCCCTGGGTCTTATCCTCTCAGGGGTTCGGAATATTTTTTGATAGCACCCATCCGATGAGTATTGATCTTGAGGATAAATTTACCGTTGTGGGAAGCAAGATCCGCAGCATCTATTTTATTGACGGGCCAACTCCTGCATTGGCTTTAAAAAATTATGTAAAGTTATCCGGGCTTCCCCCCATGCATCCCGCTTGGTCATTGGGGTATGAGCAGAGCTCGCGTACCTGGTTGAATCCGGGCGAGGTAGATTTTGTGACCGCCTATTTTCGGAAGAAACATATCCCCTGCGACGGGTTTGTTTTCTTAAGTACTTATAATGGAAAGGGTGCCACCGGACATTGGGGACAAGGCGCTCATGCGGACTATCTTGAAGGCTACCAGGGATGGAATAAATTCCAGGATTACAGCACCTACAATCCCGCGCTCTTTCCTCAGGGAAAAATAGACGTCGAGAAACTTATCGAGAATGGATTTCACCTTATAGTTCATAATTATTTTGAAGGCGACTTCACAGATCCCGATGATCTGGAGCGCATTTGGGGCGAGCAAAAATTTCTTATTGAAGATGGCTGGGAAGGTTGGTGGCTGGACGGCACGGAAACCGCTTCATCTCACAAGGTCACGCATATTCCACAGCGTGGTAGAGATGAGGATGCGCTTTCCGAGGATTTTAAGGATGAATATGACAACATCTGGGCGGTGCTACGGGCAAAGGGATTCTATGAACGCCAACGCAGAGATTTTCCTGACAAGCGGGTTTACATTCTAAACCGTTCCGCCTTTTCGGGTATGCAGCGTTACGCGGTGGGGGTGAACCAGGGTGATTACTGGGCTACATGGAAACTGATGCAGTTGCAAACTCATTGGCTTTTACACCATGGAACATCCGGCATCTTCATGCCCGAGGCTGATATCGGTGGCCATTATGCGCATGAGGAACTGGACGACGAACTCTGTATCCGTTGGGCTTTCCTCGGCGCCTTCACTCCGATCATGCGTTCACATGGTCACAATTGGCGATGCAAATTACCCTGGGGATTCGGTCCGCAGTATGAAAAACTTTTCACCTCATTTATCAGGTTACGCGTATCACTTTTCCCCTATAATTATACCCTATTGCATGAAGCCAATAAAGAGGGTATTCCCATGATGCGCGCCATGGGACTAGAATTCCCCCATGACAGTTGTGCGCGATCGCTGGGGAATCAGTTTATGTGGGGTCCCTCTATTCTCGTTGCCCCTGTTTATGAGAAAGGCGCAAAAGGAAGGAAGGTCTATTTACCGGAAGGCAATTGGGTGCATTACTGGTCGTTAAAGTGTTATCGGGCGACTAAACCCGATGTGAACTCAGCCCCCGATGAGAGCGATGGCCAATTCGCAAAGCAAGGGGAGGAACTGCAGGTTAATTTTGATATAGATGCACCACGTGGCCGTGATCCCCTGTTTCTGAAAGCGGGCAGTATAATTCCGTGCCGAGAACCTACCGACACCATTCCTTTTAACGGTGAATCGAACCTGGTCTTATGGGTTCTTCCCGATAATCAAGCCGCAGAGTTCGAACTTTATGATGATGATCGAAGATCGTATAAATATGAGAAAGGTGAATATTCTACACAGACATTTAAATTAACTGCCTTGGATACATCAGGTGCATTTTCTCTTACAATTCGAAAAATAACGGGTGATCACGAGGGAATAGTTCGGGAAAAATCTTACATCCTTGTAATCCCGAAATCGCTGACAGTTATCAACAATGTTACTGTTAACGGGAACTCACTGCCGGTTGAAAAAATTGCTGTTGATGAAGTATCATTAAAAATTGATCCCCGGGGAATCGATCGCAATCACTCTTTGCCACCGAAGTTTATACATGATGGCGCGTTGTCTGCAGAACCCTTGTGTCGTGATGCACCCGCCTGCCTTGAAGATGAAAATAAATACGTGATCCGATTAGCGCCGACCGGGGAATCACTCCTGGTTAGTTTCAATGAATAGTTTTAAATTGAATTAACTATTCATCTTTTGGCGGCAATACGCTCCTGATCCTGCACGGTGAGATGAGGCTGAACTTTTTCCGCGAATTCGCTGACAGATTCCTCTACCGATGCGTTGCTGGTATCGAGGGTGATCGTGGGACCCAATGTGGATCTCGCCACCCCTTCTTCAAATAAGCGTAGGACTTCATCAATATCCTGTTCCTGCATCACGGCGTTCTCACGATTGTTTTCTTTAATTCGCTGTCTGAGGACATCCGGTTCTGCTATCAAATGAACAATGATCACTGGATCTGAGGTGACTTCTTTGATTAATTCTTCTATATGATCAAAAAAGAATTCCCTTCTATTAAAAAATTCTTCGGGTAGCCCAAATCCAAAGTAAAGCGGGGCGTAGACTCCATCTTCAATGTGCAACCCGACGTCCAAATTATCAACTGCCCGGTAATGTTGAACATGATAATGAAGGCTGTAGCGCGAGTACATTTCTTTCAGTTTGGGCGTCAGCGCCAGGACCATTTTCTGCTCTTCTGAGGTCGTATCGTCGGGATGTCCCGAGACCCGGGGGAGCTTAAAATGATCGTGGATATGCGTGAAGCCGCAGCCCATTTCATTTTCTTTCCATTTATGGAAGGCATTGGCTAAAGTTGTTGTCCCGGTAAACTCGGCGCCGGCGATTAGTAATTTCATAATGTGTTCTCTCTTATTGGGATTATAAATAAATAAATGATCATTTACTTTCAGCAATTTTATTTGCGAGCGAACAAATCGCATCGGCGGCCGATCCCACGTCCGCTTCGGAAATTCCCAGATAAGGGATAGCGCGAATGATCGTTCGTTCCGGATTACTGACCCGTACCCCATGTTCATCGAGCAGGCGATCGGCGAACGCTTGCGATGAGAGCCCGGTTCCTTTTACATCGAATCGGCACATATTTGTTTCCACCGCTTCAGGATCGATGGATATGCCCGGTGCGGAGGCAATGCGCTCAGCTAAAAGTTTTGCAAGACGATGATCTTCAGCCAGTCGCTCTACATGATGCTCAAGAGCGTATATTCCAGCCGCGGCAATGATACCCGCTTGCCGCATCGCTCCACCGATACGCTGTTTCCATTGCCAGGCTTCATGGATAAATGTCTTGGATCCCGCTAAAGCACCCCCGACCGGTGCGCCCAATCCTTTACTAAAGTCTATCCAGGCAGAATCAAAAGGGGCCGCGTAATCAGCCGCAGCTATACCCGTGGCCACCGTAGCATGCAGGAGCCGGGCACCATCCATATGACAGTAAGCGTCGTGTTCACGTACTTTCGCACAAACTGATTTCATCTGTTCTAAAGGCCAGATGCACCCACCCGGCCGGTTCGTTGTCTGTTCGATTGAAACGACCTGGACGGGAGATTGATAGCGACTGGTGGGTGAGATAGCTTCGTCAATCTGTTCGGCTGTGAACTGGCCATTCTCACCGTCAATGGGGTAAAGGACCGCCCCCGCGAGGACCGCAGAACCTCCTGCCTCAGAGATGAGTGGATGCGCTGACCGGTCGAGAATAATAAAGTTACCCGGCCGACAGTGGACGGCTAGCGCAATTTGATTACACATCGTACCGGAGGGAAGAAATAATGCCGCTTCTTTGCCCAACAATTCAGCTACCATTTCCTGTAGTTTATTAACCGTCGGATCCTCGCCTCTCTGCTCATCGCCCACTTCAGCGGCGCACATGAATTCCCGCATCTCCTTTGTGGGTTTTGTCGCTGTATCGCTGTAAAGATCTATGCGCACTGACGCCATATATGGTTTCTCCTGTTTTTCAGTTTAAATTAGATTAGATAATAAATTACGCGGCAGTTATTTTATTGATAGATTTCCTCGCAATGAGCGTTTATCGGGCACTGCTATCCATACATAGGGTGGCGGAATGGAATAGATTATCCAATAGACGTTGCCGCGGGTTCAAATTTTTTTGCTGCGAAATCGAAAAAACCTATCTCGGTTAGATCTTTTTCGAGTTTATTGTACTGCTCCGCGGTAATAGGTTGTGCAGGAGGACGAGCCGGTCCACAGTCCACACCCAGCATTTTCATTATGGCTTTCATCCCTGTATGCCCGGGTGAACCAGAGCGCCCCATAACCTGATACATCTTCATCGCTTTGAGTTGTTTTTCGCGAGCGGTATCCAAATCACCTCGATTGAAACTGTCTATTATCTCATTGTATAAAGGGCCGGCATAATTATAGCCGCCTCCTATTGAACCCTTACCACCTAGGACCAAACTGCATAATAAAAACGAATCAATACCAAAGAGGACATCATATCGTCCGCCATCAAATAAACGGCAAAGTTGGTATTCCATCATATTTGGCGAGGTGAATTTAAGGCCGCAAAGATTGGGTATCTTTCCGCTAGCGGCTTCAAGAAATTCTATCATATTGGTAGTGTTTCCGGTTAAGCCGGGGATATGGTAATAATAGAAGGGTAGATCAGGTGCGGACGCCGCGATTTGAGCACAATAGTCAACGAGCCCATCCGCGTCTTTAGGCTTAATAAATGTAGGGCTATGCGCTCCAATCCCCCAGGCCCCAGCTTTCTGGGCATGAGCGGCGAGCGCTTTCGCGGCGACAATACTATTGTGACCGACATGAACGAGCACCGTAAAATCTTTCGGTGCGACTTCAACCCAACGGCTGGTGATCGACATGCGTTCCTCTGCGGTTAAGGCTAAGCTTTCTCCCGATGTTCCACACAGAAATGCGCCATCAATCCCGTTGTCATTGAAAAAGGTGGCCAGGGTTTCAATCCTATCGAGATTGACACTATAGTCATCATTAAAAGGAGTTACAGAAGGGGCTATAAGACCATTGAGTTCAGTTTTCATTATTTTATTTAATTCAATTGGCAGTTATTTAGGGGTGAGAATAAATGATTTTATTGATAAAGATTCATCAGTCAGTGCGGTCCCAGCGGCTGGGGTTGATGCCCGGTGCGTCTTTGGCCATGTGATCTGGCTTATTCGGATTATCATGCATCCAGATGCGCGTGTTAGGATCGCCAAGGATAACCTGGATTTCGGGGGATAGCCCGGCCACTTTGTCGGCGTCTCTCGTATCAATCTCCCCGGCGGGCCCGGCCCATGAAGGGCGGTAAGTGATTGCGAGCATTTCACGGGGACGATCGCCTGTATTCGGAAAGTTGCCATGGAAAACATTTTGATTAATGAGAACGGCCGATCCCGCTCTGCAAGTGACCATTAATTGTTCAGGATGCTCTTCGTAGCGCAAGTAGGGATTGCCATCGTTATGAAAGCTGAGATGGGATCGCGGGAGAACGCGAAAAGGGGAGACTTCCGGGGTTAAATCATCCAAATAGTAGAGGACCCGAATCAAGCGTGGACAGCTGAACTGGTAGCCGAATAATTTCGAACTCCACGGTTGCCCATCAGAGTGCAAACTGATGCCGGGGTGACCGGGTTCAGACCGTGCGTAACTATAACTCATCATAATAATTTCGTCGCCAAACAAAACTTTTAGGAAGGCTATGGTTGGCGAATGAGCGATCAGCTTGGAAAGCTCCCCACCGTGGTACATGACTTCATCTTTATCTTCAGCAACCTGCTGTTTGTCGCTGTAATCCACCCCGCATGTGTTAATTGCTTTAGTTTCCGCTTTAAGTTTATTTATATGCTCCGGGCTGAGCAGATCGGGAATTACAAGATAACCTTCTACTTCGATATGACGAATTCGTTCACCAAGAGTTAAGCTGGACCAGTCTGTATCCGCGATGCGAGCTTTCAATTGTGATTTCATCAATCTCTCTCCATCAATTGGCTATTAATATTGGATTGCAGTATGAGCACATTGGAATTCATAAATTACTTCCCCCTATTGTCGATTGCAATTTATGCTTTACAATTATTATCTGCTGACCGCTAAGAATATTTCTCTTTTTGCTTTATTCTATTAAAATGTCTATTCCAAATGCGATAAGAGCTGGCTTATGGCCGGTAGGGGTCTTTCTCCTCTCAAGCTTTTTGTATATCGTTTCTTTCCCCCCGTGGAATATAGCCGAAGGGGCCTATCTTTTTGCTATACCTTTTCTCTACTGGATATTCTACAAACCTGGATTCAAACTTTATCTCATCACGTCATTGATTACCGGTTGCGTAACTTGGGTCATAATGATTTGGTGGTTGCGCCACATTACCTACATCGGAACGGTTTCTTTAGCCGTCTATCTCGGGCTTTTTAATGTCACCTGGCTCGTTGCCGCATGGTGGACTCTTCCTCGAATAATCGATCGACCATTCTGGTATCGTGTGTCGGGTCTGCTCGGGCTCTCCTCGCTTTGGATCTTACTCGAATACCTTCGCACCTTTCTCATAACCGGATTTCCCTGGATGCCGCTGGCACTTAGCCAGTGGAATCGACCCGCGCTGCTTCAGATAATTTCCTATACTGGATTTTATGGCATTTCGTTTATTCTTATTTTTTTTAATCTTGGAATAGCTTTATATTTGCGGCACCTGATATTAAAGAGCCATCGGGGCCGAGCCTGGTATGAACGTATCTGCCCAGAGTTTTATCTATCCGTTGCTCTACTCCTTACGGCAGCGAGTGGAGTTATCTGGACCGGAACATTTACTCAGGATCGGGTCGATAGCTTTCGAGCCGCCGCCATACAGCCTTATATCAAACCATCGATAAAATGGATTAGTGAACAAGCGCATGCTATTCTCGATATTTTGGAAAAGAATACACTTTTCCTTAAACCGCTTGATCCTGACCTGATCCTATGGCCGGAATCTGTCACTCCCTGGCCTGTTGTCGGCGATAGTAATATGCGTCTCTGGGCACAAGACCTCGCTCAATCATTTGGCGTCCCTATTCTTATGGGCAATATGGCGAAAGAGGATAATAAGATTTGGTATAATACGGTGAACGCTGTCGATCCTCGCTTTGGCCTCGTCTTTCCTTACTACGCTAAACGTAAACTGGTCCCCTTTGGCGAATATGCACCTTTTCACCAGATCTTTCCATTCATTGATAAATTTGTCCCGCTCGAAGCTGACTTTAAACCGGGAAAGTTGCCTGAGTTAATCCCGCTTAATATTGCCGGTCAAATTTACCGCGTGGGTCCACTCATCTGCTATGAAGACATTTTTCCCGGCCTGGCGCGTGACTTAACGCTTGAGGGGGCGGATTTCCTTTTCGTAGCGACTAATAATGCCTGGTACGGTGAGGAGAGTGGCGCCTATCAACATGCTGCTCATTCCGTCTTACGCGCCGTCGAAACACGGCGACCGGTTCTTCGCTGTGGCAATGCGGGGTGGAGTGGCTGGATAGATGAGTATGGCAATGTGCGAGAGGTCCTGCTCGATCATAAGGGGAGTATTTATTTTCGGGGCGGCGCGGTAATGGAGATTAGTCGTGATCGCCAGTGGACGCAGCGTCTAAGTGTTTACATGCAGTATGGTGATTGGTTTGTCGGGCTCTGTTTATTTTCTTTAGTATGGGGTATAATCACGCTGCGTTTTTTGCATGTGGATATGGTTCCTGACGCCCCTGAACCTGATATCCGCACGCGCCGTCAACGTATCTTCGGAAATTAAAAAGCATAGCAATGGCAGCGCGTTTCACTTAAGCTCACTATTCGTCATTACCCAGGCGATTAAGAGATTGAGAACCTGAATGAAGATCATTGCCGATTTACAACTGAACCCTATAAACCTGCTCCATGGATGACACGAATATAACAACAGACGATCGCTTACGTGGAATGATCTGGGGCCAACTGGTGGGTGACGCCGCGGCCCTCGGCAGTCATTGGATCTATAATCTCAGCGAACTTGAAGCTGCGTATCCCAATGGTATTCATGGTTTTGAAACACCTAAAGCGGGACACTATCACGCGGGAAAATCACCCGGTGACTTTACTCATTACGGCGACGCCGCAGTGATTCTTTTACAGTCAATAGCAAGCTGCGGACGCTTTGAGGCTATTCATTTCGGCAACCAATTTATTGAAACGATGGCCCCCGGTAAGTATTCGGGTTACATCGATCACGCGACGCGCGGGACTC
>Ga0114999_10001383_pt1 | contig 33770 bp, 39 predicted proteins | sample ArcticOcean_MG_C_3_FD_89820 | JGI IMG/M metagenome (GOLD analysis project Ga0114999, IMG submission 89820) | Marine microbial communities from western Arctic Ocean - ArcticOcean_MG_CB8_126 | ecosystem: Environmental > Aquatic > Marine > Oceanic | place: Arctic Ocean: Canada Basin | collected...
CGGCGGAAATCGCCAAGGCGCCATCGACGCCGCCTGATTTCATCGGCGGCATGATTAACGGCATCACAGCGCTCGGCATCGAGCCCGCGGAAATCAGCCTCATTAAGATCGGCACCACCATCGCCACCAACACCATAATCATGCGCACGGGCGCGCGCACAGCATTGGTAACGACGTTGGGCTTTACCGATGTTCTGCACGCAGCGCGCGCCGCCCGTCCGACGCTCTACGATTCCGATTGGGACCCCGCGCCGGCTCTCGTATCGCGGCGCGACACGCACGCCGTTCGCCAGCGCACAACATATGAGGGCGAGGAGATTGAGGCGCTTGATGAGGCGGGCCTGCGCGCGATTGCCGTCAAGTTGCGCGATCAGGGCGTAAAAGCGGTCGCCGTCAGCTTTCTGCACAGCTATATCAACGGCAGCCATGAGCGCCAGGCGCGGGATATTCTGTTGGAGGAAATCCCAGACGCCTATGTGAGCCTTTCATCCGATATTCTGCCCGAAATACGAGAGTTTGAACGCACCAGCACGACGGTCGCGAATGCCTATTTAGGGCCGGTCCTCGACCGTTATCTGTCAGCCCTGGCCGAGCGTCTTAAGGCCTTCGGATATAGCGGTCCCCTGCTGATCATGCACTCCGGCGGCGGCGTGATGTCGGTCGAGGCGGCGCGCGAGATTCCGGCGCGGATCTGCCAATCCGGGCCGGCAGCCGGCGTCATGGCCGGCGCAAATCTTGGACAGGTCACGGGCCGGCCGAATGTGATCAACCTGGATGTCGGCGGCACCAGCGCCGATGTATCTCTGGCGCGCGGTGGACGTCCGTTGATCCGGGCGGAGTGGAATGTCGATTTTAATATCGTCATTAATTTTCCTTCGGTGGATGTAGCGACCATCGGCGCTGGCGGCGGCTCCATAGCGCGGGTCGATGCGGGCGGTGTGCTGAAGGTCGGACCCGAAAGTGCCGGCGCCCGCCCGGGGCCGGCGTGCTATGGCCATGGCGGTGAGGCACCAACGGTTACCGATGCGAATCTCGTGCTCGGGCGGCTTAGCGGCGATACCAAGCTGGCCGGTCAGGTCGCCCTGCGGTCCGATCTTGCAGAGCAGGCCGTAGCAAGCGTAAGTGGGCCCCTGAACTGCTCGCTCGAGCAAGCGGCGGCGGGAATATTGCAAATTATGCGCGCGAACATGGCCGGCGCTATTCGCCTGATGTCAGTCCGGCGCGGGCATGACCCAAGGACGTTCGCCCTGGCGGCGTTTGGTGGCGCCGGGCCGCTACATGCGTTGGAACTCGCCGTGGAGCTTAGAATTCCCGAAGTCATTATTCCCTATGTGCCTGGACTGGGTTCGGCCCTCGGCGTGCTCTCGGTAGAGGTACGACATGATTTTGTGCAGTCCATCTTCGCGACCAATACGCGCTTCGACGTCGCGGAAATAAACGCCGCCTTCAGCAAACTTGAGGCCCGCGCCCGCGCCCGCCTCGAGGAGGAGGGCGTGCCAGATGACCGCTTGGCGATACACCGTCAGCTTGATGTGCGCTATTACGGCCAGGTCTCCGGCGGGCTTACGCTCGATGCAGGCCAAGGAATACTCTCTGACGCCGATGTCAGCGCCATCTTTGATTCTTTTCATGTCCAGCACACGGAAGAATACGGCTATACGCTTCCGAGCGATCTTGCTGAGCTGGAAATCGTCAACGCCCGGGTTAACGCCGAAGGGCAGCAGAGCGCGCCCGCGGCGCCGTTGTTTCTGGGTAAGCGTGTGGACAAGGTGAAGCCGAGTGGCACAAGGCAAGTCTATTTCGATGACTGGACCGAGACCGCTATCTACCAAAGGGCGGAGTTGCCGGCCGGCTGTATCATCAAAGGGCCTGCCGTGATTGAACAAATCGATAGCACGACGCTGCTTATTCCGGGCTCCAGCGCCACGGTGGATGAGCGACGCAATCTTATTTGTAGCGTAGGATAGGGCCATGCAACTGAATCCGATTACTTTTGAAGTGCTGCGCAATGCGCTTAGCGCCATGTGCGATGAGGGCAGCGAGATGATCGCCCGCCTGGCCTATGCGCCGACGATTAGCGAGGGGCACGACCATTCTTGCGCTCTGTTGACCGCGGAGGGCCGCTTGGTGTCCCACGGCGACCGCGATCAGGCGCCGCATATCGGCTCCTTTGAACCCTCCGTGCGGGTGGTGCGGGAGTGGACCGAGGACAAATTCGAGCCCGGTGACGTCTATATCTTTAACGATCCCTATTCAGGCGGCATTCATACCAACGACGTCAAGCTCATCCGGCCTATTTTCCATGGCGGCAAGGTTATCGCTTTTAATTCAAGCACAGGGCATTGGCCCGATGTGGGCGGTGCCCTGCCGGGCAGCTTCAATCCGCGCGCCACCGATTGCTATTCAGAGGGGCTGCGTATGCCGCCCATGCTGCTGTTCAAAGGCGATAAGCTCGACCGAACAGTGATGACCCTGATCGAATACAATATGCGCACGGGCAGAGAGCGGATCGCCGATATCTACGCTCAGCACCGGGCAGGGCTATTGATCGAGGAACGCCTCTGTGAGCTCTATGATCGCCACGGCGGCGAGACCATCGAGACCCTGTTCATCGACGTTTTCGACTATACGGAGGAGATGTTCCGCAAGCAGGTGGCGGAACTGCCTGACGGTGAATTCGAGTTTGAAGATTTCTCGGATATGGACGTCATGCACCCCGACACCCCCCGCATCCGGGTGCACTGCCGGATGCGAATCAGCGGCGATAAGGTGACTTTCGACTATCGGGGAAGCGATCCGGCGCCGGTTGGCCCGTTCGGATTTCCCCGCGCATCGCTGGAGACAGCCGTCTATGATGGGACGCTCCATTGCTTTCCCCAGCTTGCGCCGTTGAATCATGGCCTGGCCCGCTCAGTCGAGATCCTTTCGACGCCAGGAAGCTGTGTACATATCCAGGAGCCGACGCCGGCGTCCGGCTATGCTTCCGGTGCCTATGAAAAGGTCGCGGCCGTGACGATGGCCTGCTGGGCAAATGCCTTTTCCACCGTCAATCCGCGCCGTATGTATGCGGCCGGCATCAATCTTGCGAATCTATGTATTGGCGGCATCCATCCCAAGACGGGCAAGCAATTCGTCAATTATTTGTGGAATGAGGGCGGACAGGGCGCGCGCAGCTACAAAGACGGCAATCCCTTTCAGATGATGATTTTTATCGGCGGCGCCACCAACCAGCCGGTTGAGATATTGGAACGACTGTATCCGCTTCTCTACACCAACTGCGTGGGTGTGGAGGATTCCTGCGGCGACGGAAAATTCCGCGGCGGCGTAGGTATTGACCGGAGTTTCAAGGTTCTTGGGGCGTTGACTCTGACCATGCATGGCGACCGGGCCGAAGTCACGCCATTTGGCCTTGCTGGTGGAACCAACGGCGGCGCCAATATCCTACGCTTGCGGCGCGCAGCAAATCCCGAGATAGAGGAAGATCTTGGCATGCACGCCGTGGGCATCCGTTTGGAGCCCGGCGACCATATGATCTACCGCTCGAATGGCGGCGGCGGATTTGGCAATCCGTTGGACCGGGATCCGGAGCGCGTGTCGGCTGATGTCGAGTTGGGTTGGATCTCCAGGGAAAAGGCCAGTGCGGTCTATGGTGTCGTTCTGCGTGCAGATGAATCGGAAAAAGATCGCTACGTCATTGATCGTAACGCGACAACCGCGATGCGGGAAAAAATTGCAAAAGCGACTCGTGTCCGGGGCTACGGTCCCGGCGAAGTACACCCGCTTGGAGAGTTGATTCAGGTGGCGGAGGTCGCACTCGCCGCGGAATAGAGCGCTGTCAGAAAATAGTGGCCTGAGCCACGCACGACCCGCGGCGTAGCGTCGGCGGATGCAAATTCCGTTCCTGTACTTCTAGAACTCACTCGAGATGATCCGCTAACGGTTGTGATGTACATCCGGTATTTACGATCGTTGCCCCAGGCCGAAGACCGGTTGTTCAAACGCGGCATCAATATTTGTCAGGAGACCGTACGGTTCTGGTAGTTGGGTTCTATCCGATGTTCGTATCGGAGGTCCAAAACCCCGTATCCAAAATCATCGCATAACCACTAGCGTTGGCACCTGGACAAGGTGTTCGTGTTCGCTTTTTTCTGTGCGCTCATTCCGGCTGCGGCGATATTCGTGCGAAGAATTTCGGCGCAAAATTTTGTGAGCTTGTGGCCGGCATTCTACAGCCCGTTGCCTTCGATTATGAGCTGGCGGCGCGGCTCTTAGTCTGAATCGCCGTCATAGCCATAGGTGCGCGCGACCATTTGTTCAGAATGTTCACCCGCCTTGATGGCCTGGTACTTCCACGGATTGTCGGTGCTCACGCAACCGGGCAAAGCCTCCACCAGAACGTCGTAATCGACACCGACAAACTGCACCAACGAATAGCGCGGCTTGGGGGTGGTGTTGATCACGCGATGCGCGGTCGAGACAAAATAATCATTCGTCCACTGCTGCATAAGATCACCGAGATTGACGGCGAAGGTGCCGGGGATAGAGGGCAGTTCCAGCCAATCGCCGTCCAGGGTCAGCATTTGCAGGCCGGGCACGCCGTTCTGCCAGACGGTCGAGAAACATTCGTAATCTGTATGCGCGCCGAGGCCGATATGGGCGATATCGAAATCCTCGCCCTGCGGCGGGTAATAGCACACCCGGGTGCGCGACAACGGCTTGGTGAATTTTTCGGTGAAATAGCCGGGCGGCACATCGAGCGCCAATTCGAAGGCGCGGAAGATCGAACGGCCAAGCTCGATCTGGCAGTCATAATAGGTGCCGAGGGCCCAGCGGAAATCCGGCGGATTCTGCGGCCAGTTGTTGGGGCCGTAGAAGCGCAAGCCGCGCAGGTAATGGGGATCATCCTCGGGTAGATCCTCGGCCATTTCGATCGCCTCGGAGATATCGTTGCCCTTGAGACTGTGATCGGCCTGGATGCCGTGGAGCGGGACATAGCCGCGATGATTTGGCCAATCGAGATAATGATTTTTCATCTTCTCTTCGAGCGGCAGGGCGAAAAAGCGCTGCATCGCGGCATAGGCGCGGTCGATCACCGACTGGGGAAATTGGTGGTTGGTCAGATAGAAATAGCCCGGCCCGGTGCAGGCGTCGCGAAATTCTTGCGCCAATTTACGGTGATCTGCCTTGCTGCTGCTATAGATCGAGCCGAAATCTATTATCGGCACTTCGTCCGGCTTGAGACGGATGATCTCGCGCTTGTGCAATCCTTCGCGAAGCTGAAATGGCGTGTCCGGTGCGACCGTTTCCATGTACCAACTCCTAACTAAGGCAGAACTTTCCTGCGGCGGAATTCCGCGAACAGGTCGAGAAACATCTTTTCCGTATCGACCATTTCAGTAAAGCCCCGGTCGATGCGCTTGGCGTCCGACATCAGGACATCCCATGACGTATCCATGTTGAAGTCGAAATAGGGCCAGCCAGCAGTTTGCTCGTAGGACAGTTTCACCAGGCCGTGCTTCTCGACGATACGATCCCAGACCGGCCCTTTGTCGGGCATGACGTCGGCCGAGATGATGCGCTGCGCCATGCCGACTTCCATGCCGAACGCCGCCGCCCAATCGGACCACACATTGACGTAGCGGAAGCCATCGCCATTGGTGATGTTGAAAATCTCGTTGGCAGCGTTGGGCGCGGTCGCGCTCCATAAAGTCATGCGCGCCAGCAGACCCGAATCCGTTACCTGGTTGATCGCTTCAAAGCCGCGCAAATCTCCGGGATATTTGAGTGGCATGCCGAGCTCTTTCGAGATCGCCGCATAGGTGCCGAAGCACATAATCAAATTCATCGGATTGCCGACGGCGAAACCGCATACTGCCTCGGGCCTCAGCACCGCCCAGCTCCACTCTTTGCCCTGTTGAAACTCGATCAGGAAATCTTCCTGCTCGTAATAAAAATTGGGCGGCATGTGGCGCGAATCGGATTCCTTGGCCGGCGTCTTGAATGGCCCCAATTGGCGGCCATAGGCCTTGCTACCCTCCTGCAGCACGACCCGTCGTAATTGCTTGGAAATCGACGACATCACCGTGACCGGATTGGCCACGAGGGCGCGGTTGTGCGCCGTGTTTGTGGCATCGATGCCGCCATCAAGGGCGCAGCAAAACACATGCGTGACATCGGTGAGATGCGCAAGCTTGGCTTCGGCCGCCGCCATATCGAGGAGATCGCAGGAGATAAAGTCAGCCTTTGTCGCCATTTCCGCATCCGGCGCACGGCGGCTAACCGCGACGATATCCCAATCATCCTGCTCCGCCATGTGATTGATGATATTGCGCCCGATGACGCCAAGACCGCCGATTACCAGCGCTTTTTTACGCGCCATATGTCCTTGTCTCCTTCGTGAAAAATGGGTCGCGCTTAGCGGCCGAGGCCGAGATCGGCGCGGAACGCTTCCGCCGCGCCTTTCGCATCCGGCGCCGCGCTGCCCGCACCAGGGAGTGCCGCGCAATAGGCGTCGATAGCGGCATCGCCGAGCGGCGCCCATTTTGCCACCCATTCGGCTAGAACTTTCTTGTTGTCGCCGGTTTCCATCACGAAGGCGACCAGCGCCTTGGTCCAACGGCGCGACCGCTCGTTGTCGGTCTTATGGGCATCCGTCAACTGATGCAGCAGGCCGTCGCCCTCGCGCTGCGCGGCTTCGCCGAGTTGGCGAACAAAGGCTTCATCGATCGCCGGCTTGGCGACCAGATTGAGCGCGGCAAATTGCTCGCCCCAGTCATAAGCGACCAATGTGCGCTCCATCAATTCGCGGAAGCCCTGCCAAGCGGCATCGCCTTGCCAGTGGCCGCGTTCTCCGCCGATGAAACCGGCATCGGGCGCGGCCATGGAAAGCTCCTTGGTGCGGTAGGCGATGCGTGAAACCCAGCGCAACTGATCGGCGGACTGGAGCATGGCGCAATTGATGATCGTGCTGGCCGGCGCCATTTGCACGAGATAGGCCGAGGCCATCTGCGCGGTATGAAGCAGATAGCGGCCCGGTGTGTACAGCGCCGCAAGCTGCGCGATCCAGTCGGCGCTCAAACTACCGTCATGGCCGTTGGTGTTGTATTCGTCCAACAACCCGTCGACAAAGGTTTCCTGGCCATCCTGCATGATATTGTAGGTCCGATAGACCATTTCGTCAGGGTCGCGGAAGGCGTTCCAGTCGCCGTGTTTGAGCGGCGAAGCCTCGCGGTATCTCAAATACCACTGGTTCATATGCACGCCGGGCGCCAGCGCCCACGGCATTTCGTCGTCGGTACTCCATAGGAGATTGGTCGAGACGATCTCATATTCGCTCGGCCGGCGGCGTTGACCTGCGAGATGGCTCCAGGTCTTGAGCGGCTTAAGTTCGGAAGATTCAGTCATGATCTCTTGCTCTCATACATTCTTGCGCGTCACAGCTCTTTCTCGAGATAGAACCGCATGTAAGCGTCGGTGGTTTCGATGCGACCGGCGAAGGATGTGAGATTTATCTCAACCTCGGGCATGGTGATCGGGCGGCCGAGCATCTCGGACAGTGTTTCCTGGCGGATGAAACACTCGCCCTCCGTCTCAACACGCACATAGGCGATCCGATTTTCAATGACGAATTCTTTGTCGGGATTGTCGATTTGCAGCGCCTCGACCACGGCGTCCGCAACTTCTCCGGCGCGCAACACGGGGCCGACTGAATTTTGCCGCCCTTCCTCTGATTTGGTCATATCCGCTTCCCGTTTCCGCTGCGCTTAGGCGTGCGCAAACTTTGCTTCGATCCCGGCGACATCGACCAGGACTTCCTCGCCTTCGATTTTGACCGGATATTTCGCCAACTCCGCGTGATCGGGATTGATGCCCTTGCCGCTTACCACATCAAATTGCCAAAGATGCATGCAGCAGGTCAGCTCATTGCCTTCCAATTCGCCCTCGATCAGATCGACTTCTTGATGCGGGCAGATCGCTTGCACAGCGTGGACTTCCCCGCCCAGGGTATGAATCAGCAGGATTTCCGTGCCATCGACCTCGAAGGTCTCCATCTCGCCCTGCCACACATCGGCGAGCGCACAAACTTTGCTAAATGCCATGTTACGCCGCGTCCGAATCAGTGAAATAGATATCGATACACTCAAAATGCTTAATTCCGGCCTCTGATACAGTCATATCGCGTGGCCAGGGCTTGGCATCGTCGGCATCCGTGGTCGGACGGATTCGGAGGATCTTTCCGGGTTGGTCGGCGACATGGAGGCCGATCGAATGGTGCGCGCATACCGCTGCGAGCGCGTCGATGGTTTGCGCCGGCTCAGCCTCCACCACCTTAACGTGGCAATCAAATTGGAAACGGGACAGAATCGGAAAAGCCGACACTTGCACGCCCTCCCTATTCCGCCGCCTGGGCGCGGAAGCCTTCAATCCAGCTATAATCATGGCCGTCACGGCCGCCCTCGCTCACCACGCCGATGCCCATATAGGTGAGGACATTGTCCAACGTAGGCGGATTGATCTCGCCGGAATACATGCGGTCGACGATGCTCTCGTGATGCTTGTAGCGCTCCGGATCGAGGGTAAAGATCCAGCGGCACGGCTCGGTGCAGAAATTATAGCGCCGGCCTTCATGTTCGTGCTGCACGACTCGCGCCTTCCACTCCGGGCCAGGCCGGTTGGATATCGGAATTTGGCACATATTGCAGATGATCGGGATGCATTCAGGATGGGTCTTCTCTTCCCGCCCGTTCAACAAATTATCGGTGATGACATCCCAATAGGTGCCGAAGCTGTCATTCCAGCCGGGATACTTCTCTTCCAGCCACTCGCGTTCGCGGGGGCCAACAGCGCCGGGCGGATTCCACCAGACTGTTGGGCGCCACGACCAAATGCCGCCCTGCTGGCAATGGTGATGATTTTCGATGTCGTCCTTCAATAGATCCCAATACCACGGCGTCTCCAGGCCAAGTTCGCGCACCTGGCGGTCATACTGGCGAATAATCCATTCATGCATGAATTCCTTGAACGACAAGTGGCGCTGGTCGAGCGGGATGTAATAGTCCATCGGAATGCCGACGGTGATGGCAAACAACCGCCACATGCGCCAGAAGGCGACATCCACAGCTTGCTGCGCTTCCGCCTTACGGCCGTTCTTTATCATGATCTCGATGGCCGGCGAGCCGAGCTGCGCGTGGCGCGCCTCATCCGACTGGATGCTGGTGATCATATTGGAGAACGTGAAATCGCCCATATTCGCCGCATCTGTCGAGAGGCCGACCATTTGTAAATTTGTCAGGCCGGTCTCAAAGGCAAAAGACACCATGATTGCGCCGGTTATCGCGTCGCGGCACATCATGACATCGTCCATCGCGTGACGGCCGCCGAGAATCGCCCAGTTTTTGGTATGCGCCGCCTCATGCGCCCAATCATATTGACGGTCACGCGACAATAATTCGTGCGGAAAATAGAGTTGCAGCTGGGCATGGCGCAGCTCGTCGAGCATGCCGTAGGTGGCCATGTTGCGCATCGACGGCGATGGGCCGAATCGCACCATGCGAGCCTGGAACTGACTGGCCTGATATTCGGTCAAAGCAACGGCGCCGTAATGCAGCTTGAGAACGCTGGCCCAGCCCTCATCCAACCCGTCGTGAAACTTGGAGCGCGACAGCGCGGCTTTCACGGAATAGGCAGAAGAATCCTTCTCCCGCTGAACTTTAACATATTCCCGGTACGATACCTTGTAGGGCTCGTCAAAGGTCTCCCATTCCGCTAGCGGAATGTCGTATGGATCACTCAGCTCCGCTGGAAACAATTCTTCGCGCGGGACAAATCCCGGCGACCAATTTGTATCGCGGGCAATATCGTACCAATCCGAACGGTCTAGCAAAGCCATCGGTTTCTCCTAGGGAAATCGCATTGTGGCCGATATTATTCTTAGACTCAGAAAAAGCCAACGTGATGTGCGCCTTCGACTTGACGTCGAGCGGGATAAACCCGTAGACCTCGATGGAATGATGAAACGAGGGAGACAGAACCATGATGACAGGCAACATCAAAATTCTCTTTGACGGGCCGGAAGACTCGGAACTGACTGTTGTTCTGGCGCATGGTGCCGGCGTGCCGATGGACGCGCCATTCATGACCGTTTTCGCCGAAGGTATCGCCAATGCCGGCCATCGGGTGGCGCGGTTTGAATTCCCTTATATGCAACGGCAGCGCGCTGAAGGTAAGCGCTTCCCGCCCAGCCCAACACCGGTGCTGGTAGAGCGCTATCTGGCGGTGGTCGGGGCGCTCGGCGGCGGTTCGGGATTGGTGATCGGCGGTAAGTCGCTCGGCTGCCGCATCGCCACGCTGATCGCCAATCAAGTGGGGGCAAGAGGCGTCGTCTGCCTGGGCTATCCGTTTCACCCGCCGGGGAAGCCGGAAAATGTCCGCATCGAATATTTGAAAAACATCACGGCACCGACCTTGATTCTGCAAGGCGCCGAAGACCCGTTCGGCTCACCTGACGAGGTCGCCGACTACGGCCTGCCCGACAGTGTAAAAATCACCTGGCTGGAGGGTGGCGATCACCATCTAGCGACGCCGGACGATTCGGAGACCAGCGACGAACAAAACTGGGCCGATGGTGCCGGCGCGATTGCGGAGTTCGCCGCCGGATTGTCGTCAAGCGCGCAAACTGATCCTGCAACCGATCCTACGACCGACTCTGCGACCGACTCCGCGACCGATCCTGCTTAGGTCCAGTTTCCGCCCTAACATCTTCGCCGCTTGACTGGCGGCGGTGGCTTCGCTATTCACGCTTTGGGTGGAGTAAATTTGAATGTCACTGGGCGCAACGCCCGGCGAGGGAAGGAACCTGACTATGCCTTGGGATTTGGCGCTGCCGCTGCTGGTCTGCTTTGTGACGCTTTTGCTGTTCATCGGCATCTATTATTCGGCAAAAGTGCTGATTACCGATCCGCGTGGCAGCGAAGAAAGCGAATAACACGTATTTCACCGAATTTGATAGTCTGTCTCCGGCATCATTGCTGGAAACATTATGAATATCGACGTGGGCTGGGCGCTGCTCGGCAATTTCAATTATCCGACTGCGATTCGCTTCGGCAACGGGCGAATCGAGGAGCTGCCTGACGCTTGTGCCAAGCTCGGCATTTCCCGACCGCTCCTGATCACCGACCCCGGCCTGGCCGAAAGCGACATGGTGCAGAACGCGCTGGCGCTCTGTACGGAGTCCAGGCTGCCGGCGTTGCCGTTCTCGGAACTGGCGTCCAATCCGGTCGGCGCAAACGTGGCCGATGCGGTCGCCGCCTATCGTGCCGGTAATCATGACGGCGTCATCGGCTTTGGCGGCGGCAGCGCCATGGACGTCGCCAAGGCGACCGCCCTGATGGCCGGACAACGCCGGCCTATTTGGGACTTCGAGGATCGTGAAGACTGGTATCTGCGCGCCGACGCCAATGCCATCGCACCGGTGGTTGCGGTGCCAACGACAGCGGGCACGGGTTCAGAAGTGGGACGGGTGGCGGTCATCACCGATGAGGATGCGCGCTGCAAGAAACTGATCTTCCATCCTAATTTGATGCCCGGCACCGTGATCCTCGACCCGGCATTAACCCTGAGCCTGCCAGCAAACCTAACCGCAGCGACCGGAATGGACGCGCTGGCGCATAATCTCGAAGCCTATTGCGCGCGCGGCTTTCACCCGCTGGCGGATGGAATTGCGCTTGAAGGTATGCGCCTGATCCGGGACTGGTTGCCCGCCGCAGTGCGCGACGGATCGGACCTCTCCGCCCGCGCCCATATGCTGGTCGCCTCCACCATGGGGGCGACCGCCTTTCAAAAAGGCCTCGGCGCGATTCATGCGCTGAGCCATCCCGTGGGCGCGCTTTACAATGCCCATCACGGCCTCACCAATGCCGTGTTCATGCCCTATGTGCTGGCTTTTAACCGCAAGGTGATTGACGAGCGGATGGTGCGTCTCGCGCGCTACTTGGACCTGCCCGGAGAAGGCGTAGACGCCGTCATGGAGTGGGTATTGGCGCTGCGCAGCGAGATCGGCATCCCGCACAGCCTGGCCGACCTCGGGGTGGCAGAGAGCGGTGTGGCGGAATTGGTGGCTTTGGCCGAGATCGATCAGGCGCGCGCAGGCAATCCGCGCGATCTTACCACGCATGATCTGACGCAGCTATTTGTGGACGCTATCCGCGGTGATGTGACGGCGCGTTAAAGCGCCAGATTGTCGATCAGGCGAGTCCGGCCTAGCCGCACCGCGGCCAGCAAGCGTCCGCCCGTTTTGGCCTCCAATAACGGCGCAAGGCTCTCGCCATCACACAGCGCGAGATAATCGATGCCATCGAAGCCGGCGTCGCGCAACGCAATCACACCGCGCTCGATTTCAGCGATGACGCTGCTACCGGCCCTCAGCCGTTCAGCCATTTCGTGAAGAATTTCATAGAGGCGCGCGGCGGTCGGCCGGTCCTCGGGTAACAGATAATCGTTGCGCGACGAACAGGCTAAGCCGTCCGCCTCGCGCACCGTGGGAATGGCGAGAATTTCGCTCGGGATATCGAGATCGCGCACCATGCGGCGCACCACTTGAAGCTGTTGGTAATCCTTCTCGCCGAAAACGGCGATGTCGGGCAGGCATTGCAGCAACAGCTTGCAGACGACGGTAGCGACGCCGGTAAAAAAATGCGGCCGCGCCGTGCTCTCCAGTCCCGCGCCGGGGCCGGCCACATTGACTGTGGTAGCGAATCCCGCGCTATACATGTCGCCGGCTGCCGGCATGAACACGAGATCGACGCCGGCATCCGCCAATTTGCGCAAATCTTCTTCGTCGTTGCGCGGATATGCCGCTAGATCTTCCGTTGGCGCAAATTGCGTTGGGTTGATGAAGATGCTGACGACGGTGCGCGCCGCCGCCTCGCCGGCCGCTGCGACCAGTGCCATGTGCCCGCTATGAAGTGCGCCCATGGTCGGCACCAGGGCGACGCGATGTCCGTCACGGTGAAATTCGGCGACCGCCGCGCGCAAATCTCCGACGCTGCGTACAATGGCCGGAGAGGCCTTGTCGGGCGCTCCTGAGGCAACGCCTGGTCTGGCGCCTGGCATAACGTCAGTCGCGGCGTCAGGCGCCGCGCCGCGCCTTGGTGCCGGGCGCGACAATCGCTTCCGATGCAACCGCCGCCAGGCGCGGCTTGACGCCGCTTCCTTTGGCCGGCGGGCTGAAGCAATGCTCTGCTGCCGGAAAGCGCCGGGCGCGCACGTCCTCGGCATATTGGCCAACCGCCTTGTGCAGTTCCTCACCAAGTTCGGCATAGCGCTTGGCGAAGCGCGGCGTGAAGTCACCGCCTAGCCCGACGATGTCCTCTGTCACCAGAATTTGCCCATCGCACGCTAGCGAGGCGCCAATACCGATGGTCGGCACTTTCAACTCCTCCGTCAAAGAGCGCGCCAGCGCCTCCACCGTGTTTTCGATAACGATGGCGAACGCGCCCGAATCGGCAATCGCGCTGGCGTCAGCACGGATGCGCCGAGCACCATCGTCGGTTTTGCCTTGGACGCGGAAGCCACCGGCGGCATTGACCGATTGCGGCATCAGACCGATATGACCCAGCACCGGTACACCGCGCTTGGTGAGAAAGCGCACAGTCTCGGCCATCTCCACACCGCCCTCGAGCTTGACCCCGGTACAGCCGGTCTCGGCCATCACCCGGGCTGCGGCACGGAACGCCGCTTCTGGCGATTCCTGATAGGAACCAAACGGCAGATCGACGATCACACAAGCATGCTCGGTTGAACGCACCACGGCAGCGCCATGCGCCACCATCATATCTAGGGTGACGCCAACCGTGGTGTCCATGCCGTAGACCACCATGCCAAGCGAATCGCCGACCAATATCATGTCGACATCTGCATCCAGAGTTCGCGCCATCGGCGCGCTGTAGGCGGTCAAGCTGACGATTGGGCGGTCGCCCTTCATGGCGGCGAGGTCGCGTACGTTCAGTCGGCGCCCTTGGGTTTGTGCTGACATCGGAATCCTCTCCTCTTGGGACGGTCCGCAATATTGCAACGCAAAATCAACTACAGTGAACATTTTTGGCCCAAATCAGCCAAATGTCCACCCTAATATTGCGCCGCAACACAAACTTTTTGCGAGCGCTAACTCAGACCAGTTTACGCTCCGCCAAATAACGGCCATTTTCGTAGCGCATCAAGCCTTCATCAAGCAGGTGATGCCGCACCGGCCCGAGATCCTTCGCCGGCTCCAGATTTCGCTCGGCCACATAGGTATTGTTGTCGGAATCGTCGACCAGAACATGGTACCAGGGCTGGTGCTTGGGCGGACGCGAGCGGGCCATATGTTCGTACCATTCTTCGCCGCCCTGAAAATCGGCATCGACGTCCAGGACGACGCCACGATAACCGAACAACCGGTGATGCACGATTTGGCCGATTTCAAATAAGGCCGTCGACGTCGTGGCGCTTCCGACGCGCATGACCGGGCTCAACCGAAGCTCGCCTGGGCAACGCCCATATCGCCGAAATCCGCTACCACCGTATCGCCGGGCTTAACCGTAATGACATTCGCGGCACTTCCCGTGGTGACGACTTGCCCCGCCTCCAGCCCGAGGCCACGGTCTGACAGCGCGTTGGCCAGCCAAACCAGCACATTGCGCGGATCGCCAAGAACATTGGCGCCCGACCCTTCGTCAACGGCTTCGCCGTTCACCTTTACCGTAACGGCGTGGCGCGACAGGTCCAGCTCCCGCCAGTCGGCGGCGGGTGGGCCAAGAACCAGAAGTGCGGCGATCGCATTGTCAGCGACCAGTTGCGGCATCCCGGCTTCACGCCAGTTTTGGTATCTTGAATCCGGAATTTCGATGGCGGGGTGCAAATTGTCGACAGCGGCCATTACCTCATCGCGCGAATACGCACCATCTCGTGCCGGTAAATCCTTCTTTAGCGTAAAATCGAACTCCGCCTCGATGATATGAAGGCGAACCCTCCCCGCCGAGATTTCGGCCGGACTTTCGAGCACGGAGGGCGCAAATATCCGCCCGAAAAATGGTGCGTCGACATCAAATATACGCTGCGCCACCTCGTTGGTAGCGCCGACCTTGTAGCCGGCTAGCGGAACGTCATGCACCGCCGCGAGCGCCGCTTGAATTCGGTAGCCATCTTCCAAACTTTGTGGTCGGCATGCATCGGGCAATCCGGGAATCGGTTGTTGGTCGCGCCACGCTCGGTGGAGCAGGCGGGCGCCTTCTTGAATTTGCGAATCATCCATATCCTATCTATCCCACGTTTGCGCCTGCGTGCAAGCTGCGTGCGAGTGCTTAAACATCGCTGTCTTGATCCTCGGAAAGCGGCTCGATGCAGCCCGGATCGTCATTACGCGCGTTGTTCACATGCTTGCTGACCGCGTGGAATTCCACGGCGTCATCGGGTGCCGGGCGGAGCAGCGCCTGCGCGTCGTTGGCCGCGAGATCGGGCGAGAGCCAGCGTTCGAAATCCGCCGGATCGAGAATGACCGGCATACGCGCGTGCAACGGCGCCAATTTGCCGTTGGCTTCGGTGGTAATGATGGTAAAGCTCTCAAGCGGCTCGCCGTCACCCTTTTCCCAGCGCTCCCAAAGACCGGCAAAAGCGAACACGCCGCGATCCGGGCTTAGGATGCGATAGGGTTGTTTCGCGCCTTTTGCGCCGCGCCATTCGTAAAACCCATCGGCCGGCACCAGGCAACGGCGTTTCTGGAAGGCACTGCGGAAGGAGGGTTTTTGCGCCACGGTTTCGGCCTGCGCATTGATCATCCGCGCCACCATGGAGCTGTCTTTGGCCCATGACGGCACTAGGCCCCAGCGTAGAAAATCCAGGTCACGGCCTTCCACCCCTTGTCGCACGACGGCAGCGTCCTGGGTCGGCGCGATGTTGTAGCGCGCCGGCAAATTGCGCGCGGCGCCAAAAATATTCAGGTAGGCGTGAACTTCCTGCCAACTATGGAATTGAGAAAAACGCCCGCACATCTTAGCTGGTCTCGCCAACGACAGCCGGCAGCGCGATCAGACGGGCGGGTGATTGCAACGAATGGTCGGAGCGGCGGGATTCGAACCCACGACCCCTTGTCCCCCAGACAAGTGCGCTACCAGGCTGCGCCACGCTCCGAAATACCATGCCGCAAGAGTGGGCGTGGAAGAGGCTTACTATACCGTCAGCTTTCCGCCTGTGCAATTTGCCGGGCACTAGAGGGCCGCCTTTGAATCGGTTCTGGATGCGATGCCGTGCCGGGCGAATTTTATTGGCTGGGAATACGGCCGCGCAGCATATCGCGCAACGTTTCCAACTCGACCAAAATCTCCTTGCCGCGCTCGCCCAATTTTAACGCCGCCTTGGCCGGCGCTTGTGCGGTCGGTTCTGGCGCGGGTCCAGCGTTAGGCACTTTACCGCCGGTTTCGCGCATAAGTTTCTGAACGCCCCGGATGGTGTAACCATCGGCATATAGCAGAGCGCGGATGCGGCGCAGCAGATCGACATCCTCTGGGCGGTAATAGCGCCGCCCACCGCCACGCTTCAAAGGCCGTACCTGATTGAACTTGGTCTCCCAGAAGCGCAGCACATGCTGAGGAACGTCAAGTTCCTCGGAGACCTCCCTAATTGTACGAAATGCTTCCGGAGACTTACTCACCCGCCCGGACACTGTCGCGGTCGATTCAATATTCGCCATGTTTTAGCTGGCCGGGTCGTCTAACGGCGAAAATCCTAAGGAACCAGCCGGCTCATCCGCAGGCTGTTGACCGTTTATCTGATCTTTCAGCACATGCGAGGAACGAAATACCAGGACCTTGCGCGGCAGGATCGGCACTTCTTCACCGGTTTTGGGGTTGCGGCCGATTCTCTGGCCCTTCAAGCGCACGGAGAAGCTGCCGAAAGATGAAATCTTTACTGTTTCACCTTGTGCCAGACTGTCGATAATTAGGCCGAGAACGGATTCAACAAGTTTCGCTGATTCGTTACGTGATAGCCCCACTTCGCGAAACACTGCTTCGGCCAGGTCGGCGCGCGTGACCGTATTGCCGGTCATATTTGGATTGCCCCCTCAAACTGAGGACGAAACGGTAGCGTCTTGGGGCGAGGCCGTCAACAAGCGCGATGCCATTTTTTCGGGCAGTCTCAGAGTCTTATGCCTAGATGAGGCGAACTTACCAGCGCGCTACAGCGGAACCCCAGACAAAACCACCGCCGATAGCCTCCATCAGGACCACATCGCCGCTCTTGATTCGACCATCCTCAATGGCTTCGACCAGCGCCAAGGGGATTGAGGCGGAAGATGTATTGGCATGATGATCCACAGTCACCACCATTTTTTCAGGCGGCAGATCGAGACGCTGGGCAATGGCGTTCATGATGCGCAGATTGGCTTGATGCGGCACCAGCCAATCGATATCGCTGGGCACCATACCAGCCGCTTCCAGTGCCTCTCCAGCGACGGCCGCCAGATTTACCACGGCATGCCGATAAACTTCCTTCCCCTGCATGCGAAGGTGGCCCGCAGTTTGGGTGGAAGAAACTCCGCCATCGACGAAAAGCGCATCGTAATGGCGGCCGTCGGAATGCAGTTTAACAGCTAGAATTCCGTGCTCCGCGCCGTTTCCCGTCGACTCTTCGGCGCTCAACACAGCCGCGCCGGCGCCATCGCCGAACAGCACGCAGGTCGTACGGTCGGTCCAATCCAATATCCGTGAATAGGTCTCAGCGCCAATGATCAGGGCCTTTTTCGCCTGCCCTGAAATCAGGAATTTATCCGCCACAGAGAGAGCACAGATAAATCCGGCACAGACCGCCTGGACATCGAAGGCGACGCCCTGACGCATGCCGAGACGGGCTTGAACCTTTGCTGCCGTCGCCGGAAAAGTATTGTCGGGCGTGGATGTTGCCAGCACCAGCAAGTCTAACTCACTGACGTCGATGCCAGCGGCAGCGATGGCGCGCTCCGCGGCGGCATGCGCCAGATCGGATGTGAGTTGGCCCTCCGCCGCAATATGGCGTTGGGTAATGCCGGTTCGCCCGACGATCCAATCGTTGGATGTATCGACGGTCTTCGCCAATTCTTCGTTTGAGAGCACTTTTTCCGGTAAATAGGCGCCGCAACCAATAATGCGAGAACGCAGCATCTAAACCGCGGCTCTTTTTGGCTCTAGCGGTTCCTCGATCTTGATGCGCGACATCTCTTCGATGATCTTGGGATTGATGCCTTGACTGACCATGTCTGCCGCCACGGACAGGGCATTGGCAAAACCCTTGTGATCGGTACCGCCATGGCTTTTAACCGCCACGCCGTTCACGCCAAGAAACATAGCGCCATTGTAGGTGCGCGGATCGAGGCGCTCGCGCAGCATTTTAAGTGCCGGACGGGCGAGCAAATAGCCGGCACGCGACATCAAGGAGCGCTTGAAGGCATTGCGGATATATCCGCCGTAAAGGCGCGCCGTGCCTTCGGCCGTTTTCAACGCTATATTGCCGGCGAATCCATCGGTCACGACGACGTCGACGGTCCCGGCCGCGATATCATCGCCTTCTACAAATCCATGAAATTGAATTGGCAATCCGGATTGGCGCAAAGTGGCGGCCGCGCTGCGGATGGTCTCGTTGCCCTTGCCTTCTTCCGAGCCGATATTCAGCAGGCCAACAGTAGGTTCGTTCACGCCTAGAACATTGCGTGCGAAGACCTCGCCCATGATGGCGAACTGCACCAGATTGGCGGAATTACAACCGATGTTGGCGCCCAAATCGAGCATCACGCTCTCGCCGCGCTGGGTTGGGAATATCGAACCCATGGCAGGGCGATCGATGCCGGGGAGTGTTTTTAGGACAATTTTAACGAACGCCATCAGCGCGCCGGTATTGCCGGCCGAAACGACGCCATGGGCTTCGCCCCGGCCAACTGCATCCACGGCCAGGCTCATGCTCGACTTCCGCCGCTTGCGCAACACTACCGAGAGCTTTTCGTCGCTTTTGATGGTCTCGTCGGTATGTTGAATTGTGCATACCGAGGCCAGCTTCTTAAAGCGCGTCAACACCGGATGAATAATCGATTCATCGCCGAACAGAACAAACCGCAAATTGGGATAACGTAGCCGCGCGATGTTCGCGCCCTTGAGAACCATACCCGGCGCCTGATCGCCGCCCATTGCGTCCAGCGCAAGTATGATTTCTTGGCCCATATTCAGAGCACTCCAGCCCTTAGTGTCTGGCTACGCCACATCCGCCGGTTCAGCCACTTCGTGATCGCCGTAATGACCGCAAGCGGCGCACACATGATGCGGTCGTTTTAATTCACCGCAATTGGAACACTCAACCGCGTTGGCGCGTTTCAGCGAGTCGTGTGAGCGCCGCTGACCGCGACGGGAAGTTGAGATTTTTTTCTTTGGAACAGCCATAACAATTCTTTCTCTAGCATGAGTCGGCACGCCACGCCGACCACTTGCCTTGCAAGTAGCGGCGATCCTTTTTGATTTGCGCCGAGCCCTGGGTTCAGAACATTACATTTTGTGTTTGAGTTGTCCAAGTTTTGCGAACGGGTTGTCGGGCCGTGTCGCAAGGTCCGGGATTTGAGCTTTGTCGGTGCTCGATTCCAGCGCCGCACCGGGACTGCGGGGATAGGGATCAAGCGCAAGCGCCATATGTTGCGCGACCAATTCGCCGACATCTATTTCCGGTGTATCGAGGGGTTCGAGCGAGTCTTCCGCCATGATATCTTCGAGGTCGCCTGTGCCATCCGGCTTGGTGGCGGGAAACTGGAACAGGATCGCGAATTCTTCATCCACTTCCACCGGAAAAGGTTCCAACGTAACGACGCATTTTTGCAGGACTTCCCCATGCAACTCCGCTTGCACACGGATTGCCGCACCGCCGTCCCTGTCGCGGGCGCGCTCGACGCGGACCTGCGCCTCTAGAGTGCACAATTCCTCCAATTCGAAACGCCGGCACAGCGCTTCGCGTTCGGCCGGGGTCGCTTGAACGGAGATATCGAGCCCATGAGCCGGCAAATCGCTCACTTCGATGGGGCGCGGAAATTCCGAATTCGGGACAGTTTGGTCCACGACGACACGAACCTCTCAAAGATTAGGAAAAGCGCCAGCGCCAAGCGCCGGATTCCGGCCGCCACACGAAATGATTCGCTTATCGGTATGCGACCGGGCGGGCACAATATGAGGACCGGCCTCCGAGGTCAATATGGCCGCTCGATATTCCGGCCGACCTCCTTCAACTGCCCGGATTCTCTATCTTTTTGGCCTGCTCCGAAGCCGGAAAGTCGCCCGGAGCGGCAGCAAATGTAACCTGACCCAAGAGCAAGGCCGCGTCCGGCGCTGCCGCCAACGCACCGTCTGCGCGGTGGACGTAAGCGAGAAGTAGCGCAAGCGCGCTGGGATTGGGCTCCTCGGCACCATAAATATTGCGCCGGAGCGCCGCCTCCAAGCCGGCTTCGCCCGCCCCGTCTGGCGCGGCGTCCCGTTCGGCATCAAGGGCCGCATCATAGGCGGCGGAGCGACCGTAGAAGGCCTGTGCCATCGATTTAACACGCTTGCCAACGCTGAGGTCGCCCACGCCCATCTCGCGCAGGTTCATATCCATATCGTCCATCATCATCTTGAAAATGAGATTGGACAGGCGCTTGCCCGGCTCACCCGATGGGCGCAGCGCGCGCACAACAAGGAACACATGCAGCACGATCAAATCAAAACGGCCGTCCAAACTGTCGGCTACCCGGCAATCGGTGTAAAAGCCGGGCTGGCGCGCCTGCTCGACCGCAGCGATATAGAGGGATAGCGCCTGTTCCCGTTCCCGGCCGCGCCGTTTGGCATGGCGCATCAAGCCGCTCAGAAATTTCATTTTCGTTTTCGTCTCGACAGCGTTGACAGATTCGTACGCGGCACGCATTTTCGCTCCGCATTATCCTTATACGGCACAGGCCGCTGATACGCGCTATAATATCCCGAAGATGATGAAGTTCTTAAATCACCGCCGCCACGATGCGGGCCGTTCCGGCCTGGTTGCGGCGATTGTCGTGGTGACGGCGCTGGCCATCGCCAGCTGCGCACCGGCGGTCAATTTACGCGGCCATGTGCCCAACCCTGAAGCCCTGGCATTGATCAAACCCGGCCAACAGACGCGCTATCAAGTGCTCTATATGCTGGGCTCGCCAACAGTGGTCGGCACGTTCGAGGATAGCCACTGGTACTACATCACGCGCAAAACGGAGCAGCTTGCGTTTTACGACTCGGAGCTGATCGAAGCGAAGGTTGTCGTCGTGGAGTTCGACACGGCGGGATTCGTCAAAGAGGTGGCACAGTTGTCGAACGACGAAGCGCGCGAAATTGATCCGGTGGACCGGACGACCCCAACCAAGGGCCGCAAGCTTGGGTTTTTCCAGCAGATCCTGGGTAATCTCGGCCTTTCGCTTCCGCGCTAGGCGCCTTCCAGCGCGGCGCACCCCATCAAAAAAAGCGGGGAGCAACCGCCCCCCACATTTCGCAATATTTATTTGACGCCGCTCTGTGGCGTGATCTTAGGCGCCGGTGATCATGGCGATGATCGCCAACATCAGGATCGCAACGATGTTGGTAATTTTGATCATCGGGTTGATCGCCGGGCCGGCGGTATCCTTGTAGGGATCGCCGACCGTATCGCCGGTCACCGCCGCCTTGTGCGCATCGGAGCCCTTGCCACCGAGATTGCCGTCTTCGATGTATTTCTTGGCGTTGTCCCAAGCACCGCCGCCCGCCGTCATCGAAAGGGCGAGAAACAACCCGGTGACGATGGTGCCCATCAACATCGCGCCGAGCGAAGAGAGCGCCGCCGCTTGGCCGGCGATCAGCCAAATGACGATATAGAGTAATATGGGCGCCACAATCGGCAGGAGTGACGGCAGCACCATTTCGCGGATCGCGGAGCGCGTCAGCAGGTCCACGGCGCGGCCATATTCCGGTTTGCCGGTGCCTTCCATGATGCCGGGAATTTCCTTAAATTGCCGGCGGACTTCAACGACCACCGCTGCCGCGGCGCGGCCGACGGAAAGCATGGCCATCGAGGCGAAGAGGAACGGCATCAGACCGCCGATAAAGAGTCCGACCACGACATAAGGATTGCTCAACGAGAAGCTCAGCTTCTCAAGATCGGGGAAATATCGCCCAATGTCTTGAGTAAACGCGGCGAACAACACCAACGCCGCCAGACCGGCGGACGCAATGGCGTAACCTTTAGTCACCGCCTTGGTGGTGTTGCCGACCGCATCGAGCGCGTCCGTTGTCTTGCGCACGTCTTCCGGCAGATCGGCCATTTCGGCGATGCCGCCGGCATTATCGGTCACCGGACCATAGGCATCGAGCGCCACGACCATGCCGGCCAACGCCAACATCGCGGTCACCGCGATTGCGATACCGAACAGGCCGGCAAAGAGATAGGCCAGAATGATACCGGCGGAAATAATGAGCGCCGGTATCGCGGTCGCCTGCATCGATATCGCAAGGCCCTGGATGATGTTGGTGGCGTCCCCGGTGGTCGAGGCCTGGGCGATGGATTTGACCGGCTTGTATTCGGTTGATGTGTAATATTCCGTCACCCAGATCATCAACCCCGTCACGACCAGGCCAACCAGGCTGCACCAAAAAAGGTCGCTGCCACTGACCGCCGTACCGCCGATCATGAATTCCGTGCCCCAGCCGACAACCCAATCGGTGACGAAATAAAATGCCACCGCGGCGATGATCGACGAAGCAAGAAAGCCCTTATACAGCGCCCCCATGATTTTTTGGCTCTTGCCGAGGCGGACAAAAAAGGTGCCGAGCACCGAGGCCAGGATGCCAGCGCCGCCGAGAGCGAGCGGATAGAGCATCATGGTATCGAGCATGTCGCCGCTGAAATAAACGGCGGTGAGCAACATCGTCGCAACAATGGTCACCGCGAAGGTCTCGAACAGATCCGCCGCCATGCCTGCGCAGTCGCCGACATTGTCGCCGACATTATCGGCGATCGTCGCCGGATTGCGTGGATCATCTTCGGGAATTCCCGCTTCCACCTTGCCCACCAGATCAGCGCCCACATCGGCGCCTTTGGTGAAGATACCGCCGCCGAGGCGGGCGAAAATCGAAATCAGCGAGCCGCCGAAACCGAGTGCCACAAGCGATTCCAGTATCGTCCCGGTATCGACATCCGCCGACAGCAGGATGCCGTAATAAGCTGCAACGCCGAGCAGCCCAAGACCGACCACCAGCATGCCGGTCACTGCACCGGAGCGAAACGCGATGCCAAGAGCGGGCGCAATTCCTTGGCGCGCCGCCTCAGCGGTGCGCACGTTCGCGCGCACCGAAACATACATGCCGATATAACCCGCCGTGGCCGACAAAATGGCGCCTATAGCGAATCCGATGCCGACCCTGTAGCCGAGTAAAACCAACAGAATAACAAAGATGACGACACCGACGATGCCGATGGTCATATATTGCCGATTCATGTAGGCGCGGGCGCCTTCCTGAATCGCGCCGGCAATTTCTTGCATACGTTCGTTGCCGGAGCTGGCGGCAAGCACCGAGCGAATGGCATAAATTCCATAAAGCAGAGCAACGACAACGCTGCCCACTGCGAACCAATAAATCCCGTCCATCTCTGGCTGGCCCTCTAATAGAAGAAGTGAAAACGCCTAGGTAAATACCAACCGAGCACAGCGAATCCCCGCACCCGATTTTTGCGCGCGCGGAAAGTGCCAGAAGAAGGATCAGAACGCAACCGGCCCGGCAAAGGAAATTATTGTCCGTACGCGCCCAGGTGATGTGGAGCGAACTGGCCGAGCGCTTAGAAACCGCGATCCAGCGCGTGGCTGATAAGCACTTCCTTGACGATATCGGGGCCGACAATGCGATCTGCCAAGGTGCGAAAGCGCGATTTGACGCGGTGCAGATAAACGCTCTCTGTACGCCCGCTGTTCATTTGCGCCTGAAATACGAAATCTTCGATAAAGGCATTTCTAAGCGGGATTATGTTGTCGCGCACCTGAACTTTGTAATCTTCGCTGTGCAGTTCCAAAATGACGCCAATAGCGACATATTTGGATATCCGCCGACCCTCGATGATCGGTGCCAGGAACGGTTCCATGTTGACGTAGCCAAGTTCGCGCGACACCTCCGGCGCAGCGCTTTCCCCGCCCTCGACCATGAACATTTGATAACCGACGACCGCAGCCACACCGATCACAAATAGCCCGGCAATGGCGACAAGTTTCTTTCGGCTTTTCTTTTTCGACATGACGCGCCAATCCTGCGCGACAAGCCTGAACAAACGGTGAATTCAAAGTTAATCGCTATAAGTGCTCGTATCCAGCGCTTGCGAAATTCATTTCTTCGCCCTCCGAAGTCATGACGCGCACACCGGAACCTTCATGAATTGCGCCAATCCGGCTGAGAGCGACATCCGCGCTCTTGGCAACACTGGCAAGGTCGCCTGCAACCATCGGCGGCGCGGTGATCAGCAATTCATAATCATCCCCGCCCGAAAGCGCGCGCTCCAGCAGTTTCGCATCGGCGCCGCAGGCAGCTGCGGCGGCAGGCGATAACGGCACCAAAGGCGCCTCGATGCGAGCGCCCACCGCGGACGCCGCACAAATATGTCCCAGATCGGCAACCAGACCGTCGGATATGTCTATCGCCGCGCTCGCCCGGCCGATTAGTCGCTTGCCCAATTCGGTGCGCGGTTGCGGCAGGCGGTAGCGCGCAATCAGCGCCGACCTCTCAGGTTGCGACAGCATGGCCAAACCGCCTTCGGCCGCCAACAGGCCGAGCGCTGCATCGCCGATGGTGCCGCTGACATAGATATCATCACCCGCCCGCGCACCTGAACGCCGCAGCGCCTGGCCTTGCGGCACTTCTCCGAAGGCGGTGAGTGACAGCGTCAGGGCGTCGGCCGCGCGGATGGTATCGCCGCCGATGAGGGTCACGCCGAACTGCGCCTGATCGGCGGCCAATCCGGCGGCGAATTCCGCCAGCCAATCCGCCGGCAGCTCGGCGGGCAACGCCAGGCCCATGGCATAGGCCCGCGGCATTGCCCCCATCGCCGCCAAATCGGACAGATTGGCGCGAAGGATCTTGCGGCCCAGTGTTTGCGCCGGGTCATCAGCGAAAAAATGCACCCCGGCGGCCATCATGTCCTTGGTCACGATCAAATCGTGGCCCGGCGCAAGTGCCAGAGACGCGGCGTCGTCGCGCAAGCCAAAAGCGCCCGCCTCTGCACTGGAGAGCGGCGCAAAATGGCGCATGATCAACTCGAATTCAGCGCCCTGCGGGAGATCTGGCATCGCCACTCGCATCATCCGGCGAGACGAATTCCCCGGCGCGCAGGCGGCGCGCGATCCCATCGAGCGCCGCATTGACGAACGCCGGCTCGCGCCGCGAGAAGAACGCGCCCGCGAGCTCGACATATTCATTCATCACGACCCGCGCCGGGATATCGGGCCGCGCCAGCAGTTCAACCGTGGCGGACCGCAGCAACGCCCGCATGAGTGCGCCCAACCGAGCGATGGTCCAACCGGCATCAAGGGTGCCACCGACACATTCGTCTAGTTCCGCGATACGCTCGGTGACGGTTCTGACCAGCCATTTGAAATGTTCACGGTCGGCGTCGGCATATTGCTCGCCCTCTATTTCACGGCCGATGCGGAGAGCAAGAAACTCATCGATCACGTCTTCGGACGGCGAATCCGAAAGTTCCATCTGATAGAGCGCCTGCACCGCGGCGAGGCGCGCGGTGCTGCGCCCCTGCCCTGCCGGCGCTGCCGCCGTGTCACTTGCCGGCATGGCGCTCACGCCTCTTCTGGATTAAAGGCGCGGCGCAACGCGATCATTTCCAGACAAGCACGGGCGGCAACGGCGCCCTTGTCCTTGTCAGCGCGCGACGCCCGCGCCCAAGCCTGGTCGCGGTTTTCGGTCGTCAAAATCCCGTACCCCAGCGCGATGCCGTGTTCCGTGCAGAGCGCCATCAGGCCGCGCGCCGATTCCCCACAAACATAATCATAGTGCGAGGTTTCTCCCCGAATCACACAGCCGAGCGCGATGTAGCCATCGAATCGCCCGCTCTCCATGGCCATCCGCACGGCGGCGGGAAGTTCATAAGCACCTGGCACGGCGATGGTCTCGGAGGTCGCGCCACCAGCGTCGAGAATCGCGCGCGCGCCCTGCACCAACTCGTCGGCGATATCGTCGTAAAACCGCGCTTCGGCAATGAGAATATGAAGCGGGTCAGCCATTCAATTCGTCGTTTCCGAGCGCCGACGGAGGAATTGGCTGTTGCCCCACAACTTTCAGGCCATAGCCGTCGAGGCCAACAATTGTCCATTCGGTGTTGTGCAGCAAGATCATCTGACGAACGCCGAGATCGAGTAAAATCTGCGCACCGACGCCATAATCGCGCAGACCCGTCGTCTCACTGCCGCCCAAGCGTGCGCGCACCAGTTCCGACACACGTGACTGGCGCGGCTCACGGATGACGATGACCACACCACGCCCTTGCTCCCCGACGATGCGCATCGCAGCTTGCAATTTTCCCTCATGGCCACTGGCGCTATCGCCTAGGATATCGTCGAGCGGATTAAAATCATGCACCCGCACCAAGACCGGCGCTTCGTCCGTGATATCGCCCTTCACCAATACGATGTGCTCGGCATATTCAACCGTATTGGCGTAGACGTACATTTTGAACTTGCCGCCATGGCGGCTGTTCAATTCGGTTTCTTCGATGCGTTCGACGAAGGTGTCATTGCGCAAACGGTAGGAAATTAAATCGGATATCGACGCCACCTTGACGGCGTGGCGTTGGGCGAAGGCTTCCAAATCGGCCATGCGCGCCATCGAGCCATCGTCATTCATGATCTCGCAAATAACGGCGGCCGGATTGAGGCCGGCCAATCGGGCCATGTCGACACCCGCTTCGGTATGGCCGGCGCGCACCAGCACCCCGCCATCGCGCGCCATGAGCGGAAAAACATGGCCGGGCGAGGTGATATCGTGCGGACCATTTGCCGGATCGATCGCCGCCATGACCGTGCGCGACCGATCGGATGCGGAGATCCCAGTGGTTACGCCTTCGCGCGCCTCAATCGATACGGTGAACGCGGTGTCATGGCGCGACTCGTTGCGCTTGGGCATCAGTTCGAGGCCGAGTTCGCGGCAGCGTTCGGGCGTCAGAGCGAGACAAATCAGGCCCCGCCCGAACTTGGCCATGAAGTTAATGGCTTCGGGCGTTGCCAACTGCGCCGGAATGACGAGGTCGCCTTCATTTTCCCGCTCTTCATCATCGACCAAGATGACCATCCGGCCGTTGCGGAATTCCTCGATGGCTTCCTCGACAGAGGAAAGTGCCTCGCTGGGGGGGCTGGCTACGCGCAACATGTTCAAATTTCCTCTTGCTGACGGGCAACGTAGCGCGCCAGCAAGTCGATCTCAAGATTGACAGCCGCGCCGGAGCTGAGATCGCCCAGGGTGGTCGCCACCAGCGTATGGGGAATGATGTTGACCGCGAAGTCCCCGCGGCCCACCGCGTTCACCGTGAGCGAAATGCCGTCGACGGTAATCGAGCCCTTCACCGCAATGAATCGCATCAGGTCAGCGGGCGCTGAGAACGTCATGTGTTCCGACCCGCCGTCTTCGTGGCGCGACTTTAATTCGCCCACACCATCGACATGACCGCTCACCAGATGACCGCTCAATTCATCGCCAAGGCGGAGCGAGCGCTCCAAATTTATGCGGCTGCCAACCTGCCACTTGCCGATCGTCGTGCAATTGAGCGTTTCGCCACTGACATCGACGGCAAACCAGCTGGGCCCGGTTTCGATCACGGTCAAGCACGGCCCGGCACAGGCGATGGAAGCGCCAATGGCGATTGTTCCGGTGTCATAGCTGGTCTCGATAATCAGGCGCTGATCCTCTCCGCCCATTGCGTGGCGAATTTCGCTGAGCCGGCCGACGTCGCTTATGATTCCTGTGAACATGCCGGCGCCTATCGTTTGTAATCGAATGTTTCGACAAGATCGTTGCCCAGTTCGCTCACTGTTCGACGCTGGAAGGCGGGCGCATCGGCAAGGCGATCAAGAGCAAGGGATTCAGCCGCCGGCGCGCCGTCACCGCCAATGATGCTGGGCGCGCGGAAGCAGATGAGGCGATCTACCAAGCGGGCGCCGAGCAGGGCCGCCGCGACATGCGCGCCGCCTTCGACCAAGAGGCGAGTGATCCCGCGTGCGCCAAGCGCATTGAGGGTGGCCAGCGCATCTGGGTGGCCATCGGAGTCCGGCGCCACGGCGATCACTTCGGCGCCGGCGGCGCGGTAGGGTTCATGCCGCGCCGTATCGGTGCCCACCACCGTGACGATCCAGGTTTGCACATCGCGCGCACCGATAACCAGTTGATGACCCGGCGGCAAACGTAAGCGGCCATCCATAACAACGCGGACGGGGGAGCGTCCTAGAAGGCCGGGAAGGCGGCAGGTCAGAGCCGGATCGTCGGCGAGCGCGGTTCCCGAGCCCACCAAAATGGCATCGTGCTGGGCGCGCAGGAGATGGCTGTGGGCACGCGACAAATCGCCAGTGATCCATTTGCTTTCGCCGCTGCCGGTAGCGATGCGGCCATCCAAGCTGGTCGCCAGCTTGAGCGCCACCAGCGGGCGGCCGAGTGCGATACGTTGCAGGAAACCGGCGTTAAGCCGGGCCGCAGCGTCGCCGCCGGGTCCGACCGCAACCTCAATCCCCGCCACTTCGAGGCGATCGATACCGCGCCCGGACACGCGTGGATCAGGGTCTTTCATCGCCGCAACCACGCGCGCGACCCGTGCGTCGATTAACGCGTCGGCACAGGGCGGCGTCTTGCCATGATGGGCACAGGGTTCGAGCGTGACATAAGCGGTTGCCCCTTCGGCGGCGGCGTCGGCGCGCCTCAGCGCCTCGCTCTCGGCATGAGGCCGCCCGCCCGGTTGGGTCCAGCCGCGCCCGACGACGCGTCCGGCGCGCACAAGGATGCAGCCAACAGCAGGATTCGGCCATACGGCGCCCAGCCCGCGCTCGGCCAACGCCAAGGCGCCGGCCATGTGGCGCATATCCGCTGAGGCGTCACGAATCTTAGTTTTCACCACCCAGGCCGCCGATGAAATCTTCAAAATCCTTGGCCTCGCGGAAATTCTTATAGACCGAGGCGAAGCGCACATAGGCCACGGAATCGAGCCCCGCCAGCGCCTCCATGATCATTTCGCCGACCACGCTTGACGGCACTTCTTGCTCGCCAAGGCTTTCGAGCCGGCGCACGATTCCGTTGATCACGCGGTCCACGCGATCCGGCTCCACCGGCCGTTTCCGAAGCGCTATCGCCATCGAACGGACCAGTTTATCGCGCTCGAACGGGACTCGCTGGCCGTTGCGTTTGATGACGGTAAGCTCGCGCATCTGGATCCGCTCGAAGGTCGTGAAGCGGCCGCCGCAATTGATGCAGGCGCGGCGCCGGCGAATCGACGTGTTGTCTTCCGTTGGACGCGAATCCTTGACCTGGGTATCTTCATTTCCGCAAAAGGGGCAACGCATGGCGAATTCCTGACGTGTTAAATTCTACCCACCAGATCGGGATAAATCGGGTAGCGGTGGCACAGCGCCACGACCTGCCCGCGTATTTTCGCTTCCACAGTTTCGTTATTATCCGGGTTCTCGGCCAGCCCTTCCAGCACTTCGGCGATCCACAGGCCAATCTGGCGGAATTCTTCGCCGCCAAATCCCCGGCTGGTCGCGGCCGGCGAACCGAGACGGACGCCCGACGTGACAGACGGTTTTTGCGGATCAAACGGAATGGCGTTCTTATTACAGGTCATGCCGGCGCGCTCGAGGCTTTCTTCGGCCGCTTTGCCGGTCAAATTCTTGGGCCTGAGATCGGCCAGCAGCAAATGGGTGTCGGTGCCGCCCGAGATGATATCGAAACCGCAACCGGCCAGGGTGTCGGCCAGGATGCGGGCATTGTCGAGGACGGCGGCTGCATAGGTGCGGAATTCCGGCCGCAAGGCTTCCCCGAACGCCACCGCCTTGGCGGCGATGACATGCTCAAGTGGGCCGCCCTGAAGGCCGGGGAAAATAGCTGAATCGATTTTCTTGGCCAACGCTTCGTCATTGGTGAGGATCATGCCGCCGCGCGGGCCGCGAAGGGTCTTATGCGTGGTTGTGGTCACAATATGGGCATGCGGTAGTGGGCTGGGATGCAGGCCTGCCGCCACCAACCCGGCGAAATGCGCCATATCGACGATCAGCACGGCATCGACATCATCGGCGATTTTGCGAAACCGGGAAAAATCGATAAAACGTGGATAGGCAGAGCCGCCGGCGACGATCACGTGCGGCTTATGCTCGGCGGCAAGCCGTGCCACTTCATCGAAATCGATCGCCGCATCTTGCTGGCGCACGCCAAATTGCACGGCGTTAAACCATTTTCCTGACTGATTGGGAGGCGCGCCATGCGTGAGATGCCCGCCGGCGGCGAGTGACATGCCGAGCACGGTATCGCCTGGCTGCATCACCGCCATATAGGCGGCCTGATTGGCTTGCGATCCGGAATGCGCCTGCACATTGGCAAACCCGCAGGAGAAGAGTTCCTTGGCCCGTGCGATGGCCAACCGTTCGGTAACATCGACGAATTCACATCCGCCATAATAGCGCTTGCCGGGATAACCCTCGGCGTATTTGTTGGTCATCACCGAGCCTTGCGCCTCGAGGACGGCGCGCGAGACGATGTTTTCCGAGGCAATCAATTCGATCGAATTCTGCAAGCGCTCGACTTCGTGGCGAATTGCCCGGTCAATTTCCGGATCGGCCTTCGCGAGCGTGCCCGAGAAAAAATCATCGTGCCGCATCGGTGCGGGCGGGTTCGCGGCTATGTCCGATGCGGCCATTTCAGATTCCATTCGGTAGATGGTCTGCCGGGACTAGGCCAGTTTTGCCACGCGGCGGGCATGGCGCCCGCCTTCGAAGCGAGTATCGAGAAATGCGTTCAAACATGTTTGGGCGTCTTCATCGGACATCGTGGCGCCGGGTAATGTGAGGACGTTGGCGTCGTTGTGCTGGCGGCTCAGGCGGGCTGTGGCGGCATCGTGGCACAGTGCAGCGCGCACCTGACGGTGACGATTGGCGGCAATGCTCATGCCAATGCCTGAACCGCAGATCAGCACGCCGCGCGCAACCTTGCCGGAGCCTATTTCATGCGCCAACGCATCGGCAAAATCAGGATAATCGACCGCTTGCTCATCTTCGGGGCCAAGATCTACGACCCTTAACCCTCGGGCGCGCAGGGCTTCCGACAGGACTGCTTTTAACGCGATACCTCGATGATCTGAAGCAATCGCGACGGCGCTGAGAGACATGAAATCAAAGCTTTATCGTTATATTCCGGAATTATTGTATACGCGCACATCATGGCGCGGGGCAAGCCCACCGGCACCATATCTCGCGTAGTGCCCGGCATGGGCCACTAGAGATCGCGAGTGATCGCGCGGGTTCCGATCCCGTGGCGAGCGCCGTGCCAATTGTAATGTGTTCAAAATATCGATCCAGTAGTTAGTTTGAATTATTATCAAACAACGTAAATATTATTTGACACTAGCAAATCACGCTGTCATTAAAATGATACCTTCAAATAATAGATGACGTTAATACTATGTCGGATGCCAACGAAGACCAAACAAATGACAACGAATTGTTGCGCATGACCGCAAAAATTGTTGCCGCCTATGTCGGCAACAACCCACTGAGCCCGGATCAGGTACCGGAGATTGTGCGCACCGTCAGCAACGCATTAAAGCAACTCGAGCTAGGCGAAAACGGGCAGGACAAGGCCGCCGGAAAGCCGGCGGTGCCGATCCGCCGGTCGATCACACCGGACTACATCATTTGCCTGGAAGACGGGCGCAAGCTGAAAATGCTGAAACGCCATTTGCGCACCACTTTCGGCATGACACCGGACGAGTACCGGGCGCGCTGGGGCTTGCCGGCGGATTACCCGATGGTGGCACCGAACTACGCCAAGCGGCGCTCCGAATTCGCGAAGAAAATCGGCCTCGGGCAAAAACGCCGCGTGGACTAAGCGCGCGGCGTTAATATCGCGGTTCACGTTCGTTTTCCGTAGATTTTATAAACTCGTGCTCACACAGTAATACCACGGTCCGGCTTGGTGTCGCCCGCAAGGCGCCGTTTTTCCATGACATATTCTAGCTTACGCACGGCGAGACGAGTTAGCTGCTGCTGTGTGATGCGCGGCGTACCGACGATCGAGGCCTCGATATTGGTCTCGGCATCGATCGCGAACAACTTAACGTAGTCGCCCACGTGCTGGAACTCCAAATAAATTTCTCGACCGCAAATATTTTGCCGCTGCATGGTCTTCCTCGAAGCGATTCCACGAGCATTATTCGATCTGATGATGTGATCGCCAACTGGCGCCACCAGTATTAGATTGTGAGAGATTTATTTTTAGTATGTGATCCCCGTTACCTTTTGCGATACTAATAGCCTATATTAGTTAATTCTGATGCGATGACCGGACGCCCCTCATGTATGGGTATCTGAAAAGCCGGCACAGGAAAGAAATTTGGGGACTAAGGGAGAGAATGATCATAAAATTTAAGCTGCCATCCAGGATAAAGAGAATCACGCTCGCCAACAGCGTTGTGCTCGTTGCCGGGCTGCTGGTGCTGGGCGCCTGTTCGGGCTTCGGCCTGCAAAACGCGCGCGGTGTACAGCCCTCAGGCTCCGCTTTCGAAACCGCGCTCCATAGTGAGTACTCCATAGTGAGTACATGACGCAGGCCGAAGGCGAGTATGCCTAATACGACTATGAATACTCTGACCTTTTCACCGAGCGCGCTGTTGCATCGGCTGGGGGCAACGCCCCGATCCCGTTACATTAGATAATTGGGATATTCCTGAAGCCAACATGGAAGAGCTGAGCAATGCGCGTGACCGCTTGGTCTCAGCCCTCGATGCATCAGGCCGCACGAAGGCACCGGGCAGCGCCGCACATGCTCAGGTCATGTTCGATTGCTGGGTGGAAGAACAGCATGAAAATATTCAGCCGGAAGATATCGCTGCCTGCCGCAGCGGCTTCTACGGCGCCATCGTAGCGGTTGAGGGCGCATTGCGCGTAGCCCCGGAGCCGATGATGGAAGAGCCGGAGCCAGAGCCCATGCCGGCGCCTGAAGTCGAGATGCCATCCACGCATTATGTCATCTATTTCGATTTTGATAGCGCGGAGCTTACTAAAGACGCGACTGGCACCATTGGCGACGCCGTCGCGGCGACCCGCCAAATGAAGTACCAAAGCGTCACAGTGTCGGCGCATACCGACCGTGCCGGCGACATGGGGTATAATCAGGACCTCGCGCAGAAACGGGCGCTTGCCACCGTTGATATGATTTGACGCTTCGGCGGCGTCAATCTGGACATCAATATAAAGAACTTCGGCGAGAACCAGCCGGCGGCTAAAACCGTCGATGGCGTCAAAGAAGGCAGAAACCGCCGCGTCGAATTTTCCCTCGAGTAGGCGGGGACGCGACAGACGTAACGAACAGGGTCGGCCTAGTGCCGGCCCTGTTTTTTTGTCACCTGCGTATGCCCCGGGGCACGGGCAAAAAACGTGCCTAAACCCGTTCTTAGAAGAACTCTATTTCACGCCCAGGCAAGTGGCGGTGTGGATATTGCAAATTATGCAATCGCTC
>Ga0114999_10001385_pt1 | contig 33702 bp, 24 predicted proteins | sample ArcticOcean_MG_C_3_FD_89820 | JGI IMG/M metagenome (GOLD analysis project Ga0114999, IMG submission 89820) | Marine microbial communities from western Arctic Ocean - ArcticOcean_MG_CB8_126 | ecosystem: Environmental > Aquatic > Marine > Oceanic | place: Arctic Ocean: Canada Basin | collected...
CCTCATCGTTATCCTCCTCATCGTTATCCTCCTCATCGTTATCCTCCTCATCGTTATCCTCCTCATCGTTATCCTCCTCATCGTTATCCTCCTCATCGCTATCAGAAATAAATGGTTCAGGAACTTCTCCAGAGAAAACAGAATCTTCCGCATCAGAATCATCATTTAAGCCGAATTTGGTCTCAGTATCTTCTTCGTCTTGCACTGATTCTTCCATTTTTGATGAATCTTCAACTTCTAAAACTGGTTCATTTATATGAGATGAACCTGCCTTACCAATGGAGCTAATAATTGTTAAGCTCAAACTTTCTCCCTGTTTCTTGTCGGAAGATACTCCAAAAAGTATATGAGCATCATCATTTACATATTTGGATAACTCATTCATTAGAATCTCGACCTCAAACAATGTTGTCGTTTCACCACCGCTAATGTGTGCAATTAAGCTACTGGATTGATTAAGCATCTGCCCTCTATCCAAAAGCGGATTCTTAAGAGCAGATTTCAATGCTTCTTGTGCACGGTTATCGCCTGAGGCTTCGCCAAACCCAAACAGGCATCTAGAACTATCATTTTTAAGCGCAGTTAATAAGTCATCCATTCCAATTCTAACTAAACCTGGCTGAGCAACTAATTTAGTAATTGCTCCAACACTCTGACCAATTATATGATCAGCTGCAGCAAATGCTTGTTGTATCCCTTTCTTTTGATTTATCAATCCTCCCATACGATCATTATCAAAAGTCATTAAGGCATTCGTACATTTCTCCATCTGAGCCAAAGCTGATTCAGCTTGCTCCAAACGTCTACGTCCCTCAAAAGAAAAAGGCATCGTAACAAAACCCACGACAAAAGCACCAACTTCCTTTGCAATTTTAGCAACGACTGGTGCGGCACCTGATCCAGTTCCACCTCCAAGACCAGCACAAATAAAAACTAAAGATTTACCTTCCAAAGCTGCACGGATCTCATCTGCAGTTTTTTGAGCAGCTTCTTTACCAAGGTCAGGATCACCTCCAGCCCCTAGCCCCTGGGTTAACTCCTTACCAAGCTGTATTTTATCTTCCGCCACCGATGACACTAAATCCCTTACATCAGTATTAAGTACTAATAATTCCCCATCATCCATTCTCTCATGAAGAGCTATACGGTCCAAGACATTGGACCCAGCACCACCGATGCCGATTACTTTTACTTTTTCAGGGTCGAGAGCCAATTCTCCATCAGCCGGTTTACGTTCATATTCAAGCATTGATTACTTCAGATAATTTAATTGTTATTTTCTATCAAACTAAGAGTCCCCAAATAATCCGCCAAGCTTTTTCCGAAAAAGCTTAAATGGATTAGTCTTTTCCGTTTTATTTGCCTCAATCATTTGCGCATACCTAATCAATCCCATCGTGGTTGCTAATTGCGGATTTTCGAAAGGTGCTGTAGCACCACTCATACTACTGATACTGGCTAATGAAACGGGTAAAGAAAAGATTTCTTCTGCGAGTTTATCAATTTCCTTCAATTTACTACTACCCCCAGTTAAGAAAATTCCTGCCCCTAATGCCGCGATATCATCATCCTTCATAATTCGATTCCTGAGTTGCTCAAAAATCTCTGATACTCGTGCGTTAATAATCTTATTAAGCATTATTTTATCAATTTTTAAACCAGAAAAATGAGGGTCATCTTCAAGCACAATAAACTCATCCTGATCTACATTTTGAACCATTACACTGCCATGTTCAATCTTGAGACGCTCTGCACGAGTAAGAGGCACCTTCATTACCATTGAAATATCATTAGTAATATGATCACCCCCAACAGCTATGCATCCTGACTGCGCAACAGACCCTCCCAAATACATTACATAATCTGTAGTTCCTCCTCCAATATCTATCAGTAGTGCACCTCTATCCTTTTGTTCCTTAGACAACATTACTTGAGCCGCAGCAATCGGACTAAAAACCACCTCGTCAACTGAAATAGGAATTTCACGCACACACCTTATAGTGTTTTGCATACGCGTTTTGATTCCATGTATAATATGATAATCAGCCTCAACCACTTTACCGAACATCCCTACAGGCTGCTGAACCTTTTCTTGACCATCGACATAATAGTCCCTGATAATGCTATGAAGAAAAACATTCTGTTGAGGTAGAGATACATCCCTAGCCAAATCCCGTACTTCATCAAGGTCTTCCTCAGTGATTTCATTAGCACCCGGCCCATCAGGTATACGAATGGAGCCTCTATTACAAAGACTCTCTATATGAGAACCCGTAATGGCTAAATAAACGTTACCTATCATAACATCCGTTTTTTCTTCAGCCTGAACAAGAGCATCATGCAGACACGTCTGTGCTGTCTCAAAGTCCACTATCTCCCCTTTTCTGACCCCACGAGATGGAGCCTGACCAATTCCAAGAATTTTAATTGACCCATCAGTATCCACTTCGCCAACGACCACACAGATCTTGGACGTCCCAATCTCTAAACCAGCATAGATTTTAGCTTTAGCCATCTATACATAGCGAATACGCTAGATATGACCGCTAAGTCAACCCCTAGAATCAATGTAGGGTGAAAAAATAGATGATTTATGGATTTTTCACCCCAGAATCTATTGGCAAGGCCTTAAGTACGAGATTTGATGAATTGACAGAATTTTCGATCTGATCGGATTTTTCTTTGGATGGCAGCGCACGTGGTACACTTCGCAAAATAATAGGCAATGCACGAGGAATTGATAATTCACGCTTAACTGAATTAGCAAATTTTACAGGCGTGTTCTTCTTTACCATTACATTAGCCGCAGCAAGCACTTTACCGCGGCGGGTTGCTTCATTTAATAGCAATTTCAAATCTCCAATCTGCCTATCAATTTCATTCAATCCAAAAATAATTTCAGCATTGGTATTTAAATAACCAATCAGCGAATAATCCGTTTCTGATCGAAGCGACCTCAGCCTGACGGATGAGGCTTGAAAAGCGGTTGAAAAATTTGCAACTAAATAGAGCCCTCGAAGAACGGTAAGAGCATGAATCCTTTGACCCGCCTCCATATGTAAAGCTTCTTCAGAAAAAATCACAGGAAGAAAATCATATCTTGAAGCTGACCCTTCACATAGAAAAGCGTGCCCATTCACATCCAAAAGAATTCCGCCTTTATTCTTCTTCTCTGCACCGATATCATCAATTCCATTTAACCACGCAACCGGAACTCGCTCGTTAATTTTTATCGAAAGGTCTCCGGGTAAATCACGAACTACGTTGACCTCATTCACTTGTGGCAATTCATCTAAAATTTGTTGACGCACATCCTGCAAATCAACTCGCAAAATATTGCCTCCAATTTCAACTCCTGAATGCTTTACTATTCTTTCTTTCGGCAAATCACCATCAGTCTCATAAGATATATGTCTTAATAAAAATTTTGGACTTTCAAACAAAAAAGAATCTATCCCCCTATAAACACCAACAAGAACTAGACCCACTAACATCAAAACCGCAGACCATTTAAGGGCCTTTAAAAAGAAAATTCTTCTTCTAACACTTATAGACTTTTTGGAGTTAATCCGAACATTCAAATTATGATTAGATTTCTTTCGGGATCTCAAGATGAAACGAGATCTTGAATTTTTTCTTTTGTTTTTTCTACTCCTCATTTTCTCTGCAATGTTATTTATTTCTTTCTCAACCGCATCGAAAGCTCCGCGATTTGTTGACAAAGATCCCCAAATTCAATTTCATTTGCCTTTGCTGCTTTAGGCAAAAGACTAGTTTCAGTCATTCCTGGGATAGTATTCACCTCCAAAACGTATGGAATGCCATCTTCAGAAAGAATAATATCTACCCTTGAATATACCTCTACCCCAAGAGCCTTATGTGCTTCAAGTGCAACCCCTTGCACCTGATTGGTTGTTTCATCATCAAGTTCAGCAGGACAAAAATACTCACTTCCTTCACCCCCACCTAGCCAAGGATATTTATTCTTGGTATCATAAAATCCTGAAAGAGGCTGAATATGAACTATAGGCAATGCCTCTCCATTCAAAATACCAACGGTCAATTCTTTCCCATTAATAAATTCCTCAACAAGTATAATGTCGTCGTATTTTGCAGCATCCTCAATCGCTTCAGATATGGAGTAAGAGTCCCTTATTATATGAACACCGACACTAGACCCTTCCTTTGGTGGCTTTATAACAAAAGGCGGAGTCAAAGAAGGCAACGTCCCATCACCTTTAGAAACAAATTCAAAGAGTGGAGTGTTAACACCATTTTCCACAAAACATTTTTTGCTCAGCCCCTTATCAAATGCAAGTTCACTACTAGTTGCCCCTGCCCCTGTATATGGCACTCGTCGTTCATTAAGAATTTTTTGCAATGAACCATCTTCACCAAACGTTCCGTGTATTACATTAAAAACAAGATCAACTTCTTCATTCAACTCAAAGTTCCGATCTTCAATGCAAATCTCTATCACCGTTGCCCCTTTCTCGGACAAAGACTGGGACACGCTTTTACCTGATGCCATTGAAACTTCCCGCTCATTGCCAGGGCCTCCCATGATCACAGCTATTGTCTTATCACTAAACGGCATATTTTGTGTTTTTTTATTTTATACTTAAAAATTTAATTTCTCCTGCCCAATAATCTGCACTTCAGTTTCAAGCTCTATTGACCTTTCCGTCTTAGCCTTGAGCTTAATCTTATCAATAAGAGATATTACATCCTTAGCTTTTGCCCCTCCATCATTTACAATGAAATTTCCATGGACATCAGAAACCCTTGCTGCACCAACATTAGAATTTTTCAATCCTAGCTCTTCTATGAGTTGACCAGCAGAAACATCAATAGGATTTTTAAAAATACATCCAGCGCTTGCAGCAATTGGTTGAGTTCTTTTTCGCCTTTCTACTGATTCAAGGATCCGGTTATCTATGACTTTAGCGTCATCCTTAGTTCCTTTGAAGACTGCAGAAACTGCATAAGTTTTATTAAGCTGAGGAACATTCCTATATTTACTCTCAAAATCTTCAGCCATCTTCTCGTGAAGATCTCCCTCTGAATCTAGATATTTTATGCTGAGAACTTGATCAAATGTTTCAAAACCCATCGCCCCCGCATTCATCCTCAACCCACCCCCTACATTACCAGGAATGCCTTCCATCCACTCGAATCCACTAATTCCATTAGCTTTAGCTATGTTACTAACTTTTTTATATCGCGCACCTACTCCAGCAGTAACAATATTTTCGGAAACTCTAACTTCTTCAAATTCACCACCGGAAGGACGTATAACTGCACCCGGAATGCCTCCATCACATATGAGCAAATTCGAACCTCTTCCCACCACTCTAACTTGAATACCTTTATTAAAGAAAAACTTTAAAGATTTAGCAAAAGCCTCAATACTTATCGGCTCGACCCAATACTGTGCAGGACCACCAACCTTAATTGTAGTGTGACGACTCATTGGTTCATATAGCCTGCACTTAGTCTGCGGATCATCTAATTCACGTCGCAGCTTATCTAACATCTCTAAATCACGAGCAAGCGCAGCTCCTACTTCATGAATATTACCTGCACCCAATGTTAAAATGGTATCGCCACATAAAAGAGCAGAACCAACGTGGAGATGGGCGGTTCTCAAATTAGGAACAGAACAAACATTTTGGTGCCCATCTTCATGGACTGCCTTAACAACCGCTTCACAGTTAATATTTTTAATCGGCTTCTCTCCAGCAGGATATATATCCGTAACAAAGAGCGCATCAACTTCTCTAAACGCATTTGCAAACTCATCCATCATGAGCTGCGTTCGAGTATACCGGTGAGGTTGGAATACGCAGACCAATCTTTCTGGGTTTAGCTGTTTTGCCGTCGCAATAGTTGCTTTAATTTCTGTTGGGTGGTGACCATAATCATCGACGACAGAATAGTTAGCTGAACGATACAAAACATCGAATCTCCTCTTTGCACCTCTAAATTCTCTCATCGCAGCAGATATATCTGAAAAATTCACTCCAAGCTCTGTTGCAAGAGCTATAACTGCTAGCCCATTTAAAATATTGTGCTTTCCAGGAACTCCTAAAGTAACTCTCCCCAATAATTTTCCATAAACAAAAACATCAAAGTCAGTACTACCCTCACGCATTTCACAAACTTTAGCACAAAAGTCATCACTGCGCTCCCAGCCATACGAAATTACATTATCACGGGAGCCACAAAGATTCGATGCTTCTGAATCGCTTGAACAATATATAATCTTTTTTTCCGCTGAATCTAAAAATTGATTGAACACGTTACGGATACCTTCAATCCCGTCAGTGTAATGATCGAGATGGTCTTCCTCCACATTTAATAAAACAGCATAATCAGGATTAAACTGAATTAAAGATCCATCACTCTCGTCCCCTTCCGCAATAAAGTGCTTACCCTCTTCGCTCCAATAAGCATTATTACCCAGAACAGGAACTTCTGCGCCAACATAATGCGAGGGATTTAATTTTCCTTCCTGCAATACTTTAGCAGCTAATGCAGAAGTCGTTGTTTTACCATGCGTGCCTGCTATCACTATACTTTCCTTTGGTGACATTATTGAAACCAAAGCTTCAGCTCGCCTTAACATTGGAACACCCGCTTCGATTGAAGCATCATAGACAACATTACCCGGTTTAATTGCGGAAGAAAAAATAACCAAATCAGCATCTTGTATCAACTCAGGAACATGCGGACAATGAAAGCTCAACCCAACCCTCTCAAGGCGATCTGTTTCTTTTGTTGACACCTTATCAGAACCACTGACCCGATGACCAAGGCTTAATAACAATGAAGCCAAACCACTCATACCTGAACCAGCAACTCCAATGAGATGTATCCTCATTGGAAATTTAGCACCTGAGTGCAATTTATCTGACCATTTGTCTTTCACTTAGAATTTAGCTGTATTTGTTCACATATTTTTTCCGCTGCGTCAATGACTGCCATCTTTCTCATTGCTGAACTCATTTTCCCATGAATCTCATGGCTACTATCAAATAATTGACACAAAACATTAGTCAACTCACTTTGATTCATCTCTCTCTCTTGCTTCAAAAATGCAGCGCCCGATTCACTATAAACTAGCGCATTGAGAGTTTGATGATCATCCGTCGCATAAGGGTATGGTACTAATATTGAAGGAATCCCAAAGGTGGACAGCTCAGCAAGACTAGATGCCCCCGATCTAGCAATGGCAACATCACAAACGGCATACGCCAATTGCATATGATCACAAAAGGGGGCTATATAAGATTTAATTTTTACACCTTCATATAATGAACAGACTCTATCATAATCCGCTGGGCCTGTTATATGAATCACCTGCACCCCTAAGTCCTTCAAATTGATCAGCGATTCTATTATAACAGAATTTATACCATAAGCTCCTTGGCTACCCCCTATCACTAACAATGTCTTTTTCTCATCACTAAGATTAAAATGTTCAATAGCCTGATTCCGGTCGTAAGGTTCTCTCATCACTCCTCGTAATGGAGTACCCACAACTTCAACGTTCTTAGTCGGAAAGTGTTGACGACATGATTCCAAACCCAACAAAACAATGTCAGCCCATCGGGAAGCGACGCGATTTGATTTTCCTGGATAAGCATTTGATTCATGAATAAACGTCCTAACTCTCATTTTTTTACCAGCCATTAGGGCCGGAAGAGATGTAAATCCCCCCATCCCAAGAACAGCATCGGCTCCGAAGTCCTTTATAAGTTTCTTACAAAAGAAATAACTTTTAATATACCTAAAAACAAAACTTAGCATTTTTGGTGAATATATTTTTGGCATGCCAATTGATGGCAATGATACATATTCAAGATGTTTGTAATTTCGAATTGCTATCGCATCAATTTCCTTTTCAGAAATAATAAGTAACGGATACCCACCTGCATCCAATAAACACTCAGCTACCGCAATACCAGGGAACAAATGTCCTCCTGTCCCACCACAAGCAATAACAACACGGGCACTCATTATTTATTTTATAGTTTCGGCGTTACTCTTGACCCGTTGAAAAGATCTGAATCCGGATCTTTTATGGGCGCATGGCCCTGCCGATAAATGTTTAAAAGAATTCCAATAGCAGCTAAACTAAACAATAAATTAGATCCTCCATAACTAACAAATGGAAGTGGCAATCCCTTATTAGGCATTAATCCAGTAGTAACACCTATATTTATTATTGCTTGCAAAGATATTAATGTCACAAGACCAAATCCAAGAATCTTACCAAACCGATCAGGGGCGGAACTCGCTATAGATGCACCAAATATTAACACCATAACAAAAGCTAAAACTACTGATAAAGTTGCAACAGCTCCTAGCTCTTCTCCTATCATAGGAAATATAAAATCTGTATGAGCATACGGCATATACATGAGTTTCTCTCTACCCTCACCAAGCCCAAGCCCAGTAACACCTCCTTCACCTAAAGCCAATTGTGCACGCCATTGTTGCAATCCAAATCCAGTCTTATGGGCTTCTAAATCAAGAAACGCAACAAACCTCTGTAGCCGGTTGGAATTCATAAAAACTGCAGAGCCAAGGACGACTAGAGAGCAAATTCCACTACCCAGAAAAAAACGAATATTCCCACCTCCCACGAGAAGTATTATCAATGATGCACATGTAAGTAATGCGGCAGTTCCCATATCAGTTTCGAACCCAATCAGAGATATAGGAATAAGAACAATTAACGCTGGATACATGAAACCGAACCGCACTTCTCTTATTCTATCTTTGTACTTTGAGCACCAACCAGCCAGCACAAAAACTACTGCAATTTTTGCTAATTCTGATGGCTGTATTCGAGCTATATCAAAGCCAAATTTACTTAGACCTATCCATCTAGATGACCCGTTTGCCGGCTGAGCAAAGGGAGGAACAAAACACAGTATCAACAAAAACAAAGAAACTGAAAACCATACCCACTTAGAACGATTCCAGAAATGGTAATCAATTGAAGATGTGACAGCACAAACAGTTATCCCCAATCCCAACCAAACGATTTGCCTGTGAACATCATGGTAAATATCTACTCTGTCAGCAATGAAAACACTTGTGCTAAGCAACATCACTACGCCTAAGACGAGCAATGCTACGATTGAAAAGACAAATACCTGTAAGCTCTTTTCTCCCATAAAAAATAAAGAATTACAATCCTTTAAGGTAACAACAAAGTCTTTCCTATACCCAAAGTTCTAGGATCAACTTCTGGGTTTAATTTTAATATGGAATCAACACTAACATTATACTTTCTAGCGATTCCATAAAGTGTATCACCTGAGGATATAGTATAAGTCGAAGCAATCATTTGTTGCTCCAATCGATTACCTGAGGCAATAAAATCGTTCGTTGATATCTCTTTAACAATCTTAGGCTGTTGAACTGAATTGGTTGTAGAAACAGGAATGGCTCGGGGCGCTGATTCGCTTGTGCTTACTCGAGGAACTGATGATAACAATTGAAATCCATCATCAATATTTTTCAATGTTTTATCTGTTGTTATTTTCTCAGCATTTCCTACCGAAGCTGTTTTAGCTGCTGGTAAAGTATTCAAAGAAATATAATCCTCATTTGCCTCTTGAGGCGATATTGGTATGGGCAAATCCCCACCCTTATTAACAACCAAACTCAGCTTAGGAATCCGCAATACTCTTCCGCTTACCAAAGGATGCTCTTCATCAATTAAATTGGCTGCTAACAATTCAGTTCTAGAAATCTTATAAGATTCAGCAATCGCTCGGATACTATCTCCACTCCGCACAGTGTAACGCTCAAACCCGTTGTCCTTTTCTACATCCGGTTGCTTCTCAGCTAAATTTTCCTTAGTAATTTCCTTGGAAAGAACTTCATCATTTCCCTTCTCGGGATTCATTACTGATGCAGTCACGGTCTTCGGCTTAAACATTTCAAAGGCTAATATTCCGCCAACAGCAACCACATGAAGAATCAAAACAACAACAAATGCTCTCGAAATCTTTATATTAGGAACCTCAGAATGCCATTGCTCATCAGAATTTGAATTTGAATCCGAACTCGATCTACGAGTTCTTGCAAAAACATCCAGCCAATTATGCCCCTTGCCATTACTATCTGTTTGTCTGTTTTTATTACTCATAATTTATCTTTGTTTTATTTGTTTTTCTACAGCTGCTTTAAATAAATCTCCTCTTTCCTCATATCCGGAAAACATATCGAATGACGAAGTTCCTGGTGAAAACAAAATTGTGCTTGCACCCTTAGCTAATGATCTCCCCAAGCTCACTGCTTCATCGATATCCTCACTTAGCCTACAATCAACTTTCCCCGCCCAATTTTCCGCCACCTGGAAACGCGTTTCACCTATTAAAATCGCATGCTTAACATACCTTGATACTGAATCAGTAACATCCGAAAATGACAGTCCCTTATCCTTCCCACCTGCAATCAGAACAATACCATCCTCCGAGTCTACCAACGACTTTAATGCACTGTCCATCGCATGAAGATTAGTCGCCTTAGAATCATTAATATAATCAACTCCATCAATTGTCGCGACCAACTCAAATCTATGCTGAGGAGCAGTATAATCTGAAAGAGCATCTAAAATTGAATCAATAGAATACCCTTTAATTTTGGCAACAGCGGTTGCTGCCATTAAATTCTCAGCATTATGCGCCCCTCTGAGCTTAGTTTGTTGTAGGTTAAATAATACATCGTCCCCACAAACAATATTACCCTGATTAAAGCTATAGCTTCCTGATTCTTGATAAGCAGAAAAAGTTATTGTCTGAGCCTTAAGCCCTTGCAACTCATCCTTACCATTTATTACAGCCCAGTCCCTCTCATTCTGGTTAACAAATAACTTCATTTTTGCCGACTTATATTCATCAATTCCTGAATATCTATCCAGATGGTCTGAAGCAAAATTAGTCCACACTGCCACACTTGGATGAAATTCGCTGATAGCTTCTAATTGAAATGAACTTATTTCCAAAATTACAGACGAATAGCTTGTCGACCCGCAAACGATATCTGCTAAAGGTCGCCCATAGTTACCGCCTGCAACCGCCGTCTCTCCACAACCGTTTAATATTTTTTCTATTAGTTCTACAGTTGTAGTTTTACCGTTTGTCCCAGTGACCCCAATTATTCCAGACGAACAAAATGGGTAAGAAAATTCCATTTCACCAATGACTCTAACTCCTGAATCCGTAAATTGAGTCGCGATCATCCAATCAAGGCTTATTCCTGGGCTAATGACAGCTAAATCATATTTTTTAGGATCAGCACATACCGCGTCATCTCCCATTGCAATTTCACATCCCTCAGAACCAAGCTCTTCTGCTCTGTCTTGAAGTTCCGATGAATTTCCCGCATCAAAAACACAAACATTAGCACCTTCGCGTAATGCTAATCTTGCTGCAGCCATCCCGCTCTGGCCACATCCTAACACTGCAATATCTATTCCTTTGTATTTCAGATTATTATCTTAGTTTTAATGTTGCTAATCCAATGAGCGCACAGAGAAGCGAAAGGATCCAAAACCGAACAATTACCTGGCTTTCATGCCATCCCTTAAGTTCAAAATGGTGATGTATCGGAGACATTCTAAAGAGCCTCTTTCCTCGAACCTTAAAACTGAGCACCTGAAGAATAACAGACGTTGCCTCCATTACAAAAACGCCACCAATTACTACGAGTAAAATTTCATGTTTTGAACATATTGCTAAAGACGCAAAAGCTCCCCCCAAAGCTAATGAGCCAGTATCCCCCATAAACACTTTTGCAGGATGGCAATTAAACCATAAAAACCCTAACCCAGCCCCCACCAACGCTAGACATACAATTGTAAGTTCTCCCGCAAATCTGCTATGAGGAATTAGTAAGTATTTTTCACCCAATTGTTGATTGCCAACCAAATAACAGATCGCAGCATAGGCTAAAGCCACGGATATAGAGCATCCAATTGCCAGCCCATCCAAACCATCAGTCAAATTTACCGCATTAGAGCAGCCCACAATAATCAATACAAAGAAAGGCAGACAAAAGATGCCCATGTCCTGAATTAGGGAATCTTTATTGAAAGGCACATATAACTCGCGGATGTATTCTGAAGTTTCGGGATTTACATATAAATACAATCCCGCGCTCAGTGACACCAGAACTTGAAGCATCAGCTTAGTCTTAGCACTAATACCTTTAGAATCCTTCTTTTTCACTTTCTGGTAATCATCCCAAAACCCAACGAGGCCTAAGCCTATAAAAACAACCACCACGGCCAATACGAGCGGATTAGACAATCGCGCGAACAATAAGACGCTAATCATAACAGCTACTACAATAATCACACCTCCCATCGTAGGAGTGCCAGCTTTAGAGTCATGAAGTTCGGCCAATTTATGAACTTCATCTGCACTCCTTATCGGTTGCCTCATCTTCATTGCAATAAGGCGTCGAATTAAATAGGGGCCTATTAGTAACGTTATCCCAAATGAACAAATGCATGCGACTCCAGCCCTAGAAGTGATGTATCGTAACAGCTGCACATCAACGTCTGCAGTCTCCTTCAAATAATCGTATAACCAGGGAATCATGAAATATCTAAATTACTTATTACATTCTCCATTGCAGAGGATCGGCTCCCCTTAATCAGAATTAAATCACCCGAACAAGCCTCGTTATTAATAAACTCTGCGCATTCTTTGTGTTTACCGAAAAACTGAGAATAACTTTTATTACCTTCCCTAGCGCCCTCATCTACTTGAACCGCCATTTCTCCAACACTAAGAACAAAATCAATGCCCAAATCAACCGCTTCGGCCCCGATCTTCCGATGTTCCGATTCTGACATCTCACCAAGCTCAGCCATTCCTCCAATAACAGCAAACCGACGGCCATTACAGTTCATCTCGGCAAGGCATTGAATAGCCGCCAGAGTTGAGTCTGGATTGGCATTATATGTATCATCAATAATAACAACACCTCCAAACTCGCGTTTCTGTAGCCTTCCTCCACTCAACTTGGCTTCACTTAGGCCTTGAGCAATAACGTCAAGAGGCAAGCCTTCATTCACACCAATAGCAACCGCCATCAGCGCATTAAGAACCATGTGTCTTCCGGGAACTGGTAAAAATACTTCTTTCCGCTCCCCCTTTGCATCTATTACAAAACTTACTGATGTACTTTCAATAGCTATTTCATCGGCCCTGATATCTGCATCTCCAAACCCAACGCTCACAGTTCTTACCTGAGTCCTTTCCGCTATTGATTTCGAATAGGAATCCTCAGCATTAAGAACAACAAACCCCTCTCCAGTTACACTCTCAGCAAGAGATCCTTTTTCTATAGCTATAGATTCGCGAGAACCCATGGTTTCAATATGCGCAACTCCAACATTGGTAATCACTCCAATGTTTGGCTTCGCTATATCAGCCAATAGAGCAATTTCGCCAGGATTGCTCATTCCCATTTCCCAAACACCAAAATCATGCTGATCCTCTGCCTCTAATACTGTAAGAGGAAGGCCTATATGGTTATTATAATTTCCGGCAGTAGCGCTTACAGAAAATCTTTCACTTAAGACGGAATATATAAAATCCTTTGTCGAGGTCTTGCCGTTACTTCCTGTTATTCCAACGCCAGTTAAATTTAATGATTTTCTGTAATTTTTGGCAAATTCTTGTAACCCACTTAGGGTATCTCTCACCACTATCACTGGAGTGTTTGAATTTACATTCAAATCAACACCCTCCTCAACCATCACTGCGACTGCCCCATCAGTAAAAGCCTCCTGAACAAAATCATGACCATTAAAAGAATCCCCTTTCAACGCAATGAATAGGTCTCCTTTCTTTATGCTCCTACTATCAGTAGATACAGAATGAACGAGCAATTGCTCGAAAGATGAATCAACAACTCCTTTAGAATAAGTAGCAACATCAGATAAACTTAATTCTCTCATCCCCTCCGAAACCCCTCCTCTCCTTCAGTCTGACCTCTGTTCTCTCGCTCTAATTCATCTTTTTCATATTGCTCTCTTTTTTCACGAACCATATCCGCAAAAACATGATCACGGTCATTTAGCATCTGCCCAGCAATTATACGATCGTCAAATGCTGTTCTTTTCCCAGAAACTTCTTGATACGTTTCATGGCCTTTACCTGCAATTAAAAGTATGTCTCCCGGAAGTAGATATGATACAGCTAAAGCAATGGCTTCTCGCCTATCCTCAACAATTTCATAGTGTGACCCTTCGAATCCTGATTTAATTTCGCTTATGATCTGGGATGGAGATTCACTCCGAGGATTGTCTGATGTGATAATTGCATAATTAGCAATACTTGCCGCAACCTTACCCATCTGCGCCCTCTTTGTAGCATCACGGTCACCTCCACAGCCAAAAACAACAATGAGCCGTCTAGGATTAAATTCTTCTAATGTTAATAACGCATTACTTAATGCGTCAGGTGTATGCGCATAATCAATATAAACATCGAAGGGTCTCCTCTCTGAAACGATCTCTAACCTGCCTGGTATTTGAGGTAAATCTGCAAGATTAGAAACAGTCTCACGAACATTCAGCCCCATTCCAACTCCAGCAACAAAAGCTGCCAAAGCATTATATACATTAAACTTTCCAATGAATGGAATGCTTGCCCTAATTTGCCGGCTCCCGACTTCAAGTGTAAAGTCTGTACCTTTGCGAGTCTGCCGTAAATCAACGGCTCGATAATCAGCTCCGGCACCAAGCCCATAAGTCAGTGTCTTTAATTTCTTGTTCTTATTATATCCAATTATCTTTTTCCCCCACTCGTCATCATAATTAATAACAGCAACTTTCTTTGATTTGGCATCACACGATGCAACTTGTTCAAACAATTCACGCTTTGCCAGATAATACTGCTCCATGCTTTCATGGAAATCCAAATGATCCCTACTGAGATTAGTGAAAATCCCAACATCAAACTGAACATGAGCCGTGCGCTTTTGGACTATCCCATGAGAAGAAACCTCCATGACTGCCGCAACGCATCCATTAGACAACATTTCAGATAAGTAGGACTGCAATTCAGGCGCTTCAGGAGTTGTATGAGTCACTACTGGTTCTTCTTCGGATCCAGTCTTGTAACTAATTGTACCCAGTAAGCCGCACCTCTTCTGGCCTTTCTCTAAGAGATGGTATAATAAAAATGCAGTTGTCGTTTTACCGTTAGTTCCAGTGATTCCGGCAATTTGCATTGCACTAGATGGGCTCGCATTAATCATGTCTGACATCGCAGACATTGCATATCGCCCATCCGGAACTTTAACCCAAGGCACGCCTAATCCACAATCATCCATCTCCGCAACGATGCCTGATGCTCCCGACTTCGCGGCAGACTCAATGAAATCCATGCCGTTTGCATTTTGACCTTTTAGCGCAAAAAATAGTGACCCTTCTAATGATCTCCTTGAGTCATAACACAACTTTTCAATTTCAGGATCATCAGAGCCCGTAAGAACTGCCTGATAAATACTTTCTGTAAGTTTACTTAATTTCATTAATTTCCTAATCGATTAAGTCGCTTTGTAATACCTGCCCCGTGGACGGACCCAATGATCGAGTTGCTTTCCTTGGATCAATTCCCATATATGGCATCGCCGCAGTAGCAATTTTCGAAAAAATTGGCGCTGCTACTGTCCCCCCATATCGAGAACCCTTATTTTTCGGGTCATCCACAACAATAATTCCCGCTAAACGTGGGTTCTCTGCAGGAAGAAATCCCATAAAAGAAACAACATACCGTCCTTTGTGATAGCCTTGATTGCGTGGATTCTTAGGCTTATACGCTGTGCCAGTTTTTCCAGCAACATGAAAACCATCAACCTGGGCCCTTGTGCCCGTGCCCCCTTTTGATACGACTGCCATCAAGGCATCCCTCACTTTATTTGCGGCGCCTTCATGTATGACTCTACGGATTTTTTTTGGTTGGAACCTGTACATAGTTAACCCATCTTGAGAGGTTATTCTCTGAATGATCTGTGGCTGAAATAGGGTTCCTCCATTTGCAATAACACAAAGAGCATTAACCATTTGAAGTGCCGTAACATCGACCTCATATCCCATTGCTATTCGTGACAATGAAGTCTTACTCCACCACTTTGAATCTGGCCGAGTGACAGTTCCCGAAGACTCAGCAGTAAGTTCCACGCCGGTCTTTCTAGTAAATCCAAAATCTTTAATGTAACTATGAAATGTGTGCCTCCCAATTTTCTTTGCCAGCATATAAACTCCTATGTTACTGGACTTAGCAAGGATCTCTTCTGCGCTCAAATAACCGTATGCCCGGTGATCACTCAGTGTAACGCCTGGCTCTTGATAGCTCCCATTATAACAGAAAAAAATTGAATCTGGTGTTATAAGACCCCTGTCGAAAGCTGCAGAAAGAGCAACGATTTTGAATGTTGATCCTGGTTCATAACGATCAGCTACTGGATGAATCTTTCTCACTCCTTTCCGAGTAAACTGATTAAATTGCGGTCTACTAGCCATCGACAATATTTCTCCAGTTCCAGGATCCATGAAAACGGCCATGATTTTCTCTGGAGCATACTCACGAACAGCAAGTTCTAGCTGCTGCTCAACTATATTCTGAAGCCCCATATCTATCGTTAATTCCACATTAGATCCATTAATTGGCGGCACTTCTTTACTGTATTCCGAAAGCACTTCACTTGAGCGACGCGTCCGCTCAACCAGCCTATATCCTGACACTCCTGCTAATTGTGGATTCAGGGTACTCTCAATCCCTTCCCTACCAACATTTGCTGCATCGGTATATCCAAGGACTTGGACTAACCTTTGATTTTTTGGATAATATCTACGCATCGAATCCTCGAAGCGAAAACCTCCGATCTTTCGTTCTCGCATCAACTCTTTGACCCTTTCTGCATGAATGAAATCTAGTGATCGAAAAATAACAAAGCGGTCCCTCCCGTCATTATTATTAACTATTTCCTGAAGGACGCCCTTTTTAATGCCTAACGTTTGATTCAACAGGCTTTCAGCAAGAATAATGAAGCGCTCCCTCACTTCCTTTGAATTGTAGCGTTGAGATATTTCCCTCACACTCACTTCCTCAGAAGCTGCAACCGCTCGTCGACACACGTGGATATCTTCGAGATGATACCTATCCGCAATAACATCTCGAACGTGCTGATTTTGCACTAACGATTCACCGTTCCTATCATAAATCTGACCACGAGATGCCGGCAAAACTGTTTTGGCCATTCTCTCGGCCTTAGCAATTTCTGAAAATCGCTCATGCTCAACAATCTGGATGTATACAATTCTTATCGACAGCACACTAAATGCGATGACGAGAATTAAAGTAACACAAAAACTGCGCTTATGGAATGAATTACTATCCACCTGGTCTGTCTATATCAATAAATGTAATTTCTGTATCAGCTTTAATTTTCATCGCTATTGAAGTTGATGATTGTGCTTTTTTAGCCCTTATAATATGACTGTTAGTTATAGGAATAAGTTTACTGTTATAATCCTTAAGAGCATTTGATAAGGCTCTCCTATCTCGAAGCGTTTCGACTCTCAGGCCTACTGTCTGAACTTTCTTTTCCTGTATCTTTATTTCGCTCAAAAAAGCACGCCGCACATCACTGCGTTCGACGTGAGCATTCTTTATCATCACGAACGCACAAGCTGTTCCGGCCACTATGAATCCTATAATGATCAGAGAACACAACGATCCAACCTTAAGTCTCCGTTGATATTTTTTGCGTCTCTCGTTCATTTCACTAATTAGGGTTGAACTTCTATCGGCAATCTCTCCGCCACTCGAAGACGAGCACTTCGGGCTCTTGGGTTAATTTTTACCTCATCCTTTGAAGGGATAAGTCCTTTCTGCATGACTAATTTAAAGCAGTAATTCGGATTGGATCTTGGCGCTGGCCACTCGGGGCGATCAATCTTAGATTTACTACATCGTTTTAGATATGACTTCACAATCCGATCTTCTAACGAATGAAAAGAAATCACTACTAGTCGACCGCCAGGACGAAGCCATTGAGGAATCTCAGCCAACGCTTCTTCGAGCACTCTAAGTTCATTATTTACTGCTATCCGTAAAGCCTGAAATACTCTTGTCGCTGGATGTTTTTTTCCTCTTCTCGGCAAAATGGATTCAACAAGACCCGCAAGATCGGTAGTGCATTCAAAAAACTTGTCTTTGCGACGCTCAATAATTGCAGATGCGATCCGACGAGAGGCCCTTTCCTCTCCATACTCATAAAAAACACGAGCAAGTTCTTCTTCGGGGCAATTATTTATCAACTCTGCTGCAGTCACTTCTGCGTCAGGATCCATTCTCATGTCTAGCGGGCCTGGCTTATTAAAGGAAAAGCCCCGATCAGCATTATCGACCTGGTGAGAAGAAATACCTAAATCAAGAAGGAGTCCATCTAATCCACTAATACCTATAGTTGAAAGGATTTCACCAAAGTCACGGAAATTACCCTGAATCGCTCCAAACTTATCATCATAATGACTCAGGCGAGCACGGGCAAAAGAAAGGGCAGCAGGATCCTGATCCAATCCAATCACTTTTGCCCCCTTACTTAACAGTTGCTCTGAGTGACCCCCTCCTCCTAAAGTAGCATCTAAGAATAGCTTGCCAGGCTCGGGCGCCAAGTAATGAGTCGCTTCGTCTAGGAGAACAGATTCGTGATAATCCATCCCTTCTGATCTGCTACGTTTAAAACGCAAGTTCTCATCCGGAGGCAATGCTCCCGGCGAAAAATCCTGCTTTAAACCCGCCACATTAGGCTTGGTAGGACAGTCATCTGAAGGCCAATCGTTCAAGTGATAGAGAGCATTTTGACCTCCTGGACCGGCCGGACAATGCCTGCTGTTGGATAGAAACCTCGGTATGAGTTTCCTCATTTTCTTGATTATGTAGTTTGTGATTTAACAATGACTTATATTCAATTTAGAGGTTCCTAATTATTATTTTTTTTGGGGGGTAATGATTGAAATTAGAGACCAACGCGATCCGCGGTGTTGGCAAATGAATTTTCTTCTTTGGTTTGATTCTCATACCAATTCTCCGGCCTCCAGATCTCAATGCGAGAGCCACCTCCGGCGAGCATGACCTCACCTCGCAGCCCTAGATCTGAGCATATCTCATACGGAAGCACGAGCCGTCCTTGTCTATCGAGGGGACACGGGGTGGCTCTTGAAAATAGCTGTCTGACAAATTGGCGTCGGACCAAAGGCTCAACATCTTCTGCTGTTTCTAAATCATTAACGATTTTCTTTAATTCACTGTCTGGTAAAAGAATCAGAAATGGCTGCCTCGGATCAGGGACGGCAAACAACTCCGAGAGCCCTTCAAACCGCCACCGGGCCGGAACGGTCACGCGATGATTGTCGTCCAGCGTATGCTGCACGGTTCCGGCAAATAGCCGAACATCATTGCTTTCTTTAGAGTTAACCAAAACGTATTGCATTAAGGCTCCTTTTTGCCCCAATGCACCCCAATCTGCCCCTAAGCGCTTATTTGGTCAACGTCAATTTTATGGTAAATTGAATAAAAATAATAATTCTAGCAAATTTTAAAATTTTCCTAGTGGTATCTTGTATTAACCACTTCAAAATAGGGTTATTGGACGATATTTTAAAAAAAAACCTATAGCCAAAAAGAAAGGCTATTTTTCATTTCTATACTAAGCCAATTTGAAGCGATTAACTCCCTTAAATCAAAATATCAAATTTGGAAATTTATGGCTGAAGCCGACGGATGCGGCCATTGAATGGATTTAGTACCAACGTTATGAATTCTGTTGATTCGTCAAGAGTCACTCCTAGGTCCGTTTCTCTCATAATCGTAAGCGTCCAATGTTTTTCATCCACTGTGGCCAGATTAGTGGAGCCGTCCGGCCTGAATTCAAAAGCAACATACTCTGCTGATTTACTTCGCGGTATTTCCATTTCATCTCTCCTAAGAAACTCACTCTCCACCAAGCTACTGTATGTTTTTTCAGCAATCACAAATGCTGAAGGAAGCATCTTAACTTCCCCTAGATCATAAGTGTTCTGTTTGTGATCCTGAGGATTAGTTATGACCTGCGCTGACTGATAGCTCCGAAACATCTTAGTGCTTCCTGGAGACTCAGGGTCCTCGTACTTGAAGAACCTAATTTCGACTGGAGTGTTTTCAGTAATCGATAATTGATGTGACCCGGCCAAGAGTGCCTCCAACTCATCAGCTCCTTGTCTAAGCTTAGATCCTTTCAGAGCGGGCCCTATTGCTGGTATAGTGAAAGCCACAATCACAGCAATGATCATGAGGACTACCAGTACTTCAATGAGAGTAAATCCTTGGTTCTTTTTTTGAACACTTTTCATGGGCACTTATAAATAAACAATTACTTTTGCAAATCCGGATCACTAAACTTAGAAGCCCTTATGCCTACGGTTTCGTGAAACACTCGATAAGTAATAGGCGGTCTGAAAGTATCTAATTTTTCCTTAAGCTCTTTCAAATCTTCGTCATAATCACTGACTTCCTGGAAAAGGGTAGGTGGAACCAAGTCACTTGGTAATGCTCCATAAGTTTGCTCGAGACGAAGCGCAGAACGCTCATCCATCGCAACCATGGTCACCTCGATCAGGGGAGGTAACTGATGCTTAGTAGGGTCCTTTTCATTTCTTTTCTTCTGATATCTCCGACTATCATACTCATATTCAGGAGCCAATAAATTCGCTCTTTCAATGGCATTTGAGTTCTTCGGCTCAATGATCAGAGCAATTATATTTTCAGCAATTGCTATAGAGAAAGGCCTGCCACCTTCCGTCGCCTCATCATTAGTAACATCCGGCTTAAACCATTCCGTGTTGTATCGGGTTTTCAGATCACTGGCATAGACTTTCAGATTTTCAGTAGGAGGCCTGAACTCCATTAAACGATAGCGCTCTCTATCTCGTAAGGTCCCTGAAGGAAAGAACTCAGGGATTTGATCCCTATCTGTATTGCGCTCAATATAATAGCCCCAACTATTAAGTAAGCTACCAAAGGACTTATTATTCGGATCCACGGAAAAACTAAGAGGGGCCTGAAAAAAGACGCAATGAGTTGGGTAACGACCTGCCGCCAACAAATCTTCTCCTTTCCCACTGATAAAGTGAAGGTCAGACTTTCTTTCGTATCCTCTAGGCCTTTGGTTTTGGTTGTTCCCAGGATACTGGTAATCGAAGTAAGTATTCAACATCGACTGACTGATTCGTCGAGTCATTCCCTCAAAAGCAACCCGCGCTTCCTTAAAAGTGGAAATCCTAGCCTGAGCGTTTGACCATGTTCTCGTTGTAGAATCAAGCATTCTAAAAACGAGTAACATTATAAGAGATAAAACAACCATCGAAACCATTAACTCGAGCAAAGTGAACGCTCGGTTCGACGTTAGGGTTCTCTTCTTTGAAATATTCATGGCTTTAATTTAATGAGCTTCTTATTTCTTTAGCTGTTAACTTAATGATTTTTTATATATTGTTAGGTTCAATCATCTTTTTCAGTATCAATGATGAAAGTCCAATACGATCTATAGTCTTTTTTTACCCGTTTCTCATTGGCTCCAGAGTCCGGGCTTGGATCTTTAAAGTCTGGCTCATCACCCAAAACATTTGAAACCTTTACTACGACTCTCTTCAGGAACTTATTCGTCTGAGCTCCCGGAATCTGAGGGTTCTCTTCGTCCACCTCAACCTTTGCCGTATAAATTCTATTTACTTTTGATTCCTCATCACTTGCCTTCAGCTTTGTTCCCATATCATCGAACCAATAAATCTTTCCGTTATATTGCTGGATGTCATCAAACTCAGCTAACTGAACCTCACCTAACAATTTATTCGCAATCCCTGCCCCTACAGTGTTCACTCCGGCCTCTTTCATCATTTTCATACCTACAGGAATCAAACCCATGAGCGCTACCATCACCGTCGAGACAATACCTATAGCTATGACCGTCTCGATCAAAGTAAATGCACCCCTCTTGGATCGGGAATTCTGCAAAGATTTATGCACTGATAAATTCATGGCACTTTTTGATGCTAATTATTGAAATTCTTGGGGTTTTAGGTGTTTTTTGACATAAGAACCGTCAATTTAGCAATTTGTTCACCCACCGTAGGATTTACAATGCATATACGCAAGGAAATTAATCAAAGTGCACACTAAGTAACGAACACTTCTATTCATTTCTACTGTTCAAAGGTATTTTAATTTCCAATTACCGTATAATAACCTTGTAGCCCTCAATCTTCACACGACCAAAGGTTACCTCCCTCGTATTAATGGGATTAATATAGCGAGCGGTAATAGTGACTTTTCCATCATCATTAATTTCTGGATCCCCTATCTGCCTGAAAGTGTCCGCACCGGTAGCATCACCCCAAGTCTCACAATTAAAGGAAATCTGGGGAATGTATTTAATGTCCCTAACTACAAAACCGCCAATGGGACTGACTAAGGTTCCTGAAGTGGCATCATTGGCTTGTCTCCAACTTAGCTCGAACCATCTCAACCCACTTTCTTCAACGAGCCTCGCCTGAGGCATTAGGGGCGTTCCCAGTTCACTCTGGGTAGTAGGAACTTCCGGATCTCCCCCAAAAGCATACTCCAAGAAATTTGATATCCCGTCACCGTCAGGATCTTCGAATCGGAGCCCTTTCTCATCTAACTGATAAGAAGTCTCTAACTTGATCCAGGACGGATACGAATCAACAGTGAGCGGCGTCCCATCAATCGCAAAATTATCAAAGAAAATAGATTCCGTATCTTCATTGCACTTTGCCTCATAAGAGAAAGTATAGCTATTTGCATCATCAGGGACTGGAAAAAAGTAACGATAAAATGAACCGTTTATTCCACGGTTGAGATCATTTAAAGTTATCGGAGGATCGTTCCGGGGTGCGAGCTGATCAGTGACACCCTCAAGCTGACACGAGAATAAAAAATCGGATCCGCTTATACCTTTATTCAGAGCCTGTATTGCCAGGATGTTCTGCCCGATAATGAGCTTATCTAAATACTCGTTCAATGAGTAATCCTTAATAGTCTGAGCAATTGAATCACTGTTACTGGCCGTTGCCTCTGAGTTCCACTGCGGTTCTTCAGGGCCTTTAAATACTATGACTTTTTCCCCATTCAGCCAGGCAACAAATCCATCATCGGTCCGGACCCCTAACACTAGGGATTTGAGCTGACTCTTGTCTTCGACCGTGAAGGGAATCCTCAAGTAAACAGTTGCACTCGTACGATACATCTGCTCTTCAAGATCAAGTGCTATGAACGGGTCAAATGGATCAACTCTGGTTCCTGAACGAGCAAAGCCCACTCCTCCCCCTACCATGACCCCTGCCGCATCCAACCTTTCAACATCCATCCAAGCTGAATCATCGTAGTTAAGATTGACCCAATCAGATCCTATGTCCTCAGTCGGAACCAGAGCCTTCTTAACCTCATCTTCAGCGACGAGCATTTCAGTAACTTTTTCTGCGGCTCCACCACCACCAGTGATGTTAAGCTCCTGCTTCTTAGTATATTTATCACCATCCACACTGGTGTGGCTATTGAACTTAATATAGTCTTGGTTTGCTTCAAACCCATTACCAGCCCTGAGACCTGCTTCTGGCCAGCCTCCATCATATGTACGAACATCAAAAGAAACAACAACGTCCTTATAATTACGAAGGTCAATCCGATACTTTAAGGTTTCATCTCCTGGTACCTGAGAATAGACCTCATGGTGATCATTTGAAATAGCAAAGCACAGACCTTCAGCGAATCCAATTCCCGTATCCGCTAACGGTAAGCCCGTTAACCAATCAAAGTTAGCGACTCCCCCAATGAGTCCACCACCGACTCCGTTCCTGTCACGGCTCGCCCAGCCAAGATCATCGTTATCAATGAAATTCGGAGTGAAAAATGAGGAGCCTTCACCTGCATTTTCAAATGTAATGGACTGCGGCGGGTGAAACATACCGTACCCTGGCGCAACGTTAAAGGCACTCATCCATATGTTAAATCCTGCATCTGAACTTCCTGGAGAGGACTGGTGAACTTCAACTGCAACCACATTACGACCCGAAACAAGCTTTCCGGTACCTTCCGGTGAGGCTTCATAAAACCTAGTCTCGGAAGTTCCTCCAGCGGAACTGGAAGCAAGAGTACTCCACTTAATTTCACCCGCTGGCATATTCTCGCGATAGAGTTCCTTTCCGTTAATATAAATTACAGCACCATCATCTCGTTGAATGGCGAAAAGTATCTGGTAAAAAGGATCGTCACCTTCCAATGAATTTAATTCGGCAGAGGTAACGTTAAACTCTTTACGAAAATAAAAGGTAACATTTCTTGCGTTGCTCGGCCCTCTGTCCAAGGTCGTCACAATTCCTTTGTTTCCAAAACCCAGACCCGAAGCACCGCTCTTCCATGACGAATCATCATAGTCACTTTCTCGCCATGCCGTTCCAAGATCATTCCCATCATCAAGATACTTCCATACCGCGCCTTCAAGAACTAACGGGATCTCCTCTTCCGCAAAAGTGTAGATTGTCGCGCTAAACAAAAAAACAACTGAGAGAAAGTTCTTGAGGGGTGATTTCATGATGTCCTGTGGGGTGGGGTTCATTGAGTCGATCATTTATTATCGACACAAACTACTTAAATAATGACACTAACAGGCGTAGACGCAAGATCTTCAGAATCGATTCCGCTTCACCGAAGCAAAAAAATAGCATAATAATAAACAAAGAAGACTTTTATTAATAAATTCTAATTAAAATCTGCTAAATCTAATCATATAAACCACGAGACCCTTATGAGATTTTCTATCATTCTATCTGCTACGCTTTTTTTCTGCATCGCGATGAGCTCCGCTCAACGGCCTGAGAGATTAAGTTATAAAGGAAAATCATATCAAATAGTTGAGATAGTAGAAGTCAAAGATGATAAAGCCAGCCTAAGGACCACCGACAATAAAACCATTACAATTCCAGTACGTTTTCTTAGTTCAAGACTCCGAGCAAAAGCAGAAAATTTGCAAAAAAGATTAGATAAGATCAGAAATTCCAATGGCTCAACTAGCCTCTCTGTCGTCAAAGCGAATGCATCAGAAACTGAAATAGCAATCCAACAGTCGATCATCCAAGGAACACCGCTAAAACGCTGGGTAAACGGAACCGTTGCCAATGACCAGTCTGATGACGGCCTTATAGTAATATCATCAGTGACAGCACTGGATATTAAACTTGATCGGGACGGTGTCCCATTACCTCCAAAAAAAGTTAAAGGAAGCGCCATATTCATAACCGGACCCGTCATGATTGAAGGGGCAGGCAAAAAACCATTCAATCAGCATGTGGAATACATAGCCTGGGACACTGGTCAACGGATCAAACATAACGGACAACAAATTCCTAAATTAAGCCTAAAAAAAGTTGAAGCTCAGCTACTTGTAAAAGAAAGGACCTGGACTAATGCAGAAGGCAATAAGTTAGTTGCCTCTTTGGCATCAGTGATTGATGGGGTAGGCAATTTTCAACGCTCAGACGACACTCAGTTCAAATATTCTATCGAAAAATTATCTGAGGAGGATCAAAAAGTAATTAATGATACCGTAAAAGAGCGTTATAATGATTTACGTTCGACTCTGTAGAATTATCATAATTTCAATAAATTATTCTTAATTTGCAGTAACTTGCATAAAACAGCGTTGACGCTCTTGTATATCAATTGTAAAGTCAAAGTAATAAAGCGAACCACCCCTATCTCTTTGCATTAAAACCTAATTTCATAACGATAAAATCCGTATAATATGAGCAACTAACAACCCCAAGGTGAACTCTCTTTATACTGACAATTCATTTAATCTAAAATATTTTTACAACAAACTAAGACAAAACATTTCCGTTCTGTCTAACTTATTGAAGTCATGAAAACGTCGACCCGGCAATCCAATCATTCCAAAAAAAGCAAAACCCATCCCGACAAAGGACCTGCGCTGAAAAAGCCCAGAGAAAAAGAAAGTGGAATTGCAATTGTCACTGTCCTTTCAGTGCTCATGCTGATGACTCTTTTAATCTGGGGATTCTTTTCAGCAGCCGAAAAGGAATTAGACTCTTCTAACTATTACGGGTCCAGTCTCAGGACAAGGCAACTGACCGATGTCGTGACCAATATGGTCATGGCCCAAGTAAGGAAAGCTACCGGGGAACAGACTCAGGAAGGGAAACGATACACTTGGGCCTCTCAACCAGGCGCCATAACTACCTTCTCAAATAAAGGAGCTGACTATGACGCCCTTGCCGCCAAAAAATTCAAGCTTTACTCCTCGGCAAGAATGGAAGAACAGAGCGAATACAACCTAGTCGATGATGTTGTCGAGGACTGGGACAAAAGGCCGGCTCATTACGTTGATTTAAATTCTCCACTGTACTCAGAAAGAGAGGATGAGCTGTATTTTCCTATCGTTGATCCAAGGGCACGTCGAAGCTCTAACAACACGAATCGTGACAATGTAGAAGGATTTAACTACACACAAAATACTTCAACAGGGACTCAAATTCCTGGGGTTCAGTTGCCTGGAAGTGACCCAAATTCACAGAGACTTCCCATGCCAGTACAATGGTTATATATCCTAGAAGACGGAACGATGGGATACTTGGATAAGTCAAACAAATTCATCCCTAACTCAGGAATTAGTCAGCCCACCACTAATAATCCAATCGTTTCCAGAGTCGCTTTCTGGACCGATGATGAATGTAATAAAATAAACGTTAACACAGCAGCTGAAGGAGTCCCTTGGGACATCCCAAGGTACGATTCAAAGCACGAACGTGAAATGGCATTAAAACAGCCAGTCGAAAAAGAAACGACTCGTTTCCCAGGCCACCCTTCGATGGTCTCACTCTCTTCAGTACTTTATCCACATGAGGATGTTTCAGAAGATAAGGCCAAACTAAGAAACATTTATGATCTGGTTCCAAAGATAGAGTATAAGAACTCTTCAGCGTCCGGATCCACTAACGCTACTAAGGGAGTCACTTGGGACGATGACCGTCTTTACGCAACTTACGATGAACTTTTATATAAGCATGAAAAAAATAGAGGCATCGACGAAAGACAAGAGGCTCAGACTTTCAGAAGTTCTCAAATCAGTAGAAAAAAGTTAGAACAGTCACGTTTCTTTTTGACCGCTAACAGCATCGCTCCTGAACTGACTATGTTCGGAACACCCAAGATGACGATGTGGCCAACCTATACAAACACTGGTAGAAATACCTATTTTGATAATCTTATCGTTTTCGTCTCCACACTCGGTAAAACCAGAAAAAAATATTACTGGCAGAGAAACAGCAGTGGAAGTCGTCACAATGAAATTTACGGAAACGCTAGCGGACAAAACCTTCAACTCCTTGATCAGTACCTAGTAAACCTCATTTCTCCCAGCAATGAGATCCCCGGATACGGTGGAAGTCTAGGAAGAAAGTACGGCTCTGGTCCTTATCAAGACGGCAAGCAAATCCTCACTCAGCTTTGGGACTATGTAAGAACAACAAATCTAAACGATCCCTACAACACAGATCAGTACACGTCTCGAGGCAATGCCTCCGGGCACGGTCAGGTCGCTGGTTGCTGCCTTTGTGGAGGAACCTCACCTCACCAGAGGAGGTGGGACAAACCCTATCTGAAATTCCCTAGAGGATACGGCCGATTACCCACACTCACAGAAGTTTCATTAATTTTCAAATGCACTGGCCAACGAACTGAAGACGGATCAACCCAAGGCAATGCGAGCCAGCTCCCACCAGGAGGTGTGCGCATTGAGGTTGGCCTGCTACTGGAAACTTTTTGCCCGAGTCATGGATTCACTAAGCTGGTTCCCAATTCTTCTTTGCAAGTCATCGGAAAACGGTTAGGCAATCAGGATCAGGAACCCGCCTCAATCACTATTAACGGAGCCAACATCGGCAAGCTAATTCCAAACAACAAGGCAAGATGCGAAACGTCTATGAGTCTCAAAGGATTCAGAGGTTGGGGCGCTCACGGAGGTCCTCGTCAACATGGAACGACTCAGCCGGTTTATTGGACCCCCTCAGGAGGCAATGCAGCTGGCGGAGTACCGGTACCTGGAGGCGGTGGACTCTTAAAAGTTAAAATTGAAGGTGCCGCTGACAGAATCCCGGCTTCAGAGCCAGACATGCGCGTCGTACTATACGATACGCGAGGCGGTGCTGACGGCCGTGATGTTAACAACCTCATTCAAGTATTCGAGCTGGACTTTCCAAATGAATTCACCATTCCCGTTCCTCAATATGATAATCGTGACACTTGGAAACAAACATGCTCCAAGGCCAGAAATAATCCACAGAACCTCATCAGCCCCGGTACCGTGGTCCGATCACTCGTCGTGAGTCACAGTGACTTCAGGCTCTTAGGAGCAAAACGAGTCATCGAAAATCACGTCTTCCAGCCTCATCCAAAATTCAATAGCGCTGATAGGCAGGCTCACAGTTTAGTAGATCCTGACGGCTATAAATACACTGGATTTTCAAACGAACGCGAATTCATTGTCGGCGCAGGTTACTCAGATTCTGCAACGCCTGACTTCCCTATCTCGCCTGACAATCCAAACTTCTTTGTCGATGTTAAAGGCAATCCAAGGACTGATTATAAGTTCTCAGTGGATCCAATGATCACAGGAGACTGGGACAACGGTATCGCAATGCAAATGGATGGTCCTTACGTGAACCGTGGTGACGATGGCAACCGTCCAAGCGGAAACCGTAACCCCTATTTTGACGAGAAAGCATTGACTGCTACTGACGTGACATCAAAAGCAAACTTCTCACCGAACCGTGTCATATGCGGACCAGGAATGTGGGGCTCGATGTCTTCCGGAGTCCAGGAAGGCATACCATGGAGAACACTTCTATTCAGGCCAGATCCAGAACATTTCGGTGCACCGGACCAGCCTAATAAAGGGGATCCACCAGATCACCTATGGATGGATCTTTTCTGGATGCCAGTAGTAGAACCTTATGCAATTTCCATGCCTGCAGCCACGAGAGGTAAGATAAGCTTAAATACTCAAATCGTACCGTTCGATTACATTAAACGACACACTGCCATACACGCCTTAATGAAAGCAGAACGGGTAGTTGCCATTCCAACCGAACAAGGAAACAAGTACAAGGAAAAGAACGGAGGCTCTGACTCATGGAGAAAGAAGATTGACGCTTACGAAACATTACAACAGTGGGAAGATAAGTTCGAAGAGAACAGAATCTTCCGTTCTCCTACTGAAATCTGTGAAATGTATCTCGTCCCTCAAGGCTCTACATTAGGAACTAAAAGTGGAACAAAAAATCCAGATTATCCAAAGATGCGGAAGTTCTGGGACTCTCACAAATTGACCGGTGATAACGTCAAGGAAAGGCCATACGCAAACATGCAGCCTCGACTAACGACTAAATCCAATGTCTTCAAGGTTCACATGATCGTTCAAACCCTAAAGAAAGCTAGGAGCGTATCTGTCGATATAGTTGACGCTGAAAAAGACAAACCAACAGGAACTTGGCGCGGATCAGCTATCATAGAGCGATTCATTGACCCAAATGATAATGAAATACCGGATTACTTCAATGACCCGAACATGCAACAACCTTCACTCGAAAAGTTTTACAATTACCGCGTCCTGCACATCAAACAATTCGCTTTGTAATAAATAAATTATCAGCCCATAGATTAAATTAAATGAGCCGTCAATGTACGGCTCATTTTTTTGCTCTGCCACAGCTCCATTGAAATCAGGAACTTAATTCAACGGTCGAGGGGTTGGGATCCAAGAACAGTCTCCAACTCTGGTGATAATGGCTTTCTAATTCTTTTTTAAATCCAACCAAAGGCCTCCACCTAGGAGCGACCGGTTTCTTTAAAGGAAACATACCAACCTCTTTTGGTAACTTATTTCCTTTCTTCGTATTGCACCTAATGCATGATGTAACAACATTCTCCCAACTCGTCGCACCTCCTTTATCTTTCGGAATGACGTGGTCCAAATTTAATTTACGAGCATCAAATTTTTTACGGCAGTATTGACACAGGTAATCGTCCCTCTGAAAAATATTTTCTCTGGAAAACTTAACTTCTTTCCTGGGAAGCCTATCAAAGGCTGCAAGCACAATAATTGAAGGCAAGCAGAAACAGGAAGAAACGGTATTAACAACAGGCCAATCCTCGGGCCGTTCTTCAAGCCGCAGCCAAGATTCAAAATCATGAGTGGAAAACTGCTCTTCGCCGAACGTGCCAACGGCTTGAGCATGACCCAAAAAAAGAAGGACTATCGCTCTTCGAGCAGAGCATAAATTAATTGGCTGCCACAGGCGATTAAGCACCAGTACCTGCCTATCAATGGAATTATTCACAGCGAAATAATGACAAATTATCCAATCCCGCTCAATACATACAATCAAAATATTGTTAACAAGTCTTTATTTTTAATAAACGGGTTCATTTTTATTAGTTTTTTATATTTTCTTTAACACATATCCAGTCAGTAGCTTATATTGAGTACCCCCTTCAGAAAATGCTAACCCTATCAGCCCTCAAAGTTTCAGTTCTCAGGATACCTATAATCATTGTAGCCATATGCTTAAACAGTATCGTCACGGCCTATTCTCAGGATCCAGGAACGATATATCTTGAAGCTTATCTACAAGTTGAAGATGCAGAAAAGCTTGAACAAAGTGGGAACCTTTCTGAAGCGCTTCGTAAATTCAATGACGCTAAAAGCATACTAGATAACATTGCACGTGATCATAGAGGCTGGAGACCTGAAGTTCTTAATTATCGTAGAAGAAAAGTTAACGAAGCCATTGATCGTTGCCGAAAAAATCTACCCGAAGAAAAAATAGATAATGAAGTCCCCGGAATACCAAATAAACCTTCAACTAATAGTGACAACAATCAGGCATCTCTATTAGAACGACGAGACGCCGCGATTAAACAATTAGAATTATCTCGGGAAAAACTTCAGGTAAACCTACAAAGAACACAGCTCGATTACAAAAAAGCTGTAAAGGATTTACAAACATCACAAGGGGCTCAGGCGAGCCTAATGAATGAGCTCAAAGATGCCAGGGAAAAACTGGATTCAGAAAAACTAGATTCAGAAAATGCTAAAAAACTAAAGGTCGAAATCGCCCACCTTCAAAATGACCTTGCCTTAGTAAATGAGTCATTTTTAAAAGCAAAGAAACGTAACACTGAACTTGAGCAAGAAATTACCAAAGTTAAATCATCCACTGATTCAATTGAAGCTCAACGTGCAGAACTGAAAATTGAAAGGACCCGTATCCAGGAACTTCTCAATGGGGTCAGCGATAATGATGTTAAAAAATTACTGGCTGAAAATCTCACATTAAAAAACCAACTCTCAGAGGCAAGAACCGAAGTTCAGCGCTTATCAAGCGAGAAAGAAAGAGACGCTGAACAAATTGCCTCTCTGCGAAACAAAATCAAAGGAGTAGAAGAACGACTCGCTACCATTCAGCAAGAAAATAGCGAATACCAAGAAAGAATTGCTGACCTCTCCTCAAAACTCAAAACCACTGAAAATAACTTAGCTGAGGCATTAAAATCACCCAAAGGCAAAGATTCTATCGCACAGGCCGCTCTTATCGAAAACAAAACACTCAGGAGTATCGTAAAGCGACAAATCATGCAACAAGCATGGCGTAAGCAAGCGAAGGAACTAGTATTAGAAGAACTGACTCGACAAGGAGTCGCTTCGCGTGGACTCATCAATCAGATTGAAAAACTTGCCGGTAAAGGAACGGTTCTCACAGCCCAAGAGCAGGAACTCTTAAAGGAAAGCTTACTCGGTGACCTAGGTAAGAAATCAGGACTAATCCTTGTTCAAGGAGATCCGCAAAAACCAATCACTTATCCTGAGCTTAGCCAAAATAATGAAGGTGAGCTTTCAAAGGTAGGTCTCAATGAAAATCTGACACAATACGCAGCAGCAATCGCTTTTGACTTTGCCAAAGAGAACTACAAAAAATGCATCAAGCATTATGAAGAAATTCTACAAATAGTACCTGACAACGTCTACACCCTAAGAAATCTAGGGATCGTAAAAATGAGATCGGGACAAAATCAAGAAGCAGAGCAATTGTTTAAAAAATCAATTCAGCTAGAACCAGACAACGGATACTCGCATTTCATCTCAGGAGTCTATTATTACCGCATAGGACTCGATGACCTAGCAATTAAAAGTATCGATGAGGGGTTAAAAAAAGCTCCAGAAAATGCCAAGGCACATCATTACCTAGGAGCAATTTGCATTAAGCAGGGACTCAGAAAAAGAGCAATAAAGGAATTTGAAAGTGTCATAACACTTGATCCAAACTTCGGAGACGCCTACTACAATCTGGCTTACCTCTACGCTACTGAAGACCCTAAGCGCCTTGACCTAGCACGAGAATGCTACTTGAGAGCCCAACAAAACGGCACGTCCGCTGACGAAGCAATGGACCAAGCACTGGGCAGTTAAATATAAATTTTACTTATTTCTTACATCAAAATGTTAACCCTTGCACATAAAGCTGATAAAATTCACTTGATCGTGCAGTGATTTGGTAATTAATGTCCACCCCACAACCGATTATTAAAGGCTTAAAGAATCTATAAAATGCTAGTATACTTTCGCAAACATCAGAAAACAGTCATGCTCTTCGTGGCAGTAATTATCATTATTGCCTTTACCTTTTTTTACGACGCTGGTCGCGGACCTGACAAGGAAAAGAACACAGAGCTCTTTAGCATAGACGGCAAATCGTACAGCCTGAAGGACTATGAAAACATTCTGGAAAAACTTTCCATAGTCTATCAACTCCGGTCCATGGATTACTTCAATTTTGCTACTCAGATCACAAGCGTAAGAAACAATCAAAATCAGAATGGAATGGCTCAAGCCTTTGCTTACAATCTAACCATTCTAAGGAACCGAGCCAAGAGCCTCGGTATATATGTATCTAATACGGAAGTGGAGAACGAAATACAAAGAATGGACATTTTCCAAGTAAGAGACACTATGGGCCAACCTCTTGACAGGTTTAATCTAAATGCATGGGAATATTTTAAATCAACAGCGCTCGCAGGAGACTTCACTGAAAAGGATTTTGCTCAACTTATTAAGGATAAAATTAGTTACGTAAAATTAACCGAACTTGTAGGAAGTGGCGTTATCCCATCCAAGCATGAAGTGGACATGGTTTATAAAAAAGAAAACCAAAATGTCATAGCCTATATCATCAAAGAACCGATCGAAAAATCCAAAGACGGGATCGAAACAACTAAAGAAGAAATAGCGACGCATTACAATAAACTCAAAGACGAAAATGACTCTTTATTAAACAAACTAGAACAAAGATCTTTCGAATACGCATTCTTTCCAAATCCAACTTACGTTAAACCTGAGCCAGCACCTGAGCCAGCACCTGAACCAGCACCTGAACCAGCACCTGAACCAGCACCTGAACCAGCACCTGAACCAGCACCTGAACCAGCACCTGAACCAGCACCTGAACCAGCACCTGAACCAGCACCTGAA
>Ga0114999_10001386_pt1 | contig 33697 bp, 25 predicted proteins | sample ArcticOcean_MG_C_3_FD_89820 | JGI IMG/M metagenome (GOLD analysis project Ga0114999, IMG submission 89820) | Marine microbial communities from western Arctic Ocean - ArcticOcean_MG_CB8_126 | ecosystem: Environmental > Aquatic > Marine > Oceanic | place: Arctic Ocean: Canada Basin | collected...
ATCCAAGAGCGAGGTATCGCAAACCTGTGATTTTGTCATTCATCAGTCTGATTTTTTGTCAACCCATTCGCTGACTTCACCATCTTTGTGCATTGACCAATCATCACTGAGGAAGCGAGGATACTCAACTCTACCTTCATGCCAAGTTGATTCCTCTATCCAAGCGGATAAGTTGTCGCCGCTAAGGGTGACATCAATTGTACCACCAAGCGACTTTTCATTATTTAGAACAAAGGCGACTTTACCTGCCAATGCAGCTTGGCGAGAAAGAGAAAAAACGGTTTTATTATCATACAAATTCGCGCCCATTGCATCTAGAGCGGTATCAAGGATTCTCAATTCAGAAATTCGTGAAAGGAATTTACTTAGGTCCACCTCCTCAAATTTCCATTCTTCTCCCTTGTCAGTCACAGGGAATTCATTTTCGTTGAACTCGGGTGGTTCAAGTTCAGGGAATAGGGTGCTTAGTGAATTAGCAACACTTGGTGCATGGTCGGAAGGGCGGATTGTCGTGCAAACCACTGCGTAAGGCGAACTCATCGGTAGTTGCGAGTAGTGGCTAGATGATGAACTCTATCGCTTGAGTAGTGGCAAGATTGACAGACAGTCGCCAATCAGCGTGGGGTGAGTCAGATGGCTGAGCCGTACGTTGTCACCGTAGTTCCGACCTTTCAGGAGGCGGATCATATCGAACGTTGTCTTCTGTCATTGATTGCTCAGACATGGCCGCCACAACAGCATTTGATACATGTTGTAGATGGGGGTAGTGATGATGGAACCCTTCAAATCATTACAGATTTGGCTAAAAAGTCGGCAGATGAAGGTGGCCCAGAAATCATGTTATTGGAAAACCCAGACCGATTTGTTGCCGATGCTAGAAATCTCAGCCTAGGACAATTACCTGACAAGGCAACCCATGTGCTTGAGATGATCGGGCACGTGTGGGTACCTCCCAAGCATATTGAATCACGTATGAGTGAATTTGATGATTTAGAAGAAGAACTCGGGGAGGATGGTGACAAAATCGCTGGTATTGGAACTCTTGTTAAGGAGAGCGACCAACCTCTGAAAATGATTGGTCGTTGGGTTGAGGCTACTTTACAGAATCCGTTGGCAAGTGGCCGCGGGCAATTTGCTCAATTTACTGGTTGTCAGCGGACTACAATTCCACCATTCACACTTTACCGCCGAACCGCTTTAGATGCGGTTGGCGGCTGGAATCCTGAATTCATTACAACTCAGGATTCAGAATTAAACATGCGTCTTGACGGCCAGGGTTGGAACCTGTGGCGTTCAGACGCATCGTATTGCCGAATGGCCAAACGGACTTCCATTGTAGGATGGCTTCGATTTGGACACCGTTATGGATTTTGGCGTACTAAACATGTACGGAAGACTCCTCAAAGAGCATCAATTCTTGAGTTTCTGCCATGGATTGGATTGCTCACAACTCTAGCATTGTGCTGGACAGGTTGCGTGGTTGGAGGGTATCCCGCTTGGCAAATCCCAGTCGCTGCCTATTCTGTTGTCATACTTCTCCACGGTCTTTTAGAATCCTTTACTCGTTCACAACCAAGTTTGATTATTGGAGTACCAATAATGCTGTTTCTACTTCACACAACTTTCAGCATAGGATTACTTGATGGATTGTTGAGAAAGGGACGTCCAGCAAAAGACCGTGTTACTAGTTAGCCCCTGAAATCTTGCTTAGCAAGTGGGGGTAACATTGAACCCATATCACATTGTCCAACGCTTTGGTTGACATGGCTGATGATGACAAGAACAACCTAAATTCTTGGGCTGTTCTATTGGTTCCTTTAATCATTGCAGGATTAATTGGTAGGATTATTCCTGCGGTTGACTTGCTTCTAGTTGAAAATTGGCAAATTGGTGCATACTATGGTTTTGCATTTCTACTTGGTTTTGTATTTTTCAAACGTTCCCGAAGTGAAAGAGACCACGAGTTTCACAGAGTTAAGAATATCAAGAAATTAAGCAAGGCCTACAAGGCCGAAGACCAAGGGTTATGGGGCAAGGCTGATGCTGCTATGGCTGGCCTTGAGAGAGACGCAGATGGTTATCAAGCAAGTGATAAAGATCTCATTCAAGGACGCAAAGTCAAGGAAATTCTACGCGAGAAACGTACTGGTGAAATAGGCGATGAAAAACCCAAAGAAGAGGTAAAAATGTTCCACGATGAGGAACATGTCAAACGTTCATCAGCACGCATGTCTGGAGATAATGACCCGATGGCACAAATGTCGGGGGCTGCTGTTGAGATGATGAAAGCAGCAGGGTCTGGTCAGACTAATGTTGATGACATGATGGCTCAGTTGAATGCTGAAGATGAACGGTTAGAGAAGCAGAAGAAGCCTAAGCCACAACCTAAACCACAACCTAAACCAAAACCCAAACCCAAACCAAAGCCAGATGCTGGTGGCGGTCAGATGGGTACAGCCGGAGTTTCCCGGGAGGACAAGTTGTTTGATGACCTTGGGGAATCAATTGGTGGCGGTAAATCGGTCGGAAAGGAGACCAAGATTTGTTTGGACTGTGGGTCGAGGAACCCAGTAGGTAGAGGTACCTGTGGTAGTTGTGGTGCATCCTTAACCTAATGCTGTAATCATTCAGTATGATGGTCAGATTCAAAACAGGCGGGCAGTCAGCGACCACTCGGTGATGGGGTCATGGCTAAGAGAGACTACTACGAAGTCTTGGAAGTTAGCCGTGATTCTAGCGATTCTGAGTTGAAGAAAGCGTTTCGCGTATTAGCTCGAAAAAACCACCCCGACAAGAATCCAGATGACCCTGATGCAGAAAATCGTTTCAAGGAAATTCAAGAGGCTTACGCAGTCTTATCAAACCCTCAACAGCGCCGAAGTTATGACGCATACGGCCATGAGTCACCCGGTGGTAATCCATTTGGAAGTGGTGGTTTCCAAGGCGTAAATATTTCAATGGATGATTTGTTTAGTGGTGGTTTTGATTCTGTCTTTTCCCAATTTTTTGGTGGCGATGCAACAACTGGCCGCCGCTCTTCACGTGGCAATGATGTTCTCATCAGACACTCTATTGACATGGAGACTGCGATGTTAGGGGGCGAGACAGAATTAGAGGTCAAACTCCTCATTATCTGTGAGGCTTGCGAAGGCCGAGCAGCAGCCAGTCCAGATGGGGTCAAGACTTGTGGTACCTGTTCTGGCCAAGGCCAAGTAACACAAAATCGTAAGATTGGCCCATTTATTCAACAAATGGTGGCCGAATGTCCAGACTGTAGTGGTACAGGGAGAAAAATCACGGACCCATGTAGTGCATGTCGTGGCGAGGGTAGAGAGAAGAAAAAACAGACAATACGCTTCTCTATTCCTGCTGGTATTTCTGATGGTACTCGTATGAGAATGGGTGGGCGAGGTGAGCCAATACGTGGCGGAGGTGGCAGTCCTGGTGACTTATACATCCAAGTCCATATTGATGATCATGACTGGTACGAGAGGGATGGCTCTGACCTTCTAATGGCTCTTCCATTAGGCTATCCTGAATTACTTCTTGGAGCATCAGTATCACTACCACACATTGATGGCAAAGAAATCTCAATTGATATTCCTGCAGGGTCAATCCCAGGTGATACCTTAGAAGTGAAGGGCCGAGGATTTCCTCGACCTCGTGGTCGTGGCCGAGGTAATATCACTGTGTTGTTGAAGTTATATGTGCCAACAAAATTATCAAAGAATGTAAAGAAACAGATTGAAGCATTACGCGAAGAAATCGGTATTGATTTAGACTCAGTAGAGGATTTAGTCCGCGAAGAAGCCAAATCAAGACGTCGTATCAGATGATAGTTTCTTCAATGACAATCGAGTTTATTCTTCTTCAGTGGCTGTGAGTACTGCTTTTGTTGGCACTGCTACAACTGGTTTACCACCAACTAATCCCGATAGAATCAAATCAAATCCATCAGCATCTCCCTCCATATCAATTCGTAGGAAACGGTTTGTTTTAGCATTCAAATCACCGAGGAATACCTCGTCACCATCAAATAATGATTCAGGAGTGACTGATGTCACATTCCATTCAACGCCTTCAACAGCCTGGAATCTGATAGCAGCTAATGTCCACTCTTCTGATAGTAGTCTAAGGCCTACAGTGACCGAACGTTCCCCATCGTTAGCAGTCAACCCCCACACAATCAAATCAAGCGATTCTGTGGTATGACGTGTGAGAGGTTCTCCCCATTCCATGACTAATGCATCCCAGTCTGTATCTGCAAGGGATTCCAGTGCGTGAAGTAATGCATTAGGGTCCTTTAGATTATTTGGGTCTGCGGCAATCAATCGCTCGCGCAGGCGTATCAACCTACGTTTTTCATGCGCTTCAATTTCCAATATCCCTCCAGATCTAAACCGCCAGTAAATAACCACCATCATAGGTGATAACAAGACGAATCCAATTACAATGTAAAAAGAACTAACTTCATCAGATAAATCGACCCAATTGCCATCAACTGGTTCTGCCCCCTCTGGGGTTATCCATACCCAATTAACAGTGTACTCTACTTCGGAAGTGATGTTTGATTCTACTACTAAGAGGTGGCGTCCGTGCGGTAAGTCAAGAGTTGTAGTCGCTTGCTGCCCTTGCATTTCGGTAAGATTCCATGAAACAGTGGTCCATGCATTGTACGCGGTAGTATTGAGTTGCACAAGTTTGAGCACACAAGTACCAGGGTCTGATTCAATAGTGGCAGTCAATAGACTCCTATACGGGTGTCCTATTTCTCTCTCAATGATATATACATCCCGATTATCTGCGCCACCAATAGTGCCACTGGTATGACCCGATTCAGATTGCATAACTGCCCAGTCTAATGTGTCTGCTTCACCCGTTGGATGACTATCTGAGGCATCACCTGGGGTAGCGCCATCATATGGTCCAAGAGGTGTGATAGTCAGAGTCCAAATTAGTGGTTCACTAGCATTGGTGAATGTGATTGCCGCGGCATCTGCACTGGTTGGAACGGTGAATTGAATACTCCCACTGAGGGTTGATTCATTATGGAAGATATCCCATGTTCCGCTCCTTGCTTGGAAGTGAATATCAGCAGCACTGGATATAGTCCAATCAACAGTGAATTTACTACGTGAGCTTGCTTCTAATCTGATGGTATCTCCATCATCATTGGTTGTGAGATGACCTGATACTGTGCCGCTAGTGTAAGTAGGGGCAATCCAAGGCTCAGATGCGGTTTCTCCAAAGGATGTTTCAAGTTCTGCTGAATGGCTTGCGAAGCGTAGTGAATACAGTCCTGCCTGACTACTAGCTGAGTATATGGAAACCCAAATTTCATCATTTGACACTTCAACAAGTAATCTTTGAGAAGGATTGGTTGAGCCAGCCATGAATTGTTGTTGCGAAATCAGTTGTAGGTCGTCAGCGCTACGGTTCCAAATTTCAACATAAATATCATGTGAAAAGGCTGAGAATTCTATTTCAATAACGTCGCCATCATTTGCATTGAGCTGAAATGTATCTGAATCTTCAGCGGAATCAAGAGTGCCATTCCACCAGACTGCGGAATCATCTATTGCGTTGCGGTCAATATCGCCACAATCACTGAGTGAGTCACAGCCTGCCATGTCAATAAGACGCCATCCAGTAGTATCTTCACCGGGGTTGGGCATTTGTGAGGGGGCATCACCAAATTCACCACTCGCAAGGTCAAAGAAGATTCGAGAAACGAGTAATGTTTGGCTAGTCACTCCTTCGCGTGTAATTTGAATAGTCGTTAGGCCGGAACTTAGGTTTCCGCTTAGTTCTAGATGGAAGCGGCCGGTTGTGCTGAATTCAGACCCAAAAGAGTCTGTTACTGTTAGATCCAACTCTTCACAACTGCTTTCCGATGGACAATCAACTGAAATCCAAAAAGGACTTTCACGAGTATATATTGTCTCACTCCAAACCGTTTCGCCTTCCTCTAGTTCAACGTTTGAGGCGAATTCTTGCATTACATTTGAAGGCAATTCTGAGTAGGTTGGGATGCTAGTGAGTAGCATCACAATCGCAAGTGTGCAGGTGATGATTAGGCGGCTCACATCTACTTGGCGCCCCCCTCGGCATTTAGAATCATTCAATTATAGCGCATAGGTGGCGCCCTTCGTGACTGATTCCACGCTGGGCCGTACGGTGGCCGAAAGATTGCGTCATGCGCGCATGATTGCCCTAGGTGACCGCAAGGGTCCGTTATGCATCACCCCGGCTCTTATTGGGACTAAAAACGATGAATCCCAACTAAGTATCAACACAAATTTGATGCCATTTGTAGTTGATTATGATAGCAGTTCTCTGCCTGCAACTATGACCATAACTGGGAGAGGTGCGATGGCGATGCCATTTGACGATGATTCTCCTCAATGGGTATGTCAAATGAACCATGTTTTACCGCCTTCATTAGAAGATTCTGACACAGGAGTCAGAGGGCGTTCAAACGGTGGTCTAGTGTCTCTATCATGGCAAACACTGAGACATGATTCAGAATTGATGGATTTACCTGAACAACCAGAAATTATTGCTTTAGTTGATGCTCTTCAATTAGCAAACCATCCTGGTAAGTTGGTTTCTGCTTTGGCAGTCCTAAGGACCCATTTCCCCTCGTCTTTGTTATGGTGCCCTGGTTTGGGTGGGCCTGATAATCTCGCTCTTCTTACTTGGTTTGGCGTTGACTTACATGATTTCACGCGCTCTAGACAAGCAGAATCATTTGGATTTTTACTCACTTCCGATGGGGCAAGAAGGCCAAATGAAGAATATGATGAAGATTCAGGCATTGCGGCGCAGTATAATGAATGGAAGCGTGAGATTTCTGCGGTTAAATCTGCATTGAAGAATGGCAGTCTGCGTCAATTAGTCGAAAAACGGTCTTTAAATTCACCGAAACTGGTTGAGCATCTTCGATATCATGACCGGTTAATCTGTCAGCAACTGAGTGGCGATGGCGAGATTTCGATTAATGGCGCTCCATTACGACGATTTGTAAAATACGGGATGAAATGGCGTTGTCACAGCCCAGTTAGTCGCCAAGACCCTCTCATTGTTGATTGGATCCAAAGGATAAATACTGATTATCGAGCCCCTAATGAGCAATCAGAAGTTCTAGTGCTGCTTCCATGCAGTGCTCGCAAACCATACTCCATGGCACAGTCTCATTGGCGCTTCCGAGGTTCGCTTCGTCACCGCCCCCTACACGAGGTAATAGTGACTTCACCATTAGGGCTAGTTCCCCGTGAACTTGAGGAACTGTGGCCGGCTTCTCATTACGATATTCCGGTCACCGGAGAATGGGACGGCGATGAATTAGCGACAATTCAAAAATCAGTCAAATCACTCGTCTCTAACAACGGTTACAAAATGGTAATCAATCATAGTGGGATCAACTTTGACAGCGATGAAATCGGTATTGAAGTTATTGATACACGGCAAGGTGAGGGTGCTGGTTCTCATGCTGCACTTGAGAGACTTAAGCAAGCATCAGAGGATGCTGCCAAGAAATTCCACCCTAATTACCGAATGAATGAAAAGCAACATTTACTCATTAAAATGAGAAGCGTTTCTCGCTGGCTTCACAACAATGATGACTGGCTTGAAAGCGCACATGTCGGTGGAAAACCGCCACGTTGGAAGATTCTTGAGGGGAAACAGCAGTTAGCGATGTGGCATCCTAAAGATGGAAGGTTCGCATTTCCAAAGGGTACTTTACCTAACTTGGCAAAATGTGGGACCCTATCAGAAGTGCATTTGGAGGATGGTCCGAAGCTTGAAGGAGATATTTTCTCACCTATGGTTGACAAGGTTGTTGGAGATATCCGTGTCGGAGATGAAGTGTTACTTTTCCGAGCCGGTAATCTCCTTGGAAGCGCCCGCAGTGTGACTGCAAAATGGGAGTATTTTGGTAGCCCTGGCAGGGTTGCAAAGACCAAACACCGGCTGTAAAGCCTCTCATAGAGAGGCGGAGCGGTTATGAATGGGCAGTAGGTCGGCGGCTCGCTCAAGGTGTTATTATGGGACGAATGCACAGTGGTGGAAAGGGTCGTTCGGGCTCAACCCGTCCAAATGTTAGTGACTTACCTGAGTGGTCTGAACAAGACACTTCAAGGGTTGAGTCTCTCATTGTTGAATTAAATGAACAAGGCAACTCTAACGCTATGATTGGTACAATACTTCGTGACCAACACTCCGTTCCTAGTGTTAAACTACTACTCGGCAAGACAGTCGGCGTAGTTCTTGAAGAGGCTGGCAAAACTCGCGCAGTCCCTGAAGAATTGATGAACATGATGCGTAAGGCACAGGGTATCATCGACCATTTAGAGGGCCACCACAAAGATTTACACAACAACCGTCAACTCAATCTTGTCGAATCAAAGATTCGTCGCTCCGCTCGTTATTACAAGTTAAATGACAAATTGGATGCTAATTGGAATTACAAGCGTGACCAACTACGTCTAATGGTAGAATAATTCACGGCTTGGTTTTCAAGTCAAGTTTTAATTTTTCAACTTTATTGATTTGCTAGCATTATTTTTGACTATTTTTGCAAGTGGTTTTTTGGCAGTTGACTTTCTCGGGCGGCCATGCGCTCATTATTGGAGTTGGAGGCATTTGCAACAATTGCCGAAAATCTCCATGCATATACCACATCAATGAGTCAGTCAGATACGATTACACTGATTATCCCACCATCACCTGAAGGTGCAGTCAGTTCGGCTTTTTTGGAGGCGGCTTTGTTAGATGCCGAAATCTCCTATCGCCGCCGTTTTTCCCCTCGTTCTGCAAGTCCTCCATTTATTGAGGTGAAGGATGGAGATGCATTGGACAAACCTCTCACTCGGAAACCCAATCAAATTGTCATCACCCCACTATTCGTGACTGGAGTTAGAGGGCATGAGGGAGCGGCTCACAGAGGGGTTCTCTCAACAGTTGCACAAGCAGCTGCTTTGGCGGAATTAATTGCACCTGATGGCAAAAGATTGCGTTCACTTAGGCCATGGTTGTTAGCCGGTAATTGGTGGGCAGGTGCGCTCGACCAAGGATATGATCCAGTGTATAGTGCTCTTCGTGACCATTTACATCAGGAGGGGTCGGTTAGAATAGTACCACTTCCAGAGATAGAAAATCCAGATATGACTGGGCTAAAAAAGGTTGACCTAGGTACCGAAGAAAGTACGCGTGAAACATGGTCTTCCTTAGATGTAGATGGCAAGGCAAACGCACTAAGCACCCTTGTCCTACCACAGGTGTTGAGTGATAAACCATCAACTGCAAGGCTTGAAGAGTTGGTGTGGCACCGTATTAAATTGGCAGATTCTGAAAATGATTTACACACTAGGATGGTTACCGCGCGGGCAATGTGGGATGGTACTCCAAAAGCGGCATCAGATTTGATTGACGCAATTTTATCTAAGGTAGTCTGATTACAAAACTAGTAATTCAGACTTTATGAGATTTTGAGGCGTGTATCACAGCCATCACAACTTACTCTAGCCGGCCTCTTAGTTGTCTTTACAGCAATTTTGTCCGCACATACAGGGCATTTAATGACAGGTATTTTCACACGCTTTTTACGATTTCCAATGCTTGGCATTATCGTGAAATATGCTGATTCATCTGCCAACGCGTCATCTAAACTAATTTTCGGAGTTACAACAGCTACAGCCAACATCATTACACCTGCAACCCCCAAAGCAACCAGCATGAAGACTAGTGGCAAGGCGAAGAAGTATGAGTAACCCCAAACACCTGCGAATAGCACTGATGTCAACCCGAAACCAACTCTTGGCTTATCTTTGGTCAATTTACGGGCTAAAAGGGTGAATGCAACAAACATTGCAAATGATTGCAATAGGGTGACGAGCGGGGAATGAGCCAAACTACCGATTACATATGCAATACGGTAATCCGACATCGCATCTTCTCCTACTAAGGTGGTTTTTGATACGGTCACCGTTTCTGTGTAAATGAGTCGCTTGTGCGAGTAATCTATCCCACTACCATCAACTGCAGCAGTTCCAACCATCATTGAAGTCCCCAAACGGGCTTCAATTGTTAACTCAGTCCAAAATGGGGTTGCTGATGCTTGTGGTCTGACAAAATTATCGAAAAGAACACTCTTTTCACCTACTTTGATATTTTCAAGTGATTCAATGGTAATCGTGATGGTAGAGTCACTAAATCCGTAATCATCGTTTACATCGATGCTAACTGTTGGTGATGCTGCCGCTTCAATGGGCTCTACTCCTAGTAGACGACCCGAATCAAGCATCAACCCATCAAACATGAATTGTTTGAGTGAGGATGCCCTCCCGGATAGATGTGTTTCTAATGCTTGAATTTCGGATGAATCAACTTGCTGATTATTACGAGTTGCTTCTGTTGAAGAAGTCCCCTGGACCTTACGCCATTGGGAAAGTGAATCTAGCGAGTCATTACCAATGTTGTCAAAACCCCATCTCATCCATGTTGCCATAGGGCCTTCTAGGTCAATTTGAGTTGTCCTGCGAATGCGGTCCCCGCCTTGGACTTCAGCATCAATTTTGACACTGATTTGACTTCCTCCGCTTCGAAGTGGTTCATCTGCTGGGAATATCCCATATCCGCTACCAGTCCCCCCTCCAAATGCTAAAACATAGGAAAACCCACCACGGAATGGTTGAATTTGTGAATCTGAAACTATTAGTGAGAGATTGACTTCGTAAACTCCATCTTGAGCAGAATCTGGCGCTTGCCAATTTAGGTAAACTTGAGCGCCGTCATTATGCATAGTTGCAACAACTGTGTCAACAACTACTCCATCAATCTTGAATTCAGTTGTTGATTTTTCCCAAATTGCTGCACCATAACCCGAGCGTAGCACAACTGGAATCTGAACAGAGTGTCCATTCACTACTGCAGGTTGCCAATCCATTTTTACTAAGGGGATATTAGCCTGGATATTAGATGCATATTCATCTGTACCCCAAATAAATCTCACACCTGCATCGTCACCAGGGGAATTGAAGATCAGGGTTTGTACGCTAAGAACTACAACAACTAACTCTCCACCAGAGAGAATGTTGCCTTCCTCATCAATGTCTATTGATACATCTACTGTACCTAGACCAGGTGTATATGCGGGATTGGTGTTTGACGAGCCGGTCCATGATTTCCCACCTATTTTCACTTCAGCAGAGACATTTGCTTGAACTCCCCCTGCATTTACAACCTCATAATTTACCGATAGTGTCCAAGTTGAAATTGGATAACTTCCACTCGTTGCCTGAGGGACTCTCCAGCGAGCAATTTCAGTCAGTTGGCTTACTGATGAAGTAACCCATACATCTTGTTCATTAGTTAAATCAGCAGAGAATGGGCTGAGTGAGCCTTTTCCAGTTTCATCACCTTCGCCCAGCAAATAGTAGTCAACCTCAACTGAATCACAGCAGGTGATTTGTGCATCTACATCACCGATGAGGTGGCTGTTTGGTAGGGCTGATAGTAACAGTGCCAAGAGAGCAAGAATAGTGGTTATTCGCTTCATCATCTGCTACCCCAGTGTGCGTGGGTCCTCCTTGGCTCTTTCAAGGCAACGGATGATAGGGCCACCAAACTGTATGTATGTGGGGTAAAGAACAAGTTGCCGAATTAGTAAAATAGAATTTACAAGTTATATTTTCTAAGGTGTGTTTGTTCGTTTCCAGCATTATTTTGCACTTGCGATACAAATTAGATATTCCAACAGATTCATGAACCTTAGTGCCCGCCTTGGATTTAGTGACCTATTATGGATGATGTGAAAGTCTCAGACTTGATTTTGACAGATGAGCATGAAGTAGTTGAGATGGATGCATCCATTGCTGATGCAGCTAGTAAATTACTTGCTCTTGAACGAGGGATTTTGATTGTTCTTGGCGAAGACAAGACGGTCAAAGGAATAGTCACACCAAATCAAATTCTTTCTGCAATTTCAGATGGTGGAGATTCTAATGACATGACCGTTGGTGAGCACATGGATGCAGATGTCATGGAAGTTGGTCAAAATGACAATGTTGACGATATTATCGTGCAAATGAATGAACGGAAACCACATGCCGTTGTTGCTGTTGATGAGGATGGCCAATTTGCTGGCTACTTTTCACCAAATGATTACCGTGAGGCACTTGACCATATTGAAGCAAGGCCTGCAATCAAGCGTCTTGCTCAGCACGAATAACCTTCACAGGATTTCATCTAACGATTTCACAGTTATTTGACAAAGGCGATGCGGGTATCAATATATCCACTTGAACAGAATCATACAATTGATTGTAATCAATCGCTCAAGAGTGAGTCCAAATCATTCGAGCCATGCTTGGTTCGCTCTCGCTTGATTCCAAACGGGCAAAACCAATACGCTCTAGTTGGATAATGGTTCCACTAGGGTGGGAATTCTTTTCAAGCAGGCCTTCGATTTCATCAAGTTGTTCGCCTTGCTCATCTGGCCTGAGTAATGTGTGACTAGTTGCCATTTCCTCTGTTAACCAGTGAATAATTGGGCGCTCGTCTGAGCGCGGCATAGAGGTGACAACCCCACCCTTATTTTCACTAACTTCAATATCTGCGAAGTCTTTGAGGCGAATCTTACCATCACCTGCAATGGCAATATCCAAGTCCTCTTTTTCGATATACACTTGCAATCCACAATCAGTAGGAAGCCCCCAATTACGTACACCCATTTCTTTGTGCAAAGGATGACAAGGAATTTCAATTGAATCAGGTAATTCAATTCCGTCACAGTTCAGTGCTAGCATCACTGGGTTTTGGATGAAGGAAAGCCTAGGTGTTGAGGGATCAATTTCAGTTGAGTTATGGGAAATCAATGTTGCTAACGGTACAGATATATCCTTTTGGGTCAAACTCAATTCAATCCAAAATTTCCTCATTGCTGCAGCAGAAAATCCGCGCCTGCGGAGCGCACGTACGGTAGGGAGGCGCGGATCATCCCATCCGTTAAAATCTCCATTTTCAATGTCAATCTTCATTTGTGAAGTTGAAAAACCTCCAAATTCGTGAACCTTAACTCGCCCCCAGTAGAGCGTTTCCGGATAATTCCAACCAGCCATTTCGTAGAGTAATTTTTGTTTCCTAGTTGAGTCCATAAGGTCCTTGCCACGAATGATGTGAGTCACTTTTTGTATGTGGTCCTCAACTGCACTTTGGAAATCTAGAAGTGGCCAAACTCGATATTTTTCACCTACTTTAGGATGAGATGCTCTCTGAATTCTTAATGCTGGCCAATCTCGTAGTGCGGGGTTCTTGTGTTCCATGCCAGTTCTCACTCGAACTACGGCATCACCTTCGTTGAACCTTCCCTTTGGGTCATTCATTTGATTCCATAAATCACTGTTCTTGAGTGCACTATTGGCGCGGCATGGGCATTCTTGTTGGTCAATTCTGAGTTGCTTGAATTCATCTGCTGTACAGGTGCATACATACATGTGATCATCAGCAATGAATTGTTTTGCGTGGGCCATATATTCTGGCATTCTCGCTGACGCCTCTAGAATAATATCGGGCTTTACCCCTGCTAGCCATGTGAAATCTTCCTTAATCCAGTCATAGGCTTTCAAATCAGGCCGTTTAATTTTAGCGTCTGTATCATCATATCTGAGAATCATTTTACCATCATACATCTCTGCATACTGGGAATTGATGATTACGCCTCGGCTGTGGCCGATGGTTAGTGGCCCATTTGGATTGGGTGCAAAGCGTAAAATCACTTCACCCTTGACAGCATTGGGTAATTCAGGTAAACCTTCCCGGCGCTCTTTAACTCGCTTTTCAAGGGCGTCTGGTGCTTCAGCTAGTAGCACCGCTGTAACTGCTTCAGCACCTTCATCATTCCAAAGTTGGTTTGCTTCCTCTATTGCTGGACCTAGCACACCAAACAGATGTTTTGCATGCTGGCGAAGTTCCGCGACTTCGCCAAGAATTCTCCCTTGAACAGAAGCGGCTTGTCCTTTCCCATCATATTCAAGGGCATTTTGCATCGCATATTTTCGAATTAAGCGAATAGTGTCCTCATCGGGAATCCAATCGCTCATGTCCTGTCGGCCTTGGCTACACCTCTTGAGTATATCCGGCCAATTTACCCTTATAGGCTCAATAATCTAACAGATTCCTTTCTTTGAACAATGACGATTCACGGGACCTAGTAGGTATTGGAGAGTCGTGAGAATCTTTCCAAGCATTTTCTGTTGTTTTCCATTTCCACCGCAACATCCGATGGGGTGTGGCACCCTTCACTAATTCTGGTAATACCTTCCTAGTGTTTGGGTCGGAGGGATAACCGGAGCCAAATGGTATTCCTTCCTCTTGCTTTAGTTTCTCAATGAATGTGTCACGTACTTGCTTTGCAATGATTGAGGCGGCACCAACTACCAAGTGTTTGGCATCAGCACCATGCTCACTAGTGATTTCCCAGTTTCCCCATGGCCAATCATTCAATCTTGCACCAATGTTATCGCCGAACCGCTGTTCATTTACATCACAAGCATCGAGATGTAGGATACCTTCATCTTGGTTCTTTGGTGGGAGGATTTTATTTGCAACGTAAGCAAACATTTCGACTTCTAAGTCGTTAAGTGATTTAGATTCCATCCAGTTATCAATGTGGTATGGCATAGCATTCAGAACTTCAATACGCCACCCTCTGTGTTGTGATTGTTCATACAACCAGTCGTGGCATTCCAATCTCCTCTTAGGTGATAATTTCTTAGAATCATCAATTCCTTGTTCCTCAAGTAATGGGATATCTGATTGAGGTATTGCAACAATTGCTACTACTAGCGGCCCAATACACGGGCCTCGTCCAGCCTCATCAATTCCAGCAACCCACATATTGTCATCTCAGAGGTCAAGGTCTAATTCATCGCCTTGTTCCACTACGGCTGGAGAGGTGGCGGTGTGTGAATCCTTCGCTTTCTTTGTTGATGAACTGCTTTGTTTAGATGATTCTGTTTTAGGTTTAAGGTATTTTGATCCCGATTTTTGCTTAGGTTTCCTCACAGTTCTCCCTGATTCTTGTTCCACTTTGTCAAATAATTCGTTTGCGGGATGTGAATCCTTTTCAATAACTAACTCACCAGCCAAGTCATCTAGCAAGTCACCTTCTATAGTGGTTTCATGGTGTTCTAAAACCGTATTAGCGGCATCAAGAAGGGCTTCAGATGGTTTTTCTTTCTGTTTACTCTTTGGCGGAGTATTAGCAGTGAACAAGTCTTGAAACACCCTGGCTGCAATTTTAGGTGCTTCAATGACAGTTCCAACAATTCCTTTGTTTACTGCTCCACCCTTTTTGTCAAATTTCCCCATCCATTCTTCAGGCTTTTCAGGTGCAGCAGGCTTTGCTGCTGCCAACCTAGCCTTCCATGCTGCATCTTTGGCTGCTCGATGTTTGAGTGCTTGTAAAAGTCCAAGTGAGCCTGCTAGAACCACTAGAATAGTCATTACTAAGCCATTAAATTGATTCCATAAGTCGGCAGCAGCCATCTCAAGTTTCACCCAAGCAGAATCTTCGTGAATATTTTCAGGCCTCCATGCATCGGCTAGATATTCTATTTTTGTCTCGTTTACAAACATGATATCAGGACTCAAAATACTCTGCATTTCAACAGTCATAATGATTGTGCCATTTGCTTCGTTATCATGAGGCAGGTGCATCCAAGCTCGGAAAGTAAAGTTCACACCAGGGGGTATTTGGATAATTTCAAAGAATCTAGGTGTGTCCGTGTCAGAACCATGTGTTGCTTGGTCTGGTGGGACAAAACCATGCTCTACACTCATATCAACATGAAGAGAAACTTGTAGTCCGTCGTCTCCATTACCAAGGTTTCGTATTGTGTAGGCAACTGAAATATTGTCATGGGAATCAGTGCTACTATCGACTGCATGTAATTCCCAATCAACTTTTGGCCCTACTCTCAATTCCACTTGTTCTGTAGCAAGTACTGTTCCAGAATCAAGTTTCAGAGAAATGGTTGCATATCCATGGCTGAAAGCAGGCACCATTCCATTTACTTTGAGAGTTAAAGTAGCGGCGTTTTGAGTTTCTCCTTTTCCAACAATTGTTGTTGCGCGTGTGAGGGTTGCGACTAACCATTCTGTAGACTCCACAGAAATCTCAAACGTATCATCAAAGTTTCCATCGTTGGTGACTAAAATCGTTACCGAACAACTCTCATTTGGAAACACATCATTTCCATTACATGAATCATTGATTGCTAGGCTTCCTGCACGTCTCCATAAAATGCTTGAATTATATTCAATCAATTTAGTATCTGATGGATTGTCTGCGCTCCAGAGTAAAATTCCGATACGCAACTCAGCAGAGGTTAGAGAAGGTGCTTGAATCTCAATATCAATTGTTGTTTGTCCGTTTGCCGCTAATCCATTGCCACTACCTCCATTCAGGTGGTGGATGTTGAACAGCCCTACTAACCATCCATCTTGTTGGAAAGAAAGGGCAGGCGTGGTGCCGCCAATTGGTTGCCCATTTTCGGCTAGAGGGACTACACGAGCTACTAGGCTTGATGGTGAATTACCGGTATTTCTAACTACCACACTTTCTCTTACTTTAGTCCCAGGATCAAGAGTCACGTTAGTTCCCAAACTGTCAAATTCTGCTTGGAACCATTCATCTGGTTCTAGTGTGAAATTATATTTTACTAGGACACTATCTAGGCTAGAATTTGCCGTTAATTGAAATGGATGCCGTACAAAAGCAAGAGGTGCTCCATCGACAACTGGGGGGACTGTAATCGTATATTTTGGCCATCCTAATTCACCAGATGCAATAATGATTTGATAGGGTTGATGGCAAGGGGTTATTGTACCGAACCAAATACAATCCCAGCCTACATCACTAGTAAGGGTGAACTCAACAGCATCACTGACATTTGCCCCATTCGTGATATTAATTGACATAGTCAATGGCGTATCCAAAGACGCGAATACGTTTAGGCCAGAATTTGGCCCCCATGATAAGTCACTTGTGTGATTGGTCGTATTGTGTGAGGTGTGGGATATTGAGGTTTCAATAAGTGTAGTCCCTTCCTGCTGGCTAGTATTGTTTGTATTAAGTGCAGGAATTACAGATACAGTTAGCACAAGGAGAAGTGCCAGTATCGGTTGTAAGAGTGACCTGCGCATGGTTCTCGGACTTGGCATGGTTCTTGAAGAGTTGCTCCTGCTTGTGTGTGCTACAAGTCAATTTTTGTCAATTTTCTAATATTCCAATCACACATTCTAAGGCAAGGAACCATGTTCAACCTATCATGGCGGGTATATGGCCATTCAAGAAAAAGGCGGCCGAGGCCGAAGGACAAAAAATTGTCACGTATAGTAAGGACGACCATCATGCCGAGGAAATCATGTTGGATAGAAGCCATATTGAGGATGAACAATATCAAGCCGCTATTGATTTGTTGACAAACCCTCATCTTGGTAAAGAGTCTGCTGGCGAGGTTGTAAAAACTGAAGTTGTTGATACTCAACAAAATGAAGAAACAGTTGACTTAGTGGATACAGTTAGTGGTGGCGGAACTGAACGCGAATACGTACAGAGTGGTGACGGATATTGGTAACTCAAAAATGATGATGGATCTTTTGATGAGGCTGCTTATGTGAAATCCGAAGATGGTTCTTTCAGTCCATATTCAGCGTAATTATAAATCCAATTTAATGGACTGGGTCTGGAATCAGCCTTCCTAGCGCCTCAACATCGAATTCACCAGCCTGAATCGGAACTCTTAGTTCAAATAAGTCCGCAATTACAGGGTCTACTTCCCCACAACTACCCACCTTTTTCCCATTGATTAGAATATCAGCCCCTCGCCCTTCTAACCAAGGTCCATCTCCTGATTTTATGGGCTTGTAGTTGACCTCAAGTTCTTCTTGTTCAACCCCTAAATCTCTTAGTAATGCTTGAGCAATGCCCTTCGCACCGGTAAATCCGGTACCTACTTCTGCACAGCCCCAAGCCACTCTGTCGCTGTTATGATGGTCATGTACCACGGTGCCTAATTCATACACCCTTTGGGGTAATTCATGGTGGCGGTTTGCTGCTAAAAGTCTGAGTAAACTTGGGAGAATGTATTGCCTCATTATCGTATGTTCAATTGTGATAGGATTATGTAATTCAGTAACACTACCAGTGTGTTTTTGCCTCATTTTAGTAAATTGGTCACCTTCATTTGATAATGTGAGTGATTGTATCTGCTGTAATCCACAGCCCTGCAAACTTTCTCTAATTCTTCGATGTAGTGTCATTTTTTTAAGCGGTTTTCCAGCGATGCTTTGCATTGAAGTTGCGACACCTAGGTCTTCGTAACCAATTCCAGTGGCAACTTCTTCCACCAGATCAACAGGGTGAAGGATGTCTGAGCGCCACCTTGGCATTTCAATTAGATATTCATCGCTACCAACTTCTGCATCAGCCCACCTCTCTGAAACAAGTGGGCCATCAGTGACTACTCTTCTACGAATGAAGCGGCCACCCATTCGATTGATTGCTTCAGAAATCTCCGTATCACTAAACTCTCTCCCAAGTACATTTTCTAGTAGTGATTTTGGCAATTTATGAGTTTGTGGCGAGCCATTAGGACAAATTGAAATTTCTCCATTCCAACCTGTCAATTCAATGCTTTCAATGGTGCCACCGCGAACCGCCATCGAGAGGCATACTAGGAGCAGAGACGATTCGCATGCCTTTTTATCCCAGCCAGTCACATCAATGAAGAAATCTGTAGTTTCTTCGGTTACAGTTGTATGAGCACCATTGATTATTGGTGGGAAAGAAAGTACATCCCCAGAAGCATCTAGAATCACTGGGAATTTTTCAAAGCCATCAAGGAGATGTGCGTAATCTATACCTTTGGGGTGCTCACTAAGTATATCAGAAATTGTCATGTCATTATCCATTGCAAGAGGTATGAATTTGTACTTCGAATCAACAGTTATGACCCGGAAAGGTGGCTTAAGTTTTGATAGGTCGTGAACCCCAATGGAAGAGCGCCTTCTCCCTCTCCCTAATGCGAAGTGTAACTTTTCTTGGTGGTCCATCAATCCCTGGATGAATTTGCTTCGTGCTTCACTAGTATGTCCTGTGTTGACATCCCGCACTACTGCACCATAGATGATTGGACGTACATTTTCCAATGATGGGTCAACAGTCATCGTGATTGAGCCAGCCTTTACGGGCAGTTTTGGTTCAGCATCAGCACCATGAAGAAAAGTTCTGGTAGCGTAAGCCATAGTCTCAGCACTAAGGAGATCTGGGCGGTCTGGAAATACCTCAATTTCAACAGTATTATCATCACATTCTTCTACAACGCATCCAATTTTATCCAATTTCTCACCCCATAGAGCAGGGTCGTGAGTGATGTTAGCGCCTAGTTGGAGAATGCGTAGGTTTTGGTGGTCAAAAGTGACGGTTGGCATCCCAACACCCTCCCATCACTGGCCAAGCCATTGTGGCATCGGTCTATCGTAACCGGCTAAGCGAATCCCAGTCATATTAGCAGTGTCTGAGTCTAGAGCTCTCAGGTGGCGGCGATTGAGTTGGTCAATACCATCTTCACCGATTTCTACTAATCGGCCTCGGATTTCAGAATCCAAAGTTGCTAACCAATTCTCAACGAACTCCGCCTTTCCTTTGTCGGTCTTAGGGATTTCAGAATTGGCAAATGGGTTGCTGACGATGAATTGTGCTCCAGCGGCAGCGATTATCAGCGCATCAGTTGCCGCTGCCTCCCAAGGTATGGAAATTCCTTGTGACACTCCTTTGCGAGTAAGCTGATGCTCACGTGCAGAAAGTCCAACCATTGGGAGAACTGCACTGGCTGGTAGGTGGGCAGCGGTTGCCGAGTCAGCAATCGCACCGTCACAGTCGAGTGCTGCCGCCATTCGATGAATCATTGAAATTCGGTCAATACCTCCACCAAGAAGAATGAATTTATCATCAGCAAGTTTAGATTTCACCAATGAAATCATCGCATCTAATTCGGCATCGTTCATGCGCGGTAAATCATCTAGGCAAATCACTGCTCCAGCAGCGTCACTCAATCCATCGGTGCAATCATGGAGGTTAGTTTCACTAATTCGTAACAAGTCAATTTCTCTTGGTTGGGTACTTACTATGCATGGCTGGCGATTTAGGAAATCTCCCTTCAACCCCTTTCCACTTTCAAGTTGCGGGAATACCGGTAAAGGGAGTAACATCCCCTTTTCTTCGCCTCTTAGTTGTAATAGTGTTAACAAATCAAGTGGGGCATGTTCGTGAAGTCTAGGGTTTCCACCTGAAACAATAGTGATAGCATCAAACTGAGAATCAATTCCTCGTGATGGTGTTGAAACGGTTGTTGAATGCTCAGTATCTGTGATTATCAAAGCAGCATCTGAATCAATTTTGAGATTGATTTCCTTCAGCATTTCATTGATTTCTGTTAATTTATCGCTGCTTAGTACACTACTTGTTGCACCTTCACCTGGTGGTGGGCAACGCCCATTAACTATGATTTGGCCACCTTTCATATTGGTTCCAATATCTGATGCTGCATCTCCCATGATGACCAATGTGCCGCCTTCCATGCCAGCACCCGCTCGTTTCCCAGCCGAACCTCGGACAACCACTAATCCTCCAGACATTCCTGCACCAGCTTCTGGTCCAGATGATGCATGACAGATAATTTGACCATCTTGTTGTTTCATTCCGAGCCGGGCCCCGCATTCTTGCTCAACAACGAGTTTTGCCCCTCTATTCCAAGCCCCAAACCAACCACCAACTTCTCCTTCAAGTGTGAAATTACCACCTTCTGCACAAATTGCGGCCAAATCTCCAATGTTGCCTAGCAAGCGGACTCTCGCCCCAACGGGAAGATGTGAAGCAACACCCATCTCTCCATCTCGTGGTTTAGGGTCATCTCCTCGGCCCCAACCAATCTTAATCGCCTTGTTTGATTCAAGGGCACGAACGAGTAGTGAATCGAGCTCACGATTCAACTGAATACTCTTCTCAACCATCTCTCGCATAGTACTACCTCTACCCTCTTGGATACCACCTTCTTATTGATGCTGACGCACGAAGTGGTAGGTGATTTTGCCAATTAGCGCCCTTAGGGCGGTAGTTCAAACTTCATTTTGTGGATTATTTCCCGACTAATAATTCATTGTTCTTTATCCGTGATGTTCATAGATTGGTGTCTATCGCAATAGATTGCCGGCAACGGCATGTGTGGTCAGCGGATGTCTAAAATCAAGGTCGCAATCAATGGGTTTGGGACGATTGGAAAGCGTGTGGCTGATGCTGTTGACGCTCAAGATGATATGGAACTCGTTGGTGTAACAAAGACCGGGCCTTCGTTTGGTTGTGATTTAGCAGTCAAGAAGGGCTTTCCACTGTATTGTACCTTTGATGAACCGGATAGAATTGCTCGCTTCGCCGACCAAGGTTATGTTTGCTCTGGTGGTCTTTCAGATTTACTTGCAATTACTGATGTTGTAGTTGATTGTTCACCTGGGAAAACGGGTGCAGAAAACCTTGCAAAATACCAAGCTGCTGGTGTGAAATATATGTTCCAAGGCGGTGAAAAACACACTCTTACTGGGCGCTCATACACCAGTTCAGCGAACCATGCTGAGAATCTTAACGTAGAGGGGACACGGGTTGTTTCGTGCAACACAACAGGTCTTTCAAGAACATTAGTTCCTTTGTATGACCATTGTGGCTCACTAAAAGTTGAGTGCACCATGATTCGAAGGGCTGCTGACCCAGGTGATTCAGGTAAAGGGCCAATTAATGCGATCAAACCGGTTCTCAAAGTGCCAAGTCATCATGGTCCTGATGTGATGACCGTTAAGCCAGAAATTGAAATCAATTCGTTAGCAGTAGCGGTACCAACAACAATCATGCATACTCACGCAATAACTGCTGATTTGCCACCTGGTCATGGCTTGACGACCGAAAGTATTCTTGACATGTGGAGAGAGACTCCAAGAGTGATTGTAATGCATGGTGTAGATAACCGAATTACTACCACTGCAGAAGTAATGGAAATGGCCCGAGATATTGGCCGAAAATGGGGAGATTTGCATGAGATTTTTGTGTGGGAAGATGGAGTGTCTTTGCAAGGGGACCGCCTCTATTATTTCCAAGCAATTCACCAAGAAAGTGACGTTATACCCGAAAATGTGGACTGTATCCGGGCACTTATGGGGACTGAGAGTGATTGGAAAACAAGTGTTGCAAAAACCGATGCAGCGATTGATACTTACTACAACTTGTAATCAATCGCCTGACCTTGCTACTTTGAATGCAAGCGTGTTATTTACGCTCAGATTTTAGAAAAAGTTCAGTGAGCATGAGACGCTCTTAGAGCGTCAACTATCAAAAGGGGTGCGTTGAGTCGCCAAGTCAATGCGTCGAGCATTAGCACCTGTTCTCCTTGTTTTTCTGATGCTCACAACATCTTGGGCAAGTCTTGCCGATGGTGATGTTGAAAATCCCGAAACCTCCACTCCACAACTTGAGCAATTAACTCCACAATGGACTGCTGAACAGGCTGCTTTGCAATGGGGTAGCACCTCTCCAAATGATGGCCCCCTCGTCCCTCTCACTGAGTCATCTCACCAAATTCACACCATTTTGGGCTCTTTTGACCCAACTAGTGAAATGCCACCGTTGCCACCAGAAGCCTATCGTGACCATTTTGATATTGACAACACTAGGTTTGCAATCGTGCAACTCGTAGAACACGATTACACGGTGTTTGAAGAATTGGTAACTCGTCTTGGTTTAGTGGATTTGGATTACATTCCTGATGATAGTTACTTGGTGCGTTTGCCTGCAGACTCTAGTGCTGCCTTATCGGCAATAGAAGAACTGTCCAATCACCCCTCAATCCGTGCAGTTGTTGTTCAACACCCGGGGTGGAGAGTCCATCCCGATTTGATGCAAATCTCTTTGGATGCTTTCTCAGGGATTTCAGTTCCTGATATCGATGTTGATGTAACTCCTGCTGGCGACCTCTCGATTGAACAGATTGGTGAATTACAGGAGCATCTTTCTTCAACGGGTGCAGAAGAAGTCCGTTGCGATGCTTGGTTATGTCAAGTAAAGGGAATAGGCCCTGATTGGATGCTCGTCCTCGCTAATGATGGCAGAATCCTATTCACAGAACCAAGTAGTAATCTTGTTCTTGCTAATGATTATGCACGTAATATTGCTAGAATTGATGAAGTTGTAAATAATCACAACAGTGGTTTGGATGGCACTGGAGAAGTTGCTGCAATATCTGATTCAGGACTTGATTCAGATCACGGTGACTTCACTGGTCGCTTGTTGACTATCTACAATAACTTCGGCCCTGATAATTCTGGTGCCGACACGAATACCGGTCACGGTACTCATGTTGCTGGTATCATGCTAGGTGATGGTTCAGGTGACTCAACCTACCAAGGTATGGCTCCTGCTACAACCTTCCAATTTTACCAATTGGAGCACGATCAGTCAGGACAACTGGCTCGGTGGGGCTCGTTATACGATATGTTTCGACACTCTCGTCAGCAGTCAGCAGGAGTTCACAGCAATTCTTGGGGGGCTGAGAACATGGGTGGGCAATATACCTCTGATAGCCGGTCTGCCGACGCATTCATGGATGATTACGGAGATTATACCGTTCTATTCGCAGCCGGTAATGATGGTGCAGCCGGTCAAACTACAGTGTCACCACCATCAACTGCCAAGAATGTCCTGACAGTAGGTGCATCAACAACCGGCCGCCCATTCACTGCCTCGCTTGGTCAAGTTGCATCATTCTCTAGCCGAGGCAACACACTTGACGGGCGGATCAAGCCTGACGTAGTATCCCCCGGTGTACAAATTTGCTCAGCTCGGGCCGAAGAAGCTCAGTATCCAGCCGGCCCGTCTTGTTCTAACGCAAGACACGGAAATAATGATCCAATGTACATGTCTGCAGATGGGACATCTGCTGCAACCCCTGTTGCAGCTGGAGCCACTGTTCTTATCCGCCAATTCTTACGCAACTACATGAATCTAAATCAACCTAGAAGCGATTTGATTAGGGCAATTATCATCAATGGTGCTAAGGATTTAGGTTCTTCAGATATTCCAAATTCAGATGAAGGCTGGGGCCAACTTGATTTACAACGAAGTATCTACCCAACAAGTGGGATTTTAGCGTTGAATACTTTCTTTGACCAAAATCAAACTCTTACTCCTGGATATTCTTACTTGTACACATATGGGATAGATGGTGGTTACGGATTCTCTGTAACCTTGGTGTGGAATGACCGAGAAGGCTCATCCTCAGCCAGTCAATCTTCTCCACGTTTGGTCAACAATCTCAATCTTCTAGTGACTGCACCTGATGGTACGACATACAAGGGTAACATGTTTTCAAATGGTTTCTCAACATCTGGGGGTACATATGACACTCTAAACAATGTTGAGAGAATAAAGGTTGGAAGCACACAATCAGGAAACTGGACAATTCAAGTTTCAAACGCTGGAGGTAACTCACAAGCCTATGCAATAGTAATTACCGCAATGGGTAATGAAAATCCTGTTAGCGATTTGGCTACTGTGTCCTCAAGTTTGTGGGTCTCTTCTAATGATCCACTAGAGAGTGAAACATTGATAATTGGTGCAAATTGGGTCAATCAAGCGCCTTCAACAACAGCACCTTATGATGTGAAAGTTGAAGATTTAACTACGGGTGTAATTCTGTATAATGTTTCCAAGAATGGACTTGCTGGAGGGTCAAGTGATTCTCTTGTTTTTACTCACGCATTCTCTCCAACAGGATTCCATAACTTACGTCTGACTTTAGATGTTTATGATACGGTAGACGAACCCAATGACTTCACTTCTGGAGTCAATAACAACGTCTATGATTTGCAGGTGAATGTATCTGCAATCGGGGTTAGAATCACCCCGTATACAGCGGCCGGTTCGCCACCGGTAGGTGAAGCCGAATTAGATGCTGCTAAGGTTCGTCACATTGACCCATCTGTTGATGATGCAATCACATTTAGGTTAAAGATTGCAAATGAAGGTACGAGCAATGAGAGTGTTGATTTCAGGGTTACTCCGATTCAACTTCTTCGTGACGATGGTATGCTAGATCCACCATCTGATAATTGGCTAAAATTCCTTACAATTGAACCATTCTATCAACTTGATGCGATGGGTGGAGGAAATAGTGAAGTCGTGCTTGATTTAACATTAAGAGATGATACGGCAGACCTAGGTGCGACACCCTACCCATTGTACGCTTTACCAGGCACTTACGTGGTGGATTTGACCGCTTGGTATCGTTCATCTCCAGTGGTTTCACATACAGTTAGACTAACTATTATTGTTGATGATATTGATGGGATGATTACTTCATTAGCCGGTGTTTCTGGACTTACAGCAATTCCTGGCGAGGAGGCGACATTCTCGGTTTCTGTGATGAACCCAGGGAACTCTCCTAGCGTTTACAATATCTCTTGTGAGACTCCAAATCGGTGGGCAATTTCTCTAGGTGATGGGAATTCATCTAGCATCACTCTTGAGCCTCTTGCTCGCCTACAATATCTTTCAGTTGCAGTCAGGGTGATGGTACCAGCAATGTCTGAGGGGGAACCAGCAGCAGGGGTAGTAGAGGATATCACCTGTGTCACATCACATGCAACTAATCCATCCCTATCAGAGATTGATTCAACATCAATTACTGTAGCAGTCCTTGAAAGATTTGGTACTGATTTGTATTCTTCTACTGGGATTCCCGTTGGTGCCGCAGGAAATGCTCTTGATGAGGCTGTAAATAATGGGCAAGATCTCAATCTAACCTTGACAGTTTCAAATCTTGGCAATGTACCAATTAATCTCAATGTCAAAGTCACACCATCTAATCCAAATTGGCCATTAGCATTGTTTTGTGATGGTGATGAGGATGATAATACACTTACGCTTTCAGTAGAACGCGGTGAGGCTACCGATTGCAGAATTCAAGTCATTGTCCCAGCAGAGGCCTCAAATGGTGATTCCAATACAATTAATATTAGAATACAATTTACATTATCTAATTTCATCATCAATAGAACAGAACTCAAAGTAGAAGAGAGGCCGGAATTAGTTTTGCTAGGTCCACCTCTTGATACAATGAATGTCATACCAGGTAAAACCGCTTATGGCACTTTCACAATCATCAATCAAGGAAATGTTCCGTTGACCCTTACATGGGAGTTTGGAAGTGTTCCTGAAGATTGGCAGGTTGGCTTCAAGACCCCTCCTGCTAATGCCCTTGGAATACATAGGGAAGAGACCCTACAAATCTCTATTCTAATGCCATCTGGCACACCCACTGGTTTGCTCAGTGATTCACTTACTCTCTTAGTCACAGGTACTACTGCTGGCGGTGAAGAACTGGCTCGTAGTGTGATGGTTTCTCTGATTGGAGAAAAGGGCGCTTGGTTATCATTATCAACTGATATCAATGACTTTGAAAGAGTTGAGAAAGGCGGCGAAAGGTCAGTCAACATGACAGTCAAAAATGATGGTAATACCGCTTGTAAGGTTGACTTTGAAATGCTATCGGATGCGGGTTGGCTTGTGACCGGATTATCAACTATTCAGAATCTTGATGCAGGTGAATCAACAGTTCTTGAAATCTTGATTATCAATGACGATGGTGTTGGTTCAACTGATGTCGTTATTACAGCAGTACCAACTTCTTCAGAAGACGCGGAATTGATTAATGGCTCAACTGAAATCCATATGTCATCTACTTCACTTACCGGTGATGGCGGTGGCTTGTTGAATCTCTTGGAGTCAGCCGGCGTGCCCGGGTGGGCAGTAGGCTTGGCAGCACTACTTTTGCTGGCTGGTTTAGCGGGTGCAGTAATAATGCTGAGGAAAAACTCAAACACATTTGACTCAGGTGAACAAATCATTTCCTCGGGGTCAGAAATCTTAGGTAGTGTTGAGCAGCGTAGAGATGCAGCACTTGATACTGGAGTTGCTAACGATGACATGGTTTCTGGGACTGTTAGTTCAAAGGAGATTGCAGCAGCGTTAGCTGCTTCAGGCCCGGGCCCTCTTGCAGCGCCTAAGCCAACAGGTCCTCCTCCTCCACCGAAAGGTCTGCCGCCACTTCCTGGTGGTCCTCCTCCTCCGCCAACGGGTTAGGTCCCAGATAGGGATGGACGAAATCAGTTCACGACCGTCGTGCTTATTGAGAAGGTCTATTTCGCCGTTGATATGAGTCAGTCAATCGTGCTCTTTGGGCCACCCGGTGCAGGCAAGGGTACTCAAGCCGATGCAATAGTTGAGGCAACAGGAAAACCACAGGTTTCTACTGGTGATATGTTACGAGCTGCTTTAGCGGCTGGGACTTCACTTGGTCTAGAGGCCAAGAAGTACATGGAAGCAGGTGAATTAGTACCTGATGATGTCATCATCGGCTTGATTGAAGAGAGAATGCAACAAGATGATGCTGGGAATGGTGTACTCTTTGATGGATTCCCAAGAACAATCCCCCAAGCAGAAGCCTTGGCAAAAATCGCAGAAGTCTCTTTGGTAATTTCAATAGAAGTGCCTGACGATGCAATTGTTGAGAGAATTGTAGGTAGAAGGATGGATCCTGGGACAGGCGATATTTACCATGTGACATTCAAGCCTGCACCAGCAGAAATATCTGGTCGCCTAATTCAAAGGAAGGATGACAACGAAGAGGCAGTTAGAACCCGCCTTACGGCGTATCATAATCAGACATCACCACTTGCAATTTGGTATGCAGAAAAGGGCTTGCTTGCTACGGTCAACGGCAATCAAGCAATGGATGATGTCGGGGCTGAAATCTCAGCAGTGCTAAACTAATAAATCGGGTGATTTCATGTCAAAAAGGGGGCGCTCTCGAAACCTAAAATCCCGAAAAGCCCGCGCAATCAACTCACGAAATCATCTTGAAAATCTTCTGCAAGAACCTTGGGGACACTCTGATTCATCAGTTAATTCAGCGGCTAAGGATATACTGCATTTGTCAAAGAAACACCGTTTGGGCCTCCCTAACGGGAGAAGGCCTTGGGTATGTCGCTCGTGTAAAATCGCATTGAGGCCAGGTATTAATTCAAGTGTACGTGTACGCAGAAAGATTTGGCGAATCACCTGTTTATCTTGCGGTGGTACTAACCGTCGCGGACCAGATTATCTTAGGAGTGATGTAAAATGACCAAGAATGAAAAGAGATTGAAAAAAGAAGCGCTAAATCCATCTTTAGAGGTGACAATAAGAGTGGGGAAATCTGGCTTGACAGATTCAGTCGTTGATGAACTAGATTCTCAGTTGAAGTCCCGTACAATGGTCAAGGCAAAACTCAATCGCGGTTTGGCAGATGATTCTGCGGACCGTAAAGATATGTGGCAGATGTTGGCTGAACAAACTTCTTCAAAACTAATTCTCATGCGAGGGAATATTGCGGTTTTCTATCGTTAGGGTTTTATTTCGTCATAAACACCAACTGTTGATATTGGGGTTATTGTCCACTATAATCAGTGATAAGATGGCGGAGCATTCAACTGCGATTCGGAACTCCGAGAATCAATGACAGTAATACCACCCACTTGGCTTGAGGGTTTGCTGGGGACACTAATTCTCTCTTTGTTGGTTGCAATTGCAACCCGTTGGGTGAAACTTCCCTACACCATTGCATTGGTTATTGTCGGTCTTGTTCTAGGTTGGCTCGGCGAATCACTTTTCGCAGGTTTGGAGCCCGGTGGCGGATTACTTTCAGCCGAGTTAATTCTGTTCATTCTGCTCCCTCCTCTCCTGTTTGAGGGGTCATCTGCTATGCACATTGAGAAACTTCGTCAGAATTGGAAAACAATTTCCTTGCTAGCCATTCCAGGAGTGCTTCTCAATACCTTGGTTATCGGACTAATCTGCTGGCGGTTTGTTTGGTGGGGTGAAGATAATGGTATGCTTTACGGCCTCTTAGTTGGCTCAATATTGGCTGCTACTGACCCTGTTAGCGTGCTTGCGCTGGTGCGCTCCTTAGGGGCCCCTAAGCGGCTTTCAGTTTTACTTGAAGGTGAATCACTATTCAATGACGGTACTGCGATTGTAGTGTTCAACATCATTCTATTAACTACACTTTCAGTGATCGCAGGCCAAACTATTGATGTTGGTAATACCATCACTGATGGGATTGCTTCCTTCATTCTAGTTGTTACAATTGGCATTGTTGCTGGTTATATTTGTGGCATGGTTGCCAACCATTTATTGCATCAGAGCGAAGACCATTTAGTTGAAATTGCTCTCACCGTTGCGTTAGCATTCGGCTCATTTTTGCTAGCAGAATTGATGCACGGTAGTGGTGTGATTTCAGTGGTAGTTGCTGGCCTTTTAGTTGGTAACAAAGGTGTTCATGAGGGTATGACTTCAACAGCAAGAGTTGGATTACATCACTTTTGGGAAGTAGTTTCATTCCTTGTAAATAGCATTCTATTCGTTGTGGTTGGTTACGAATTACAATCAGTATTGGCGTGGGATATGCACACCGGTTACCTAGCAATGATCGCCATTCTTGGTGCCTTAGTAGCAAGATTGGTGGTGTTCCCATTGACCGGAATTGCAAACATTGGCGAGGCTAACAAGGTCAATGGGAAATGGCAATTGGCAATGTGGTGGGGTGGGTTACGCGGAAGCATCCCAATTGCTCTGTTGTTGTTACTCTCGCACATCGTACATGATGGACAAAAGTTGTTGATAGATGGCGAAATAGTAAATGTTCATTTTGATGAGGCTATTTATCATGATATGTTAGTACTCACTTTTAGTGTGATTTTATTCACTTTACTTGTTCAAGGTTTAACCATGAAACCCCTCCTTACAAAGTTGGGGATATCTGGTCGCTTGGCAAAAAGTGAAGCAAAGTACGAGTCGTCATTAGCAAGGCTAGTTGCTTCACGCGCGGCTCTACGGAAACTGTCTTCACTTAGCACTCAAGGAATGATTAGTGAAATCGATAGAGAGCGAATGGCTGCACCATACCACGCTAGTATAGAGAAGGCCAAATCACGAATCGATGAATTGGCAAACACTTCTCTTGTTCATGCAAGCAGAATCGAAGCAGCAAGACGTGACCTTATTCGGGCGGAAATTGAAGCTTTACGTGAGGCGGAAAGGCTCGGCCAGTTGGACCCGCATGTGATTGGAAGCACATTGAAAGGACTCGCTTCTGCTTTGGCATCATCAGAATTTGCGCATGAAGAAATTACTGTTGTGAAAGATTCACCATCTGAAGAATTTGAAGAAGTAATGGATCCAGAAGATTTGATTCCAGACTCAACCCAGTCAATTGTACACGATGAAACGTTGGCTGTAATTGAAGAAGAGTGACAATTGTTTACTTGAGCACTCATGTTGATTTTTTCGCGATGCTTTTAGATGGCCGTTATTTCGCACCCTTCATGATATCTGCGGAGCAAGTGGTGTTGTTAGTATTTATAGTGTCATTTGCACTCATTCTTTCAGAGAAATTGCATCGCACAATTGCTGCTTGGATTGGCTGTGTTGCGATACTATTTGTGGGGAAAATAACTAATGTTTTTGAACTTACAAGTGGGCATTCATTAGAAGAAGAAATGCTATATTGGATTGATTTCCATGTAGTAGGATTGTTAATGGGTATGATGGTTTTAGCAGCAGTTCTTGAATTCTGTGGGTTCTTTGAATATGTGGCTATCAAGGCAACAAAATTATCCAAAGGAGACCCTTGGATGTTAATTGTATATCTTGGGACATTTACAACTATAATTTCTCTATTTATTGATAATGTGACTGCGATTATTATTATCGCACCAGTTACTCTAAGAATGTGTCAAAAACTAGAAATAAATCCAATACCACCTCTAGTGGGAGTCTCGATATTCTCTAATACCGGGGGTGTTGCCTCAATGGTGGGTGACCCGCCTAACGTGATGATTGCTGCTAACGCTGCAGATTTAGGATTGAAGGGATTTGACTTCAATGGTTTTTTTATCCATCTAGGACTTGTAACTTTGGTTGCTTGGATGGCAACCTTGGGTTACATGAGGTGGCATTATCGTGATTGGAGGGGCAAGAAACCAGAATACATTGAACATATCCTTGAAGAAAATGAGTGGGATGGTGTAGATGACCCTCGTATGATGAAGTTGACCCTTGCTGTTCTTGGACTTACAGTAGTCGCATTCTCAGCCTCTGGCGCATTTTCAGATGCATTTGGGTTCGAAATAGGTATCCATGCTATTTCTCTATCTGGTGCAGGCCTAATTCTCGTCCTAGCGCGCCCGCACGAAGAAGAACTGCGTGAAGGATTCCTAAACGATATTATCGACAAAGTAGAGTGGCAAGCATTGCTATTTTTCGCAGGTCTTTTCATTCTTGTTGGGGCCATTGAGCATGTAGGATATTTGACAATGGTTGCTGAGTTTGTTTACAACATATCAGGTGGTAATGAATTAGCTTTAGCAGTTACAATAATTTGGGTTTCTGCTGGTGCTTCTGCCCTGATTGATAATATCCCATTTACTGCTGCTATGATCCCAGTAATTGCAGGGATAGGACTCCAATACGGAGTCAATACAATACCACTTTATTGGGCGCTTGCTATGGGTGCTGGATTTGGTGGGAACGCCACACCAATCGGCTCATCTGCTAATGTGATGACAGTTGCAATCAGCGAACGAGGAAGTCACCCTATTACTACCAAGGAATGGACGAAAGTTGGTGTTCCAGTGATGATAATTACATGTTTGCTGGCGACTTTATTCATGGTCTTATTCCATGGTGTACTTTACAGTTGAATTCACTCATCAGTGGTAATTATTTAAAAATTTATCACGCGGATTATGTGACTTATTTGGTCCCATTACAGTGTTTAGTTTGGGTAAATATTTTCATTCTCCTCTACGCTATTTAGATGCCCAGCATAACGGTAGCATCAAAGAGGAGCATGCACCCACACAGCATGATGCAGGAGTGCGACGCCTGCGGGCTGATTTTTGGCGGCAATGATACATGCCCATCTTGCGGTAGCAGAATATCACATCTCGCTGAAGTCTCAGATACAGATGGGAAAATGGTTCCTAGTGGCGAACTTCCAGGACTTAACCAATTGGTTACTTCGATGGATGGTGTTGAAAAAATAGATGTGGACATATCCAATTCTCTTCCACGTACATCCTTGCCATTTTCAATCGGAGGGTCGACAGGAGGGCAAACCTCACTCCCATTTGGGGTCGGTAGTCCAAGTAGAGGTGAAGAGGAAATTGATAATTCAAACGATGCCCCCGCTACAGTAACTAACGAAGGAGAACCTGAAGAATCTTCTAATGAAATAGTGGAGGAAGTTGAAACATCTGTTGAACAATCTGAAACTTCTGTTGACCAAATACCGGTGGTAAAACTCGCTAAGCCAGAACAAGAAGTAATGTTAGTTGCTAGAATTTTGAATGATAACGAAGAAACTATAGATGATGAAACTGCAGATGTAGGGGATCCTGAAATAAAGATATTTGAGGGTAGTTCAACATCTGGTGAAACCACCAATTATACTGCTACAGAGGGCACTGTAGAAGGTGTTGACCAAGATGTAATTCTTCATGAGGAAGATGTTGTCTATCACGACTTTGGTGATGAACTGCAAGTTAGTGAAGTCTACGTTGATTATGACAGCTTTGTTGACCCCGCAACTTCGGCAGTATCATTTGACCCAACTGTAATGGAAGGGACTGAACCAGAATTAATGCCGGCGCGTGCTCTAGCAGTCACAGGCCTTGGTGATTCCAGGTTAAAGGAGCAGGCACATATTGGATTCGCCGCCTTGGCTCAGTCAAACTGGAAAGAGGCGGCAGATTGTTTCCGAAAAATCTGTGAATCCCAACCCAAAAATGCGGCTGCACTCAACAATTTTGGTCTCTCATTATTGCAACAAGCATTGTTAATCCAAGAGGAGAGACCTAGTCAACATCCCGCAGATGAACCTCACTTTGAGGCCTCAGTATTGGCACTTAGACAAGCAGCAAAAGCATCACAAAATGATGTATCAGTGATTTGTAATCTTGCAACTGCTCTCAGTTCTTGTCACCGTCATGAGACTGCACTAAAATTCTACGATGTCGCATTATCACTAGACCCTGAGGACGTGTCATCAATAAACGGTAAGGCCGTTTCAATGATTGGGATGCGCGAATTTGATGAGGCTACCGAACTGCTTCGGCGGGCGTCCGCACTCGCTCCCGATAATGAGTTAATTTCAGGCAATCTTCACCGGATCACCCCAATGGGTTGACACAACCTTGATTCTTCGGTGAAATAGCACTCTATCTAACATTTAGCCACCTTGTAAAAAAGGCGTCTAATTCGGTGCATTCATAAAGGTGAGGTAGGTCGGCGAGATGCTTACAATGCACCTTGTGATGTACACATTACAAGGGAAGTAGATTGAGAACGCCTCGCCCTGTGGGGAAACGGGGTGTTCTGTGAAATCAAGATAGATAGATTCCTGGACACCAGAGGACTCACACAGGAAAGTGTGGAGTAAGAGAATAAAAAGCAAATTGATGCTACAACCTGACTGGGGGATGGCTCGGCTCG
>Ga0114999_10001388_pt1 | contig 33668 bp, 44 predicted proteins | sample ArcticOcean_MG_C_3_FD_89820 | JGI IMG/M metagenome (GOLD analysis project Ga0114999, IMG submission 89820) | Marine microbial communities from western Arctic Ocean - ArcticOcean_MG_CB8_126 | ecosystem: Environmental > Aquatic > Marine > Oceanic | place: Arctic Ocean: Canada Basin | collected...
AATGATAGCAGCGCAATCAATAGGTGAACCAGGAACACAATTAACAATGAGAACATTTCACGTTGGTGGTACCGCTCAAATTAAAGAAGAATCTCAGGCCATAGCGCATTCTTCAGGAAAAATTAAAATTACAAATAGAAATGTTATAGAAGATTCTAAAAAAAATAAAATAATAATGGGACGAAACACGCAAGTTTCTATTGAAGACGAAAGCGGCCGTCAACTTGCTGTTTATAAAGTTCCTTATGGAGCAAAACTTTACTGTGATAATGATGATATGGTTAAAAAAGGTAAAAAAATCTGTGAATGGGATCCATACACACTGCCTGTTATAGCGGAAAAAAGTGGTGTAGCTAGTTACATGGACTTAGTAGATGGTGTTTCTTTAGCAGAGATAATGGACGACGCAACGGGAATTACTTCTAAGTCAGTTTTAGATTGGAGATCACAATCTAAAAATACTGAACTTAAACCTAGAATTACATTAAGAGATGAGAAAGGTAATGTTATTAAAAAAGCTGACGATAACGAAGCTAGATATTATCTTGTTCCAGATTCAATTTTATCAGTTAACGATGGACAAAATATTTCAGCAGGAGATGTTTTGGCAAGATTGCCTAAAGCAACTTCAAAAACTAAAGATATAACAGGAGGTCTACCAAGGGTAGCAAATTTATTTGAAGCTCGTAGACCTAAAGATAGCGCTATCATAGCTGAAAATGATGGTTCAATTGAATTTGGTAAAGAGCTAAGAGGCAAACAAAAAGTTTCTATTGTCAAAACCGATGGAACGTCTTCTTCATATATGATACCTAAAGGAAAACATATTAATTTTAATGAGGGTGAAAGTATCAAAAAAGGTGAATATCTTTTAGATGGAAACCCAGCGCCTCATGATATTTTAAGAATTTTAGGAATTGAATTTTTAACAGAATATTTTGTTAATGAAGTGCAGGAAGTTTACAGACTTCAAGGTGTTGTAATAAATGATAAACATATAGAAACAATTTTAAGACAAATGTTGAAAAAAGTTGAAATAAAAAACCCTGGTGATTCAAGTTATTTATTAAATGAAATAGTTGATAAGATTGAACTTGATAATAAAAATGAAATTTTAAAGAAGGAAGAAAAAAAACCTGCTAGCGGAGAAAGAGTTTTATTAGGTATTACAAAAGCTTCCCTACAAACTAATTCGTTTATATCCGCTGCTTCATTTCAGGAAACAACAAGAGTTCTTACTGATGCTGCAATAAAAGGAAAAGTTGATACACTTCAAGGTCTTAAAGAAAATGTTATTGTTGGACGTTTAATACCTGCTGGAACAGGCTCTACTAAAATAAAATGGCAAAAAACAGCGAAAGAAAGAGATTCTATCTTAGAAAATCAATCTTTGTCAGATATAGAAGAAAAACAAACTCCAGTTAGTTAAAACCCTTTAAAATCAATGTAAATTTGCTTACTAGAGAGTTGACTTTTAATATACCAATTAGTAGTTTAGCGCAATTTTGATGGTTAGAAGTGAGGTAGTATTTATCTTAAACACTAACTAAATAAATTTGAATAAATTCAAATTAATCACTTTACCCATCATAAAAATTGAAAAAATTATGCCAACTATAAGTCAGTTAATTAAAAAAGCACGTACAAAACCAAAGTTTAGAAGTAAAGTTCCTGCTTTAGAAAGATCACCGCAAAAAAGAGGTGTCTGTACAAAAGTTTACACAACAACGCCAAAAAAACCAAACTCAGCTCTTAGAAAAGTAGCAAGAGTTAGACTATCAAATGGTCACGAGGTTACATGTTATATTCCAGGCGAAGGGCACAATCTTCAAGAACACTCCGTTGTTTTAATACGTGGTGGTCGTGTAAAAGACTTACCAGGTGTTCGTTATCACATATTAAGAGGTAATTTAGATACGCAAGGTGTTACAACCAGAAAACAACAGAGATCTAAGTACGGAGCAAAAAAACCTAAATAATATTATGTCTAGAAAAAAAAGAGCACCCAGAAAAATTTTTTATCCCGATCCAAAATATCAATCTTTAGTTTTGGCAAAATTTATAAATTTTGTTATGTATGATGGAAAAAAAACTACTGCAGAAAAAATAATTTATACTGCATTAGATGAAATTAAAATTAAAACAAAAGAAGATCCAATAAAAGTTTTTAACGATGCTATTAATAATATCCGCCCAAATTTAGAAGTTAGATCTAGAAGAGTTGGTGGAGCTACATATCAAGTTCCAGTTGAGGTAAAAACAAAAAGGTCACAAACCCTTGCATTGCGCTGGTTGTTAATTGCGACTCGAAAAAGAAAAAATAAAACTATGTCTGATAAACTTCTTAATGAAGTTATGGATGCGTATCAAAACAAAGGTGCTGCTATTAAAAAAAGAGAAGACACTCATAAAATGGCTGAGTCAAACAAAGCGTTTGCTCATTACAGGTGGTAATATGCCAAGAACTCACAATTTAGAAAAATATAGAAATATTGGTATCATGGCTCACATCGATGCTGGAAAAACAACAACTACAGAAAGAATTTTATATTATACTGGAAAAAGCCATAAGATTGGTGAAGTCCACGATGGTGCAGCTACAATGGATTGGATGGAGCAGGAGCAAGAAAGAGGTATAACTATTACTTCAGCTGCAACTACTTGCTTTTGGAGAGAAAACAGAATTAATATTATTGACACACCTGGGCATGTTGATTTTACTATTGAAGTAGAAAGATCTTTAAAAGTACTTGACGGTGCTGTTTGTGTTTTTGATGGAGTTGCTGGGGTTGAGCCTCAATCAGAAACTGTTTGGAGACAAGCTGATAAATATAAAGTTCCACGAATTTGCTTTGTAAATAAACTTGATAGAACTGGTGCTGATTTTTTCATGTGTGTAGATATGATCAAAGAAAGACTCGGTGCTAAACCTTTAGTGTTGCAAATACCTGTAGGTATAGAATCTTCTTTAAAAGGTGTTGTTGATTTAGTTAAAATGAAAGCCGTTATTTGGAAAGATGAAAAACTTGGTGCGGAATTTGAATATACCGAGATACCTGCTGATTTAAAAGAACAGTCAGAAAAATATAGAAAAGAATTACTCGAAACAGCCGTAGAGCAGGATGAAAAACTAATGGAAGCTTACCTAAACGGTAAGGAGATTTCAGAATCAGATTTAATTTCTTGCATAAGAAAAGGTTGTATAAAATTTGATTTTGTCCCTATTTTAACTGGCTCTGCTTTTAAAAATAAAGGTGTTCAACCATTACTAGATGCTGTGGTTGATTATTTGCCAAGCCCAATAGATATAGGCTCTATAATAGGTACCAAGCCTAATTCAAAAGATGAAGTTGAAAGAAAGTTTGATGACGCAGCTCCATTTTCTGCTTTAGCTTTTAAAGTTGCTACTGACCCTTTCGTAGGTACATTGACTTTTATTAGAATTTATTCTGGGACTTTGAAAGCTGCCACTGGAATTTATAATACCTCTAAAGATAAAGAAGAGAGAGTTGGTAGAATGCTATTAATGCATGCCAATAGTAGAGAGGATGTAAAAGAAGCAAACACTGGAGATATAGTTGCTTTAGCAGGCTTAAAACACACAATTACTGGACATACTTTATCAGATGAAAAAAACCCTGTCATTTTAGAACCAATGGAATTTCCAGATCCAGTTATTGAAATTGCAGTTGAACCAAAAACAAAAGCTGACCAAGAAAAAATGGGAGAAGCATTAGGAAGATTAGCAAGAGAAGATCCTTCATTTAGAGTTACCTCTGATGAAGAATCTGGTCAGACTATAATTAAAGGTATGGGAGAACTGCACTTAGATATAATAGTGGATAGAATGAAAAGAGAATTCAAAGTTGAAGCAAATATAGGCGCTCCTCAAGTCGCTTACAGAGAAACAATTTTAAAACCAGCAACAGTCACGTATATACATAAAAAACAAAGTGGAGGAGCGGGGCAATTTGCTAAGGTTGAACTGTGTGTTGAGCCATTACCACCAGGAAAAGGAAGAGAAATTGAAAATAAAATTAAAGGTGGAGCCATACCTAAGGAATTCATACCAGGTGTTGAAAAAGGTGTTGAAAGTGTTGCTGACAGTGGAATTTTAGCTGGCTTTCCTCTAATCGATTATAAAGTAACAATCTTAGATGGATTGCATCATGATGTTGATTCAAGTGTTTTAGCTTTTGAAATAGCTTCTAGATATTGTTTCAAAGAAGCGTGTGCTAAAGCTTCACTTAAGCTTTTAGAACCAGTTATGAGAGTTGAAGTAATTACACCTGAAGACTACATGGGAGACGTTATTGGTGACCTGAACAGTAGAAGGGGTCAAGTATCAGAAACTAACAAAAGAGGTAATGCTACAGTTATTAGCGCAATGGTTCCATTAGCAAATATGTTTGGTTATATAAATAATTTAAGATCTATGTCACAAGGAAGAGCACAATATTCAATGTTTTTTGATCATTATGAAAAAGTTCCTCAAAATGTTCAAGATGAGGTAACAAAAAAACTAGCTTAATTTTATGAATAAACAAAATATAAGAATACATTTAAGAGCGTATGATAATAAAATTCTTGATTTATCAACTATTGAAATAGTAAATACAGCTAAAAGAACTGGTGCGCAAGTTAAGGGGCCAATACCACTACCCACAAAAAAGGAAATTTTTACAGTACTAAGGTCACCTCACATTGATAAAAAAAGTAGAGAACAGTTTGAAACTAGAACTCATAAAAGATTAATAGATATCTTGGAACCAACACCACAAACGGTTGAAGCTTTAATGAAGTTGGATTTAGCTTCTGGCGTCGATATAGAAATTAAATTATAGGATAATTTATGACAATAGGATTAATTGGAAAAAAAATAGGAATGACCAGAGAGTTTTTTGACACAGGCATATCAGTTCCTGTTACGGTTTTGTCCATAGAAAAAGGAAGAATTTTAGACATTATAACAAAAGAAAAAAGAGGTTATGACGCCATAAGAGTTGGATTTGGAAGAGTAAAAAATTCCAAATTAACGAAACAAATGAAAGGTTTTTTTACAAAAAAATCCACTGAACCTAAGAAAATTCTTAAGGAATTTAGAGTTAAAAATATATCTGAATATAAAGAAGGAAACGAAATAGGCTTAGAACTTTTTAAAGACCAAAAATATGTAGATGTAACATCAAAAACTATAGGTAAAGGTTTTGCTGGTGTTATGAAAAGACATAATTTTGCAGGTCTAAGAGCTTCACACGGTGTTTCTGTATCACATAGATCTCACGGTTCAACTGGACAAAACCAAGATCCTGGCAAAGTTTTTAAAGGTAAAAAAATGGCTGGACACATGGGTGATAAAAAAAGAACAATACAAAACCTTGAAATAATTAAATCTGATTTAGAGAATAGTCTTATGTATGTAAAGGGCTCTGTCCCAGGTTCAAAAAATACCATGGTTCTAATACAAAAAAATATTAAAAATATTAATAGAACAACATTTTTAGAAAAAAACGAAAAAGCATCAAGCCAAATAGCAAAAAATTCTTCCACAGAAAAGTCTAAAGACAAACCAAATGAAGTTGCAAAAGAAGCTAAGACTGCAACAAAAAAAGAAGAGGTAAAAAAATAAAATGAAAATTCAAGTAATTAATATAGAAGGAAAAAAAGTTGATGATATAGATATTTCAGACAAAATATTTTCATTAAAACCGGACAAAACAGTCATTAGAACAGTTGTAGACTGGCAACTAAATCATTTTAAACCAAGAACCGCTAAAACAAAGCAAAGAAATGAAATTAAAGGTTCTACATCAAAAATATATGCACAGAAAGGAACTGGTGGAGCAAGACATAGTAGTAGAAAGGCACCACTTTTTGTTGGTGGTGGTATAGCGCACGGTCCCAAGGGAAGAGTGTATAAAGTAAAAAAAATTAACAAGAAAGTCAAAAAAATTGGTTTATTTCATATTTTGTCACAAAAGAACATAGTTAAATCATTGTTTGTAGTTGATGATTTTAAAAATGAAATAAAAAAGACAAAAATATTTAATAACTTTTTAGAAAAATTTAAATTAAAAAATTCTCTTATAATTTCTGACAAGAATTCAAAAGCAAATATAATAAAATCAACAAGGAATATCCCTAATTTAAAAATTGTAGATCAGCTAGGTGCAAATGCATACGATATATTAAAATATAAAAATGTAATTTTTACCACATCTTCTATAAAATTATTTCAAGACAGGATTTCTAAATGAAAAAATTCCATTATTTAGACACGATCATTTCCCCTAATGTTACAGAAAAATCAACCGCACTGTCAGAGTTCAATAAAGTTGTGTTTCAAGTTCACAAGGGTGCTAGCAAAGATTCTATAAAAAGGAGCATTGAAAAGATTTTTAAAGTTAATGTTATTAAAATAAATACTATAAATTTAAAAGGTAAAACAAAAATAATTAAAAATAAAAAAACTTTTAAACCTGGTAGCAAAAAAGCTATCGTCACACTTAAAAAGGGTCAAAATATTGATCTATCAACAGGTATTTAATCATGGCTTTAAAAACTTTTAAACCTTACACTAAATCAACAAGAGGAACTGTTCTTGTTGATAGAGAAGGTCTTTGGAAAGGAAAACCCCTAAAATCCTTAACTGTAGGAAAAAGTTCTACTGGTGGAAGAAATAATTTAGGTAGAATAACTTCTAGACATAAAGGAGCAGGTCATAAAAATAAATATAGAGAAATTGATTTTTATAGAAAAAAAGATGATGTAAAGGCAAAAATTGAAAGATTAGAATACGACCCTAACAGATCAGCTTACGTCGCATTAATTAAATATGAAGATGGCATATTTAAATACATATTAGCACCAAGTAAAATCAACATAAATGACGAAATTGTTTCAGGTCGTAATAAGGAAATTAAAATAGGAAATTGTATGCCACTTTCTGATATTCCAGCAGGTACTGACGTTCATAATATCGAACTATCACCAAATGGTGGTGGCAAATTAGTTCGTTCTGCGGGCTCTTCAGCGCAAATTTCTGGAACTGATGATAATTATTGTATAGTTAAATTAAATTCTGGAGAAGTAAGAAAAATTATTAGCACTGCAAGAGCTACAATTGGTTCAGTATCAAACAGCGATCATCAAAATATTAAAATAGGAAAAGCAGGAAGAAATAGATGGAAAGGTATAAGACCTCAAACTAGAGGAGTTGCAATGAATCCAGTAGATCACCCCCATGGTGGAGGTGAAGGAAAAACATCAGGCGGAAGAAGCCCGGTATCTCCTTGGGGTCAAGGAGCAAAAGGATTAAAAACAAGAAATAATAAACGAACAAATAAATTTATAATTTCAAGAAGAAAGAAAAGAAGATAATTATGTCTAGATCAGTTTGGAAAGGACCTTTTGTAGATCCAAGTTTATTAAAAAAGGTTGAAAAATTGAAAAAACAAAGCAACCCAACCCCAATTAAAACTTGGTCAAGAAAATCTACAATTATTCCTGACTTTATTGGTATTAGTTTTTTAATTTATAATGGAAAAAAATTTATTCCTATCAAAATTTCAGAGGAAATGGTGGGACATAAGCTCGGTGAATTTTCACCCACAAGAACATTCCATGGTCACACGCCAGCAGATAAAAAAGCTGCTCAGGCTTCAGGGAAATCTGCTCCACCTGACGCTTCAAAAGCTAAAGAAAGTGCTTCAAATGCAAAAAAATAATAAAATTGTAAAAGCAATAAATAAAAATATTAGATCTGGTGCAAGAAAAATTAATGTTATATTGAAAAACATAAGAGGTAAAAAAGTTGATATAGCAATAAGAGATCTCACTTTTACCAGAAAAAGAATAGCTCATGATATTAAAAAAACTGTTCAATCTGCTGTAGCCAATGCAGAGAATAATAATCAGCTAGATATTGATAATTTGTATATAAAAGAAGCCTATGTCGGAAAATCAATTGTATTAAAAAGATTTAGAGCTAGAGCTAAAGGTAGAGCTAGTCCAATTAAAAAACCATATAGCAATTTAACAATAGTGTTATCTGAAAATCTAAAAAAGGAAGGTGAGTTAAGTGGGACAAAAAGTTAACCCTATCAGCTTAAGGCTCGGTATTAACAGAGGCTGGGATTCTGTTTGGTTTGCTAAAAAACGTGAATACGGCAAACTATTAATAGAGGATTTTAAGATTAGAGAATACATTAAAAAAAATGTAGTTAATTCAGGTGTATCCCAAGTTCTTATTGAACGAACATCAAAAAAATGCATCGTAACAATTCATACCTCGCGTCCAGGATTTGTTATTGGAAAAAAAGGATCTGATGTTGAAAAAATTAAAACAAACCTTTCTAAAATTTCAAGTGCTGATATTAGTTTAAATATTAAAGAAATAAAAAAACCAGAGTTAAATGCATATTTGGTTGCTGAAAATATTGCTCAACAACTAGTAAAAAGAATAGCTTTCAGAAAAGCAATGAAAAGAGCTGTCCAATCTGCTTTACGTTTAGGAGCTAAAGGTATTAGAGTTTGTGTAAGCGGTCGGCTTGCAGGAAACGAAATTGCTAGAACTGAATGGACAAGAGAAGGAAGTGTACCACTTCATACTTTTAGAGCCGACGTAGATTATGCTGAAGCTGAAGCATTGACTACTTATGGTATTATAGGTGTAAAAATTTGGATTTATAAGGGTGAAATTTTAAAAAAAGGAAATAATAATTTAATAAAAGGAAAAAATGCTACAGCCAACAAGAACAAAATATAGAAAAGCACATAAAGGTCGTATACATGGCAAAGGAGGAAGAGGTTGTCTCCTAAATTATGGAACTTACGGTCTTAAAGCTTTAGAACCTGAAAGAATTGTTTCAAAACAAATTGAGGCGGCGAGAGTAGCTCTAACAAGATATATGAAAAGAACAGGTAAAGTTTGGTTAAGAATATTTCCAAATATACCAGTTTCTAAGAAACCAACAGAAGTTAGAATGGGAAAAGGTAAAGGGAATCCTGAGTTTTGGGCTTGTCGAGTTAAACCTGGAAGAATCATTTTTGAAGTCGATGGTGTTGATGAAGAGACAGCAAGAGTAGCATTGTATAAAGCTTCAGCAAAACTGCCCATAAAAACAAAATTTATAAAAAGAGTAACTCAATGAAACATAAAGAAGTAAAAAAATTGACTAAGAATGAATTAGAAGACAAGATTAATTCAATAAAAAAAGATTTATTTAATTTTAGGTTTAGAAAAGTAAATGGTCAAATTGAAGACACTTCTAAAATTTCTAAATTAAAAAAAGATTTGGCAATGGTAAAAACTAACTTAAATAAAAAAAACTAATATGACTAAAAAAATATTAAATGGAAAAGTAGTAAAAGACCAAAATGATAAAACTGTAGTAGTTCTTGTTAAAAGAAAGTATACCCATCCTTTTTTTAATAAAGTAATTACTTCTTCTAAAAAATATCACGCACATGATAAAAATAATAATTTTAAAATTGGTGATAATGTAAAAATAATTGAATCTAAACCTTTTTCAAAGAAGAAAAGGTGGGAAGTAATTAACAAATGATACAAGTACAAACTGAACTAACGGTCGCAGATAACACAGGAGCTCGTAGAGTTGAATGCATAAAGGTTTTAGGTGGATCTAAGCGAAGATATGCTTCTATAGGCGACATGATAGTTGTAAGTATTAAAGATGCTATTCCTAACGCAAAAGTTAAAAAAGGTACGGTACATAAAGCCGTAGTTGTTAGAACAAAATATTCAATTCATAGAAATGATGGCAGTCTTGTTAAATTTGATCATAACGCTGTAGTTATAACTGATGAAAAAGGTGAGCCTGTTGGAACAAGAATTTTTGGTCCAGTCACTCGTGAACTAGATCAAAAGGCCAAACTAAATAATATCACTAGCTCCAGAGGTGCTCTAAAAATGATTAAAAAAGGTAATCAGGTCGAGGTTCTAGCAGGAAAAGATAAAGGAAAAAAAGGTGAAGTTATTGAAATATTAAGAGCAACAAATAAAGCTAAAGTAAAAGGAATTAATTTTATTAAAAAGCATGTAAAAACGACAAAAGAAAAAAAAGGTGGAATCGTAACTAAAGAAAATTTCATAGACATTTCTAATTTAAAAAATTTAGAGGCGCAACAAGTTGATAAAAAAAAAGAAAGTAAAAAATAATGATACCAAGGCTTAAAGAACAATATACCAAGACAATTATTGAAGATTTAAAAAAAGAATTTTCATTAAAAAACAAGTTTATGGTACCAAAAATTACAAAAGTAGTTTTAAACATGGGCCTAGGTCTCAGTGGTAATGATAAAAAAATACTTCAAAATTGCGTAGAAGATATTTCTTTAATTAGTGGACAAATGCCTGTTATAACAAAATTTAAAAAATCAATATCAAATTTTAAAACGAGAAAAGGTACTGCTGCTGGTGTTAAAGTAACTTTAAGAAAAAATAAAATGTATGAGTTTATAGATAGATTAATCAACATAGCTTTACCAAGAATAAAAGACTTTCAAGGATTGAGCCAAAAAGGGTTTGATAAATTTGGCAATTATACTTTTGGTATCAAAGAGCATATTATATTTCCTGAAATAAACTTTGACAAGGTAGATCGAATAAGAGGAATGGATATTACTGTGTGTACGAATGGTAGTAACAAGGAATTTTCATTTTCATTATTAAAAGCTATGAATTTTCCATTTATTAAAAGTGAAAAATCAAAAAAAGGAGTAAATTAATATATAATGGCTAAAACAAGCGCTATACAAAAAAATCTAAAAAGAATAAATCTCTCAAAGAAATTTATGAAAAAAAGAAAATCTTTGAAAGATATTATAAATAATAAAACTTTACCTCTAGCTGAAAGATTTGATGCACAATTAAAATTAGCAAAATTGCCAAGGAACTCAGCGAAAACAAGAATTAGAAATAGATGTGAAATTACAGGTAGACCTCACGGGGTTTATCGAAAACTTAGAATTTCTAGAATAGCCCTAAGAGAGCTTGTTGCTCAAGGGAAAATTCCTGGAATGACTAAGTCTAGTTGGTAAAGGAAGGTATTATGAGTTTATCAGATCCAATTTCAGATATGATCACTAGAATTAGAAACGCACAAATGCGCTCTTCACGTAAGGTCAATATTCCGACCTCAAAGTTTAGGGTAAGAATATTAGATGTTTTAAAGCAAGAAGGTTATATATCAGACTACGAAACTCTTATAGATGATAAAAAAAAGAGCACTTTATTAGTGCACTTAAAGTATTCAAATGGATTTCCAGTAATTAAGGAAATTAAGAGAATATCAAAACCTGGAAGAAGAATTTATGCTAAAGCAAGCAGTATACCAAAAATTCAAAATGGATTAGGTATTGCTATTGTATCAACATCTATAGGAATAATGTCTGATAATGATGCCAGAACAAAGAATGTTGGTGGCGAAATAATTTGTAGAGTATTTTAATTTTATGTCTAAACTTGGAAAAAAACCTATAAACATACCTAAAGAGTCAAAAGTGAAAATAGAAAATAGTAAACTAATTATGACTGGCCCAAAAGGTTCTAAAGAATTGCCTTTAAATGAGAAAATTTTTTCAGCCTCTATTGTCGACGACAAAGAACTAAATATAAAGTTGATAAATAAAAATGTTGCATCCAAGGTGATGTGGGGAACAACAAGAAGTATTATTAATAGTGCTTTAATAGGAGTTTCCACTGGACATGAAAAAATTTTAGAACTAACAGGCGTTGGTTTTAGAGCAAATATTAAAGGCGAAGTTTTAAATTTGCAACTTGGGTTTAGTCATGACATTACTTATAAAATACCTTCACAGGTTAAGCTTGTAGTTGAAAAAAGCACTACTATTAAAATTACTGGAATTGATAAAGAATTGGTAGGCAAAGTTGCATCTGAAATCAAAAGTTTTAAACCGATAGAACCATATAAAGGAAAAGGTATAAAAGAAAGAGGCCAATACGTACTAAGAAAGGAAGGCAAGAAAAAATAAAATGACAAATCTAATCAATAGAAAAAGGGCTATGCGTGTAAGGAAAAAACTTAAAAAAGTTAATACTGAAAGATTCAGATTAACAGTTTTTAAGTCATCAAAAAACATATCAGCCCAAATAATTGATGATATTAATAATAAAACATTAATATCAGCAACATCTGTTAAAAAAAATAATAAAGATAAAATTAAAAAGAGTGAATTGCCAGAAATTGTTGCCAACAACTTAACCAAAAAAGCTTTAGATAAAAAAATTACTAAAGTTTTTTTTGATAGAGGTAGATATAAATACCACGGTAGAATTAAAGTTTTTGCAGAAGCATTACGTAAAGGAGGTTTAATTTTTTAAAATATATAATGGATAAATTTGAATTTAAAGATAAGCTTGTATCAATCAATAGAATTACAAAAGTAGTAAAAGGAGGAAGAAGATTTGCTTTTTCTGCACTTGTTGTTGTAGGCAATTATGCAGGTTCAATTGGCGTGGGTCATGCTAAAGCTAAACAAGTACCAGATGCGATTAGAAAAGCAACTGAAACAGCAAAGAATAATTTATATAAAATACCATTAAGAGAAGGCAGAACACTTCATCATGATATTTTAAGTAAAGCTGGATCAGGTAAAGTTTTATTAAGATCGGCTCCGTCTGGCACAGGAATTATTGCTGGAGGACCAATCAGAGCAGCTTGTGAAGTTTTAGGGATTAAAGACGTTGTAGCTAAGTCATTAGGTTCATCAAATCCTTTAAATGTTTTAAGAGCAACAATAAAAGGTTTTAGGAATCAAAGCTCACCAAAAACTTTAGCTCTGATAAGAGGAAAAAAAATATCAGAAGTAGTGAAAAATAAACAATAATTATTTATGAAACTAAACAATTTATATTCTAAAAATTCAAAGTCAAAAAAAAGATTAGGCAGAGGAATAGGATCTGGTAAAGGAAAGACAAGTGGTAGAGGGCACAAAGGACAAAAATCAAGATCTGGCGTCGCTATTAAAAGTTTTGAAGGTGGGCAAATGCCTCTTTATAGAAGATTGCCTAAAAGAGGTTTTAAAAGTATTCCAAAAAAAGATAAAACAGCTCTTATTAATTTATCAAAACTAACAGAATGTATCGAAAAAAAGAAGGATATAACTAGCGATAAAATCAATTTAGCAAATTTAAAAAAAGTAAAAATTATTAATGGTAAGTATACAAAATTAAAAATCCTTGGCATGGGAGAAGTTAAAGAAAAATTTAATATTGAAGCAAATTTCATATCTAAATCTGCTAAACAAAAAATCGAAAAACTTGGTGGAAAAATTACTTTAGTCAAATAATTTTATTTATATGCAAAAAAACAATGATTTAACCTACAGAATTTTATTTACCATATTAATTTTATCAATTTATAGATTGGGAACATATGTTCCTTTACCTGGAATTGACCCCGTTTCACTTCAAACTTTAATGCAATCAAACCAAAAAGGTTTATTAGGAATGTTTAATATATTTTCAGGTGGTGCCGTAAGTAGAATGGCAATATTTGCTTTAGGTATAATGCCTTACATATCATCTTCTATCATTATACAATTATTAACCGGAGTTTCAGAAACTTTTAAAAATTTGAAAAACCAAGGTGAAGTTGGAAGAAAAAAAATAACTCAATATACTAGGTATGGAACAGTTTTGTTAGCTACCGTGCAAGGTTATGGTGTTGCGGTAGGACTTGAAAATTCTGGTAATGTAGTTCTAGACCCTGGTGCGTTATATAAATTTACTACAGTTGTTACGTTAGTAGCTGGTACTATTTTTCTTATGTGGCTTGGTGAACAAATTACACAAAGGGGTATAGGTAACGGAATATCATTAATTATATTCTCTGGCATTGTAGCTGAAATACCAAGAGCGCTAGCTACAACTTTTGAACTCGGGAGAACGGGAGCTCTATCAGCCTCTACAATAATGTTTATATTTATACTTGTCATTCTCACGGTCGCATTTATAGTTTTTATAGAACGTTCCTTAAGAAAAATATTAATCAATTACCCCAAGAGACAAATGGGAGGAAAAATTTATGGAGGAGAATCATCACATTTACCATTAAAAATTAATACAGCCGGTGTTATTCCAGCAATTTTTGCTTCTGCATTATTACTTTTACCAATAACATTTTCAAATTTTGGTCTCTCTGAATCAGATACTTTTTCAAGTATTTCTTCTTTATTTTCACAAGGCAAACCTCTGTATATGCTTCTATATGCAAGTGGAATAATATTTTTTTCTTTTTTTTATACATCAATAGTTTTTAATCCAAAAGAAACCGCAGAAAATTTAAGAAAACACGGAGGTTATGTTCCTGGAATAAGACCTGGTGATCAAACAGCTTATTATATAGAAAATGTCTTAACGAAATTAACTACCATAGGAGCTGCTTACTTAACATTAGTTTGTTTAATGCCAGAATTTTTAATTTCAAAATATCCTATACCTTTCTATCTAGGCGGAACATCAGTTTTAATTGTAGTAGTTGTTGCTATGGATACAGTCTCACAAGTTCAAACAAGATTAATGAGTCAGCAGTATGAATCATTAATTAAAAAAACTAAATTTGGGAAATAAAAGTGAATATAATATTGTTTGGACCTCCAGGAGGTGGCAAAGGAACTCAAGCATACAATATAGTAAAAAATTTTAATTTAATTAACGTCTCTACTGGTAATTTACTTAGAGAGGAGGTTAAAAAAAAAACTGATTTAGGTAATGAAGTTAAATCATTAATCAAAAAAGGAATATTAGTATCTGATGTCATTATTAATGATTTAATAAAAAAAGTCTTATCTAATGAAAAATACCAAAACCGTATAATTTTTGATGGATTTCCAAGAAATTTAAATCAAGCAAAAAATTTAGATTTTTTATTAAAAAAATACAATCAAAAAATATCATGTGTTTTTAGTTTACAGGTTGATAAGGAATCTATTGTTAAAAGGCTAATTGGTAGACAGAACTGTTCAAAATGTGGTTTGATTTTTAATAAATTTTATAATCCTGCAGATAAAAGTGATCATTTATGTGATCCTAAATTTTTATTGAAGAGATCGGATGACAATGAAAAAACTATTTTAAGCAGATTTGATACTTATTTAAATATTACATTTCCAATATTAAATTATTACAAAAAACAAAATTTATTACACGAAATCAACGGTATGATTAATATTGATCAAATTTTCAAGGAAATACAACGTATTATGGTCTCATTAGATGCTTGACTTTATACATCTTAATTATATAAATAGCGCTTTTAGATTATAGATTTCAGTAAAATTATGGCGCGTATAGCTGGTGTAAACATTCCTCAAAATAAAGTTGTTCATGTGGCTCTTACCTATATACATGGCATTGGTTCAAAATTTTCAAACAATATATGTGAAAAACTAAATATTGAAAAAAGTAAAAGAGTAAATTCACTTACAGATGATGAGGTATTAAAAATAAGAGAATTTATTGATCAAAATTATAAAGTTGAAGGAGATTTGAGAAGAGAAATATCTTTAAACATAAAAAGATTAATTGATCTAGCGACTTATAGAGGATCACGACACAAAAAAAAATTACCTGTAAGAGGACAGAGAACTCATTGCAATGCCAGAACCAGAAAAGGTAAAGCTATAGCGATAGCTGGAAAAAAATTAACACCTATTAAAAAATAATATATGAATACTTCAGAAAAAGAAAATAAAAATAAAAAATCAGATAAAGATGAAGATAATAAATCTACAAAGGTAGAAAAAACTCAAGTTATTAAAAAAAAAAATAAAAAAAAAAGTTCTACAAGAATTCCTTATATAAAAGCAAATTTCAATAACACCATAATTTCAATAGCTGACGACAGTGGTAATGTAATTGCCTGGTCTTCAGCAGGAGCTAAAGGCTTTAAGGGATCTAGAAAATCTACTCCTTATGCTGCACAAATAGCAGCGGATACAGCTGCAACAAAAGCTCAAGAACATGGTTTAAAAACTTTAGTAGTAAAATTAAAGGGTCCAGGCTCTGGTCGTGAAACAGCGCTTCGCGCGTTACAAGCCAGAGGTTTTAAAATCCTTTCAATTAAAGATACAACACCAATGCCACATAACGGATCAAGACCACCAAAAAAAAGAAGGGTATAAAAATGCAAAACGCTACAATTAATCAAAACTGGAAAGCTTTAATAAAACCTAACAAACTTCAAATTGATAACAATGAAGATAAATCTATAACTACTGTAGTAGCTGAGCCTTTAGAAAAAGGTTATGCGCTGACTCTTGGAAATTCTTTAAGAAGAATACTTCTTTCCTCTATCCAAGGATCAGCAATCACTGCCATACAAATAGATGGAGTGTTACATGAATTTTCATCTATCAAAGGTGTAAGAGAAGATGTTACTGATATTGTTTTAAATGTTAAAACTTTATCAATACAAGTAATGTCTGAAGAGACTAAAAAACTTATTTTGGACGTAAAAGGTCCTGGTGAAATTAAAGCTAAAGATATACAGCCAAACCCGGACGTAAAAATTTTAAATCCCGATCTAGTTTTATGTCATTTAGATGAAAATACTAAATTTCACATGGAATTATTTGCTAACACTGGAAAAGGTTATCATTCTGCAGAAAAAAATAAAAAAGAGGATGCACCTTTAGGTCTTATATCTATTGATTCACTTTTTTCACCGGTTAAAAAAGTTTCTTATACAATTGAAAATGCTAGAGAAGGAAAAGCTTTAGATTATGACAAGCTAATTATGAATATTGAAACAGATGGATCTTTAACAGCAGAAGATGCTGTTGCTTATGCTGCAAGGATTTTTCAAGATCAATTATCATTATTTGTAAATTTTGATGAGCCCAAGGAAGTGGAAAAAATTGTTAAAACAACCGAACTTGAATTTAATAAGAACCTGCTAAGAAAAGTTGATGAACTTGAACTATCAGTACGTTCTATGAACTGCTTAAAAAATGATAACATTATATATATAGGTGACCTTGTGCAAAAAACAGAACCAGAAATGTTAAGAACACCAAATTTTGGAAGAAAGTCTCTTAACGAAATTAAAGAAGTTTTGAATTCTATGTCTTTATATCTTGGAATGGAAATTCCTAATTGGCCACCAGATAACATAGCTGAACTATCCAAAAAATTAGAGGATAATACCTAAAAGGAAAATGAGACATAAATTAGGATATAGAAAGCTAAATAAGACACCAGAGCACAGAAAAGCATTGTTTAAAAATATGCTTAACTCTCTTATCAAGTATGAGCAAATTACTACGACCTTACCTAAAGCAAAGGAATTAAAACCTCAAATAGATAAAGCTATTACTTTAGGAAAAAAAAATAATTTACATTCTAAAAAAAATCTTTTTTCACAATTACAGTCTAAATTATCTGTAGATAAATTGACTAAAATACTCTCAGCTAGATACGAAAAAAGAAATGGTGGCTACTCTAGAGTGTTGAAAGCAGGATTTAGATATGGTGATGATGCTCCTATGGCAGTAATTGAATTAGTAGATAGAGATATACAAGCTAAAAAAGTCGATATAAAGAAAAAAACTGATGATAAACCAAAAACAGAGACTTCATCAAAAAAATTAGAAAAAAAACCAGTATCAAAATAAATAAATATTTATATAATTCAAGCTATGTTGTTATTCCAATACCATAGCCCAACAAAATGAAAAAAAAATTTTCTGTAGATGAAAATTTTGTAAAAACTAGATTGGATAGATGGTTTAAACAAAATGTATGTAGCGTTCCACAATCGTTAATTGAAAAGAATATTAGAAAAGGAAACATTAAAGTTAATAGTGTTAAAAAAAAATGTTCTTACAAGCTTCAATTAGGTGATGAAATTTTTGTTTCCAATATTATTTTGAAGCCAAATGAACATAAAAAAAAATACGTACAATATGTGGCAACAAAAAAAGATTTGTCTAATTCATCTAGCATGTTTATTGAAAATAATGAAAACTTTGTAGTTATAAATAAACCAGCTGGTATAGCAGTTCAATCGGGAACAAAGAGTAAAAAAAATATTATAGATATTTTGAAACATACTGAAGAGTTTGATAATTTTTCACCTTATACAGTTCATAGAATTGACAAAGAAACAACAGGAATACTTATAGTAGCAAAAAATAGAAAATATGCACAACTTTTTACATCTCTCTTTAGAATAAGAAAAATTCATAAGACATACTTAGGTATAGTGTTAGGTGAGCTGAAAGAAAAGAAGGGCACCCTTATTGATAATTTATTCTACTACGAAGGTGATAAAAAAATTATAACTAAGGCAATAACACATTATAAAGTTATAGACACAAGTCATAACTATTCATTATTAAGACTTAATCCAGAAACTGGAAGAAAGCATCAATTGAGAAAGCAACTTTTAATTCATAACTGTCCAATTTTAGGTGATTCTAAGTATAGGCTTACTAATAATACGCTAAAAAAAAAGAATGCTCTAATGTTGCACGCCTATAAAATAAATTTTTCTATAGATAAAACTAAGTACAATTTTTCTGCAGAACTTCCTAGCAATTTCATTAACACACTTAAAGAAAAATATTTAAAAACTCTTTAGTAATAACTTTATTTATATCTAATGGAATTTTTATACCCAGTTTTTTAAAACTTGTAATGCCTTTATCTGTTATTCCGCAAGGTATTATTCCATCATATTTAGATAGATCATTATTGATATTTAAAGCAAAACCATGATACGCCACCCACTTTTTAACTCTAATCCCAATTGCTGCTATTTTATTTATTTTATCTTTATCGTTTACCCATATTCCAATATTTTTTTTGTCCCTATATGAGTTAATTTTGTATTCTTGGAGTATTTGAATTATGCAATTTTCCACTTGTGTTACAAGTTTTCTAATATCTCTTCCACGTTTATTAAGATTTAAAACAAAATATATTACTTTTTGTCCAGGACCATGGTGTGTGTGTTTTCCGCCACGTTTTGTATTAATTATTTTAATTTTTTTATTTATTAAATCTTTATTTTTGGAGCTTGTTCCAGCGGTGTATACAGACTTATGTTCTAATATCCATAATAATTCGTCTTTTTTGCCTAGGTGAACATCTTTAACACGTCTTTCAAGTACTTTCATTGATTTGGCATAATCAATTGATTTTACGCTATTTTTTACTTCAATATTCATTTTAAATTTGTGGTTTTAAAAAAAATCAACTAAACAGTCAAAAATTAACAATACTACTTATATTTATGAGTTTAACAAAAAATATTTCAGATAAAAAAGTAAATTTTGAGTTTAATAAGGAATTTATTAATCTTTTTACTAAAAAGATTAAAGAAAATGATACTAATTTTTTAAATAGCACTTTAAAACAAATCCATCCATCAGATTCTGCCGATATTATAGAAAACTTAGTTCCAGAAAATAGATCTAAACTTATTGAATTAGAAGGTTTTAATCTAGATCCAGAAATTTTTATTGAATTAAATGAATCGATTCAAACTGAGATATTTATATTACTTTCAATAGAATCAATTTCTAATATTCTTAAACGATTAGAGTCTGACAATGCATTAAAAATTTTAGAAAATTTAGATGAAGAAAAGAAAAATATCGTATTAGATAAGCTTCCACCAAAAGACAAATTTAACTTAAAAGAAGGATTAAGTTACCCAGAAGATTCGGCAGCTAGAATTATGCAGAGAGAATTTACTGCCATTCCAAGCAATTGGTCTGTAGGACAAACAATTGATTACCTTCGAGAAAACAAAGATTTGCCTGAAGAATTTTTAGAGGTTTTTATTGTAGATTCAAATTTCAAACCAGTGGGTACAGTTACATCATCTAAAGTTTTAAGATCATCTAGAGAATCAAAAATGAATAGTATTATGAATGAGATGCAAGTATTGGTGCCAGTTAATATGGACAAAGAAGAAGTTAGCCATCTTTTTGAAAACTACAATTTAGTTTCTGCAGGTGTAATTGACACTAACAATAGACTTGTTGGCATGATCACAGGTGATGATATTTTTACAGTAATGAAAGAAGAAGCTGAAGAAGACGTTCTAAGACTTGCTGGTGTTGGTGATGAAGAAATTACCGATACCGTTATACAAAAAACTAAAAGAAGATTTAGCTGGTTGTTATTAAATCTATTTACTGCACTTTTAGCCACTTGGGTTATAAGTAGATTTGGTGCAACAATTGAGCAAATGGTTGCTTTAGCTTTCTTGATGCCAATAGTTGCATCTATGGGAGGCAATGCTGGAATGCAAACTTTAGCTGTTACTATTAGAGCTCTAGCTACTAAAGAATTGTCTTCTAGCAATATAACCAAGATAGTTACAAAAGAATTTGTAATAGGAATTTTAAATGGAATAATTTTTGCAATCATAACAGCTGTCATAGTTCAATTGTGGTTTAAAGATTTTTCTTTATCTATATTGATAGCTGTATCAATGACTTTAAATATGATTGTAGCAGGATTATTTGGAATATTGGTTCCAGTCACACTTAAAAAATTTAATGTAGATCCAGCTATTGCTTCAAGTGTATTTGTAACGACAATAACTGATATTATTGGATTTTTATCTTTCTTAGGATTGGGATCATATTATTTTTATTCTTAAATATTATCTATTAATCTTACCGCTCCTAAGTAGTAAGAAATAAAAATTTTATAATTATTTTTTTGCATATAAGGCTTAATAATTTTATTTATATCGTGAAGTTCAACATAATCAATTTTTCTAACACCAAGACTTAAAATTTTATTTTTAATATCCACTATTTTGATTTTGCCATTAATTAATTTAGACTTATTATTTAAAATATATTTATATATACTAGAAGCAATTTTTTTTTGGTTGTTTGATAGTAGTAAGTTCCTTGAAGAATATGCTATTCCATTTATTTCTCTTATTGTTTTACATCCCACTACGTTAATTTTCTTATAATGTTTATTAACAAAATTTTTAATTAATTTTAGCTGTTGCATATCTTTTTCTCCAAAAAAAGTTTTTTTAGGCTGTATAATTTTTAAAAATCTATCTACTACATCGACAACCGATTCAAAGTGACCTGTCCTAAATTTTCCACATAGTTGTTTGCTAAAAGGATGAATTTTGATATTTTTATTTGGTCTTTGTGGATATATTTGCTCTTCTTTTGGTAAATAAAGAATATCAACTTTGCTTTTTTTTAACAAATTAATGTCATTTTTAAGAAGTTTTGGATATTTTTTATAATCACTTTTTTTACTAAATTGAGGCCTGTTTATGAAAATTGAGACAATAGTAGTGTTGCAGAGCTTATTTGATTTATTCACTAGTGATAAATGCCCTTTGTGAATAGCTCCCATAGTAGGAACAAACCCTAAATTTTTTTCATTTTTTATAATTTTTATAAGCTTATTTTTATCTTTAATTATTTTCATTTGTAAATTTTAAATATTATATGTAAAAGAAAGCAATGATTAAACAGGCTATTATTCCTCTAGCTGGTCTAGGAACAAGATTATTACCACTTACAAGTGTTATTCCAAAAGAGCTATTGCCAATAAATGGTAAGCCCGGACTAGAATACATATTAGATGAGTGTATTAATTCTGGAATAAAAGAAATCATACTAATTATTTCAGAGAGAAAAAAAATGATAAAGAAATACTTTTATAATGATAAATTTTATAAAAAATTAATAAACAAAAAGAAAAATAAAAATTTAAAATCTCAATATTTAAAAATTAAAAAATATAAAAAAATGATTAAATTTGTATATCAAAATTCACCACTTGGCACTGGTGACGCAGTGCTGAAATGTAAAAAGTATATTAATTCAAATTTTTTTTTACTATTAATGCCTGATGATTTAATAATTAAAAATAACTGCTCCAAATCTTTAATTAAAATGCATAAAAAACATAACTCTTCTGTAATTGCATCAAAAAAAATAGATAAAAAAAGTGTTTCTAGATGGGGAATTTTTAAATTAAAACACATTGATAAAAAAATTTTTTTAGTTAAGGATGTGGTAGAAAAACCCAAAATAAAAGATGCTCCATCAAATTTTGCGGTTATAGGTAGATATATTTTACCAAAAAAAATCTTTAAAGTTTTAAAAAATCAAAAAGCTGGGATCAATGGTGAGATTCATATAACTGACGCCATAAGAACTTTAGTAAAAAATAAGAATAAATTTATTGGCCATAATTTTTCTGGCGAATATTTAGATTGTGGTTCAATGAAGGGATATATTAATTCAACTATAAAAATCTCTAAGGTGAATGTATGAAAATCTGTATGATAGGAACTGGATATGTGGGTTTAGTTAGCGGAGCTTGCTTTGCAGATTTGGGAAATACAGTTTTTTGTGTTGATAAAGATCAAAGTAAAATTGACATGCTGAATAATAGGAAAATTCCAATTTATGAGCCAGGTTTAGCTGAAATTGTTAACAAAAATTATTTATCTAAAAGATTAATGTTTACAACAGATACCAATTTAGCAATAAAATCTTCTGATATAATATTTATTTGTGTTGGAACACCAACTTCAAAACTAAATAAATCTGCAAATCTTAAATTTGTATTCAACGTTGCGACTGAAATTAGCAAATCTATTAATAAATTTAAAATAATAGTATGCAAATCTACCGTTCCGATAACTACTGGAGATAAAATTGAAAAAATCATTTCTAAGAGAAATAAAAAAAAATTATTTGAAGTTGTTTCAAATCCTGAATTTTTAAGAGAAGGTGAGGCTATTAGAGATTTTAGATTTCCTGATAGAATCGTTGTTGGTGTTAATAACCAAAAACATTTAAAGAAAATGGAAGCTTTATACGAACCCTTAATTAAAAAAGGTGCTAAATTTTTTTCCACAACTAGAAGAGGAGCTGAACTTATTAAATATGCAGCGAATGCTTTTTTAGCAACTAAAATTTCTTATATCAATGAAATAGCTAATCTATGTGAAAATACTGGCATTGATGTTGAGGACGTATCTTTGGGAATTGGTTTAGATAAAAGAATAGGAGATAGATTTTTGAGAGCTGGACCCTCTTATGGCGGCTCATGTTTTCCAAAAGATACTAAAGCATTAACAGTTACTGGCGATAAATTTAAAACCAATTTATCTATTATTAAATCTGTAATAAAATCAAATAATATTAGAAAAACTTTGCTAACCAATAAAGTAAAAAAAATATTATTAAACAATTTAAATAATAAAAAAGTTGCTATTCTAGGTGTCACCTTTAAAGCAAATACCGACGATATGAGAGAATCTTTATGCAACATATTGATTCCATATTTAAATAGAAATAATGCTAAAGTAAATTATTACGATCCTACTGGTGAAAAAACTAAATTTAAAAAGTTAAAAAATGTTAGTTTTTGTAACAACATTAAAATGGCGTGTAATAAAACAGATTTAATAATAATTCATACTGAATGGGATGAATTTAAGTCTATAGATTTTAAAAAAGTATCTAGTAATAAAAAAATAAAAATCTATGACATGAGAAACCTTTATTCTCCAAAAAAAATGAAAAAGCTTGGTTATGCGTACTATTCTGTTGGGAGATAATAACTTTATACTTCAAAAATTGCGTCAATCTCAACAGCAACACCCAGTGGAAGTGAATTTGTGCTTACTGCAGCTCTAGTATGTTTTCCAGCTTCTCCAAATAAATTTGTAAGTGCTTCCGAAGCAGGGTTAATAACTTTTGGCTGATCAACGAAATTGTCAGTTGAGTTTACATAACCAGTAATTTTTATGCAGTTTTTAATTTTTCTGAGGTCACCATCTACAGCTTTTTTTGCTTGAGCTAATATATTAATTACGCATAATTTAGATGCTTCCTGTCCATCTTCAAGTGAAAGTGTTTCTCCAATTTTACCTTTTATGACTTTACCATCAGCACCAATAGGAAGTTGTCCAGATATATAAAGCAAATTTCCAATTTTTTTATAAGCCACATATGCACCAACAGGATCAGGTGCGTCTGGTATTATTAGTTTAAGTTCTTTTAACTTGTTTTCTATAGACATTAGTTCTTTTTAAGTTTTTAAATAAATTAAAAGTTCCTTTTTTATAATTTCCATCTGCATCTAGTTTATCAGAACCTTTTTTACATAAGTATTTTTTTAACCAACCAGAGCCGTTATTAGTTTCAATTTTGCTGCAATCAGCTTTCTCTTCACTATATGAAGTCGTTATAATTAATGAAAAGACGAAGCTAATTAGTAGTAGTTTAATATATTTCATTTTTTAATTCTTTTTCTTTTTTTTCCTTTTTTATTTCTATCATATTCTTTTCTTTTCTCAATTAATATTAATGCTTCTTCCATTGTTATTTCAAAAGGATCTTTTTCCTCAGGTATTGTTGCATTTAGTGATTTATATTTAATGTATGGACCATACTGACCTTTCATAATTCTAACTGGCTTCTTATCTTCTGGATGTTCTCCAAGATCTTTTATCATTGATGAAGACATTCTCCCGGGCTTTGCATCTGCAATAAGTGTGATAGCTCTGTTCAATCCTATCGAGAATATTTCTTCAACATTTTCAATTCTTGCAGATTTGTTTTCACATTTTAAGTAAGGTCCAAATCTTCCAGAATTTAAAAAAATTTCTTTTTGATTTTCCGGATTTATACCAAGGTTTTTAGGTAAAGAGCATAAAAATTTAGCTTTTTCTAAATCAACAGATTCTATAGCAATTCCCTTGGGTATTGAAATATTTTTCATATTATTATTTTCTTTTTTATTTTTTTTCTTTTTTGATTTTTTTTTATTTGTTATTTCTTCAACTATTTCAGTAATAATTTCATTTTGTATATAATGTCCAAACCTTCCGTTTTTTAAATACATGTCATTTCCATTTTCGTGTTTTCCTACTAATTTTGGTTCAGCTAATTGCGATTGTTGAGCCGCTTTAGTTTTAGATAAAGGCCTTGTAAACTTACAATCAGGGTAATTCGAGCAGCCTATAAAAGCTCCTCCACGAAAACTATTTTTTAAACTTAAAGTTCCATTTTCACACAGTTTGCACTTTCTATCTATTTTATCATCTGAATCTTTTTCAAAAATTAAACTCCCCAAACTATCATTTAATAGGTCTAAAACTTCTCTTGTTCTTTTTTCTTTAACATCAGATACATTTTTATTAAAATCTTTCCAAAATCTTTCAAGAACTTTTATCCATCCTTCTTTACCAGAAGTAATTTCATCTAATTGATTTTCTAAACTTGCTGTAAAATTATAGTCTACATATTTAGAAAATAATTTTTCAAGAAAAGCTGATATTAATTTACCTCTATCTGTTGGATGAAATCTTTTGTTTAATGTTTCTGCATAACCTCTTGTTGAAATTACAGAAATTATGCTTGCATAAGTAGATGGTCTTCCAATGCCTAGTTCTTCTAGTTTTTTTACTAAACTTGCTTCTGAATATCTTGGTGGTGGTTGAGTAAAATGCTGCTCGTCTATAAGTGATTCAATATTTACCATTCCCATAGTCATTGCTGGTAATATATTATCCTCATCTTCTTTTTTTTGATCCTTAAAAACTTTTAAAAACCCATCAAATTTTATAACTGATCCACTAGCTTTGCATATGGCTGTAGAATCATCAGATGTTATTGTAATAGTATTTCTATCAAATTTTGCAATTTGCATCTGTGAAGACAAAGCTCTACTCCAAATTAAATCATAAAGTTTATATTGATCTGTGCTTAGATATTTTTTAACTTTGATTGGTGTTCTATCTATATCTGTAGGTCTTATTGCTTCGTGCGCTTCTTGAGCATTCTTTGCTTTTTTTCCTGAATAATTAAATGGGTCATTTGGTAGATATTCGTCTCCATAAATATTTTTAATAAAATTTCTAAAAACTAAAATCGCATCTTTTGAAATATTTGTTCCATCAGTTCTCATATAAGTAATTAAACCAATTGTTTCACCTTCTATATCTATACCTTGATACAGTTTTTGAGCTAATTGCATAGTTCTAGATGCTCCAAAACCTAATCTTCCAGACGAAACTTGTTGAAGGGTTGATGTAGTAAAAGGACCAGAGGGGTTTCTGTTAATAACTTTTGTTGAGATATCTGTAATTTTAAAGTTCTTTGATTTAATTTGGTTTTTAGCTTTATTAATTTCGCTCTCGTTATTAAAAGAAAATTTTTCAACTTTATTTGAATTAAGTATTGATATATTTGCTGTTACAGAGCTGCTCTTAACATCTTTAAAAATAATTTTTAAAGACCAATATTCTTGAGGTTTAAAAAGTTCAATCTCATGTTCTCTTTCAGTTATTAATTTTAAAGCAACCGATTGAACCCTTCCTGCTGATTTAGATCCTGGTAGTTTAGTCCATAGAATTGGAGAGATATTAAAACCTACTAAATAATCCAGAGCTCTTCTTGCCATATAAGCATCAACTAAAAGAGGTTCGATTTCCCTAGGATTATCTATTCCGTAAGTCACAGCTTTTTTTGTAATTTCGTTAAAAACAACTCTCTCTACACTCTTATTTTTAAGAAGTTTTTTTTCCTTTAAATATTCTTTTACGTGCCAAGCTATCGCTTCTCCTTCGCGATCTGGATCAGTAGCTAATATTATTTTTGAAGATTCTTTTGCAGCGTCAGTGATTTCTTTTAAATATTTTTTTGAGAAACTATCAATCTCCCATAACATTTTAAAATCATTATCTGGATCTACAGAACCACTTTTCGAAGGCAAATCTCTTATATGACCATAACTAGCTAAAACTAAATAATTCTCACCCAAATACTTATTAATAGTTTTTGCTTTTGCTGGACTTTCTACAATAACTAGATTCATTTATTCCTTTTAAAACTTTAGTGTCAAATATAATCTGTTTTGTCAAACTGTAGATTAAATTTAACTAAAAAATGGCTTGTAATCTAGATTTTTATTTTATTCTCAACTTTATTTTTAAGATTTAAAATATTTTTTTTATGAGTGTATATAATTAAAATAAAGAAAATAAACAGGATTTTTGATTCTGGTAAAGGAGTTGTAGGATTTAATAATACATCTGCTGAAACAACAGTTTCTCTTAAAAAATTTACAACAAAAACTGTCAATGAAGCAAACATTGATGAAACAGAAGAATATTTAAATATTAAAGATATAATTATCCATGTAAATATAAATAGTAGGCATAGTTGAATTGATAAAGCTGTTATTATACCTAAATATGTTGCTACACCTTTTCCACCTTTAAAATTTAACCAAATTGGAAATATGTGTCCCAAAAAAACCGCTATAGAAGAAAGCTCGATCAGCTCTGGAAAATACTGTTGTGTAATAATAATTGGAATGTAACCTTTTATAACATCTAAAAATAAAGTGCTAATTGCTAGATATTTATTGCCAGTTCTTAGCACATTTGTTGCTCCGATATTACCTGACCCCATTTTTCTAATATCTTTATTAGCAAACACCTTAGTTAAAATTAATCCAAACGGTATAGATCCACTTAAATATGAAAAAAAAATTACGTATATATATTCCATTGATTATTTATTTCTATTAAAAGCAATTTCTCCATTAACAAACGTCATAACAGCTTGACCTTGTAATTTTCTGTTTTCGATAGGTGTATTTTTAGATTTAGATTTAAGTTCATTTTTTTTAACAACCCAAGGTTTGTTAATATCTAAAATACACAAATCTGCATCATTCCCAATATCTAAGCTTCCTTTATTGATTTTTAAAATTTCAGCAGGGTTAGATGTCATGCTAGCTACCAGTTTGCTAATTTTTATAGATTTATTGTGGTACAATTCTAGCGCAAGAGGTAATAAAGTCTCAATACCAGCAGCTCCTGTTGCTGCTTGCGCAAACGTCAATCTTTTAGACTCTTCATCCTCAGGTTTGTGATCAGAAACTATCACATCTATAGTTCCATCTTTAACAGCTTCAACTAAAGAAAGTCGGTCTTTTTCTGTTCTTAATGGAGGTGATAATTTTAAAAAAGTTTTAAAATCGCCAATGTCATTTTCATTTAGAGACAGGTTGTTAATTGAGACTCCAGCGGTAAAAATTTTGCCATCCTTTTTTGCTTTTCTTATCACAGAAACTGTTTTTTCAGAAGATACTTGTGAAATATGGTAGCGACAGAAATACTCTTCTAAAAAAGCAAGATCTCGTTCTACAATTATTTTTTCTGCTAATGCCGGTATACCTTGTAAACCAAGTCTGGTTGATATCTCTCCATCATTGATTAATCCTCCCTTAGAAAGAATATTATCTTCAGCATGTTGCATAATTAATGATTGTGATTGGCTTGCAAAATTCATAATTCTAGACATAAGTTGTGGATCTTGAATTGTTTTAATGCCATCGGTGAAGGCAGTAATACCTTTTCTTTTGAGAAGACCAAATTCTGTCATTTGCTTTCCTTCAGTATTTTTACTTAAACTTGCTGACGGAAAAATGTTAATTTTGGATTTATCTCTTCCTCTACGCTTTAAAAAATCTACCATAGAAACATTATCAATAACTGGAGAAGTGTTTGGCATTGAAACAACTGACGTAACTCCACCAGCTAAAGCAGCTTCACTTAAAGTTCTAAAATTTTCTTTATATTCGTAGCCAGGCTCACCAACAAAAACTCTCATATCTATTAATCCTGGTATTAAAACCATTTTTTTTAGGTCTATTTTTTCTGCTTCTTTTGGTAAGTTTTCATTAGAAACTTTTTTTCCTACAGCTTTAATTTTTCCCTTATGATCAATTATTACACCACCCAACTCATCTATTTGATTCTTTGGATCTATTATTTGCGCATTTATTAAATATTTTTCAATCATTATATTTTCTTACAAAAAAGTTTTAAACATGCCATTCTTACAGCCACGCCTAATTCAACTTGCTCTTTAATAACACTTCTATTAATGTCGTCAGCTAAGCTTGTGTCAATCTCAACGCCTCTATTCATTGGCCCCGGATGCATTATTAAAGCATCTTTTTTTGCTGAATCGAGCTTGTCTGGTGTTAATCCAAAATATTCATAATATTCTCTAGGTGATGGTAAAAAGGTTCCTTGCATTCTTTCGTGCTGCAATCTAAGCATCATAACAATATCACAACCAGCCAAACCTTTTTTCATATCATTAAAAACTTTTACCCCAAGTTTTTCTATAGAATGAGGTAGTAAAGTTTTAGGAGCCACAACATTTACTTCTGCACCAAGCATATTCATTAAATATATATTTGACCTTGCGACTCTTGAATGTAGTATATCTCCACAAATTGCTATCCTTAAACCTTGAACTTTTCCCCTTCTATTTATTATAGTTAATGCATCTAGCAAAGCTTGAGTTGGATGTTCTCTCCTTCCATCTCCTGCGTTTATTACTGCACAATTAACTTTTTGAGATAATAAATTGGGAGCTCCAGAGTCCTGATGTCTTACAACTATAATGTCCGGATGCATCGCATTTAATGTCATTGCTGTATCAATTAATGTTTCACCTTTTTTTATAGCTGAATTAACAATATTCATTGACATTACATCTGCACCAAGTCTTTTTCCTGCCAATTCAAAAGAACTTTGCGTTCGCGTCGAAGGTTCAAAAAATAAATTAATTTGTGTTTTTCCTCTTAATAAATCTATTTTTTTTGAAGAACTTTTGTTTAACTTAATGAAAGTTTTAGCTTCATCCAAAATTACTTTAATTTCAGAAAAAGAAAGGTCTTGAATACCTAGAAGGTGATTTTGGTTAATTTTAACAGCTTTTAGTTTTTTAATTATAGCCACTAAAAGAAACTCTATAGGCCTTTCTGCATTTTTATGCAAGTGTTAATTAGATAAAAAGTCAATAGCACCTTGAAGTATAAATGCAGCAGCATTTTCATCAATTTTTTTGATTCTTTTTGTAACATTTGTGCCTAATTCTTTAGTTATTTTAAAGCTAGCTTCGCTTGAAAGTCGTTCATCCCACATTACGATAGGTATAGTAATATTTCTTGATAAGTTTTTAGAAAAATCAGAAGCAGATTGTGATGATTTTCCAATGCTCCCATCCATATTAATGGGATTTCCTACGACTACACCTTTAATATTATTTTCACTAATTATTGTATTAATTTCTTGAAGCGTGTCCTCAAATCTATTTTTTTTGATAGTTTTTAGTGGTGTAGCGACCATTTGATTTTCGTCACAAACAGCAATCCCTATATTTCTGCTACCTGGATCGATGCCTATTAACCTGGAATTTGATCCAATAATAGTTTTGAATTCACTAATACTGAGTATATTGTGTGTTTTCATATTAAATGCTAATTTCAAACTTATTTGCCAATAATCACAAATGTCAATAGATAAAGATAAAATTAAACATGTTAGTAAACTGGCCAGAATTTCGGTTGATGAGAAGAAAATAGATGGTTTGACCAAAGATCTTTCTTCAATATTCAAGTTTATTGAACAACTAAATGAATTAAACACTGATAATGTTAAGCCCCTTTCATCAATTTTAAATGAACCATTAAGATCAAGAAAAGATGAAATAAATGATGGAAAAATTAGAGAAAAAATTTTAGAAAATTCACCACAAAAAAATGAAGAATATTTTGTTGTACCAAAGGTAATCGAATAATGTCCGATATAACAAAAAAAAGTTTAACTGAAATAGTAAGGTTAATAAAAAAAAAAGAAATAAAATCTGAAGAACTTACACAATCTTTTATAAAAAATATTAATAATGATAAAAAATTAAACTCCTTTATTACCAACTGTTCAGATGAAGCTTTAAATAAAGCTAAAAATTTTGATAAAAACCCTAAATTAGACACACTTTTACCTGGAGTGCCTATCGCAGTTAAAGATCTTTTTTGTACACTAGGTGTAAAAACAACAGCAGGTAGCAAAATGTTAGAAAATTTTGTTCCTAATTACGAGTCAAGCATAACAAACAATTTATGGAACGAAGGAGCATTTTTATTGGGTAAATTAAATTGTGATGAGTATGCTATGGGATCTTCTAATGAAACAAGTTATTATGGAAACGTGATGAACCCAATTGCAGTAAATACTGTCCCTGGCGGTTCATCAGGTGGCTCTGCAAGCGCTTTAGCTGCAAATCTAACGCCAACAACAATTGGTACTGATACAGGTGGTTCTATAAGACAGCCAGCATCATTTACAGGAACTGTTGGTTTGAAACCTACTTACGGATTATGTTCTAGATGGGGGATTGTAGCTTTTGCATCTTCACTTGATCAAGCTGGCCCTATGACTAAAACAGTTGAAGATTGTGCATTAATGCTAGAGGTAATGGCCGGTTTTGATAAAAAAGATTCCACATCAATTAATAAAAAAAAAGAAAATTATTCAAAAAACTTAACTGATAATATTAAAGGATTAAAAATTGGAATACCTAAAGAATATAGAGTTGATGGAATGCCCAAAGAAATAGATAACCTTTGGGAAAATGGAAAAAATTTATTAAAAGATTCAGGAGCCCAAATTGTTGATATTTCCTTGCCTAATACAAAATATGCTCTACCAACTTATTATATAGTTGCTCCCGCTGAGGCTTCGTCAAATTTAGCCAGATATGATGGAGTAAAATATGGTTACAGATCAAAAAAAGGTAATAATTTAATTGAGATGTACGAAAATACAAGATCAGAAGGTTTTGGTGATGAAGTTAAACGTAGAATTTTAATTGGAACATATGTTTTATCATCAGGGTATTATGATGCTTATTACATTAAAGCTCAAAAAGTTAGACAATTGATTAAAAATGATTTCGATCAATCGTTTAAAAAAGTTGATGCTATTCTTACACCATCTACTCCAAGTTCTGCTTTTAAAATTGGTGAAAAAAAGAATAATCCAATATCAATGTATTTAAATGACATCTTTACTGTTCCAGTAAATTTAGCTGGCATTCCTGCGATTTCTATACCTGCGGGAACTGATAATAATAATTATCCTCTTGGTCTTCAATTAATAGGAAGACCTTTAGATGAACAAAAACTTTTGAATATTGCTTATGCAGCAGAGAAAAAAATTAATTTTAAACAATCTCTTAACAGATGGTGGGAAAAGTAATGACCAAACCAATTAGGAAATACCTTATAGAAGGAGAAAAAGGAAAATGGGAAGTTGTTATTGGGCTAGAGGTTCATGCACAAGTAACGTCTAATTCAAAACTTTTTTCAGGTTCTTCAACCAAATTTGGAGCCGAACCAAATACACAGGTAAGTCTTGTAGATTCTGCATTTCCAGGAATGTTGCCAGTTATAAATGAGTTTTGTATTCAACAAGCAATTAAAACTGGCCTAGGTTTAAAAGCTAAAATCAATTCTTATTCCGTCTTTGATAGAAAAAATTACTTCTATGCCGATCTTCCTCAAGGTTATCAAATTTCACAATACAAAAACCCTATAGTAGGTGAGGGTGAAATTACTTTAGATCTAGCTGAAGGAAGTAAAAAAGTTGGAATTGAAAGACTTCATTTAGAGCAAGATGCAGGCAAAAGTATACACGACTTAGATCCAAGCAGTACATTTATTGATTTAAATAGATCTGGAATTGCTCTTATGGAAATTGTAAGCAAACCTGATTTGAGATCACCCGATGAAGTTAATGTTTATGTAAAAAAACTAAGATCAATTATGAGGTACCTTGGTACATGCGATGGAAATATGCAAGAAGGGTCCCTGAGAGCAGACGTGAATGTTTCTGTTAGAAAAGAAGGAGATAAACACTTAGGCACCAGATGTGAAATTAAGAATGTTAACTCAATCAAATTTATGCAAATGGCCATTGACTACGAAGCTAAAAGACAAGTAGAAATATTAGAGTCTGGAAAAAAAATTAACCAAGAAACTAGATTATTCGATACAAAAAAAAATGAAACTAGATCAATGAGATCAAAAGAAGATGCTCACGATTATAGATATTTTCCGGATCCAGATTTATTACCTTTAAACATAGATCAAAACCTAATAGAAAAAATTAAAAAAAGTTTACCCGAGCTTCCCGATCAAAAGAAAGAAAGATTTATTAATGAATATTCATTAACACCTTATGAAGCTAATGTTTTAGTTTATGATAAAGAAATATCTGAATATTTTGAAGAAGTAGTAAAAAATTCGGATAAAAACTTAACAAAAAATTGGATTATGGGAGATCTTTTTGCATCTTTAAATGAAAAAAATATTTCAATTACTGAGTCACTAGTTACCGCTAATAAAATGGCTCAATTAATCGACTGCATTAGCTCAGGTTTGATTTCTGGAAGAACTGCTAAAGAAGTTTTTGAAATTATCAAAGAAACAGGTGAAGAGCCTAAGAAAATTATAGAAAGTAAAGGTTTGCAACAGAAGAGCGATCCAAAAGAATTAGAAAAAATAATAGATAAAATCATTTCAGAAAATAAAGATAAAGTTACACAATATAAATCTGGTAAAGATAAATTATTTGGTTTTTTTGTTGGACAAGTAATGAAAGTCTCAGGTGGTAAGGCTAATCCTCAATTAGTAAATGAGATACTTAAACAAAAATTAAAATAATAATGAGTAAAGATTTTCAAATAAGTGAAAAGGTAAAAAATTATATAGAACATTTAAGTAAAGAACTTCATCCAGT